>Ga0316197_10002519_pt1 | contig 13096 bp, 13 predicted proteins | sample OudBiesiAoxic_MG_FD_204939 | JGI IMG/M metagenome (GOLD analysis project Ga0316197, IMG submission 204939) | Coastal sediment microbial communities from Oude Bieten Haven, Netherlands - site A oxic | ecosystem: Environmental > Aquatic > Marine > Coastal > Sediment | place: Netherlands...
TCACCAAAGCGTGCTTCTATGTCGCTTTGCTCAACATTATTACCTTGTGTATCTTGTAATTGGCCGTTTACAACGCTTACTAGATTCATCAGTGTGGCGAGGCCTAAAAATGTTTCACTGCGATCTTGAGCGTTTAAACTATCTAACACGATACGGCGATAACCTTGATGAAAAGAAGTACGGCCAGCGGCGTTAATGCCACCCATGCCTACTATAACGGGTAATGCAGTCATAATTTACCTTTAAAAAACGTGTTATTAGAAGAACAGGCAGTTTAAATGGATTATGCACTATACATTGTGCTTTAATAGCCAAATATTCAGCACAAAAGGCCAAAATGTACTGGTCGGAGCATTTATATGACTGGCAAACACACTAATCCACCATTAAACATTGCTATAGCGGTTTATCCGCATTTATTAGTGACCAGTTTAACCCTGCCTATTGAGATGTTAAGAGCCGGCGAGGCCTTTGCTAAAGGCCATATTGATAAGCAAAGCTTTAGACCGCTTGCTATAAATTTAGTGGCTAAAAATGCAGAATCTATAGCTACTCGCGCAGGCCTTGCGATAATTCCTGATTGCATAACAACTAGTGCGCCCTATAGTGATTTAATTATAGTGCCTGGTATTTGGCGCAATCCGCGCCCAGTAGTGCGTACAAATCAAGACGTAGTTGACTGGCTAAACGAGAGCTTTAGCGCAGGCAGCCATATAATTGGTGTAGGCACTGGCAACTGCTTATTAGCTGAGGCTGGCTTACTTGATGGGCGTCCTGCTACCACCCATTGGCACTACGCCAATCAATTTAGCCACGACTACCCGTTAGTGCGCCTAAAACCCGACTTTTTTATAACCCAGTCAGAACGCATGTATACCGTAGCAAGCCTTAATGCCCTTGCAGATGTGATCGTACATATTATTAGTCAGTACTATGGAAAAGCCGCCGCTCAACATGTAGAGCGAAACTTTTCGCACGAAATACGTAAACCCTACGAAGATCAACGCTACCGCGAGGGCGCAGTTGACCGCCACCCCGACGAGCTAATTGCGCAAATTCAGTTTTGGCTAAAAACAAATTTAGCCACCGAGTTAAACCTTCAAGAAGTCGCTGCCCAATTTAGCTTGAGCTACCGTACTTTTACTCGTCGCTTTAGAGCCGCAACCAATCAAAGCCCTATTGAGTATTGGCAACAATTACGCGTAGAAGGTGCGAAGGAGCTACTAGCGTCATCAAATTTATCAATTCAAGAAGTGGCCTTAGAAGTGGGATATAACGACCAAGGACATTTAACGCGTGTGTTTAAAAAGGTATTAAGCCAAACGCCCAGTGGTTACAGAAAAGTAGTAAGACGAAAGTTATTTGGTTAACTAATGACATTTTCTAAATGTGGCATTTTTTTATACATTAATTATACTCTTATCAATAACATAATTTACCCCATACCAAGGTAACTGCATGAAAGATAAACTTAGTAAGCATCTTTTTGATCCGCAAAGCGATGCTTCTATTGAATCAAAGTTATTAAAGTTACTTTCACTCGTACGAAAACATTTGAGTATGGAAGTCGCGTTTATTTCAGAATTCACCAATACTGATCGTGTTTTTAAAGTGGTAGATAACCAAACAACAAATACCTGCGTATCAGTGGGTAATTCAGACCCAATTTGCGAAACTTATTGTAAAAAAATATCCGATAACGAGCTAGAACAAATAATCCCTAATACTCTTGAACACCCTATAACCCGTAACATGCCAGTTACAGAAAAGCTAAATATTGGCTCTTATATAGGTGTACCTATTGTGTTATCTACAGGTAAAGTTTATGGGACTTTTTGCTGTTATAAAACCATATTAGATAATACCTTGAACGACAAAGATTTGTCATTCCTTAGGTTAATTTCTGAAATAGCTACGGAGTTAATCGAAAAAAATGTGCAATCTAACATTTTAAATAATGAGTCAAAATCGCTTATCGAAAATATTATAAAAACAAACGATATTACGATTTATTTTCAGCCCATATTTAATTTATCAACCAATCAACTTTCGGGTTATGAGTCTCTGTCACGCTTTTTTATTGAACCTTATAAAACACCTGACATTTGGTTTAAAGATGCTGCAAAACTAGGTTTAGGAGAAGCATTAGAAATACTTGCTATACAAAATACATTACATTGCTTGGACAAATTTGATGAAAAAACTTATATCACTATCAACACTTCACCTCAGCATATTTTATCGGGCTCAATAGATAAAGTATTACAAAGCATTAATTGTAATAGAATAATTTTAGAAGTAACTGAACATTCACCTATTGTAGACTACCAAGCGATGCGAACCGCACTTCAACCATTAAGAAACAGGGGTGTAAAACTCGCTATTGATGACGTAGGTGCTGGATTTTCATCTTTTCAGCATATTTTAGAATTAGAGGCAGATATCATTAAGTTAGACATAAGCCTTACTCAAAATATAAATACGGATCGTAGAAAGTTTTTATTAGCTAAAGCACTATGCGGATTTGCCAAAGCAATTAATTGCTCAATAGTTGCAGAGGGGATAGAAAATCAAGAAGAATTAAGCACCCTGAGAAAGCTAGGCGTTGATAACGTACAAGGCTATTTTATTGGGCGCCCAGCTCCGCTTGAAGATGCTATTCAATATCAAACAATTACGCTCTAATAAAAACGCCACTTTTAGTGGCGTTCTGTGTCGTTAAACTCTTTTCGATAATAGCGCTTTTGATAGTTTTTTACTTTAGTGTGTACGCCTTTGCTTAAGCTTTTAAATTTAGCTTCGAGTACGTCTACACCATATAAAATACCGACCACCAGCACCGAAAGTTTTATTGCAGCGCCAAGGTTTTCGGTCGCTATCATAACGCCTATTGATGCAAGCACCCAAATAGTCGCGGCTGAGGTTACACCAACCACCGCACCATCTTTTGCAAGCATAACGCCTGCCCCTAAAAAGCCAATGCCTGTAATTATTTGCCCCACTACACGAGAATGATCTATTACATCCCCTTGTAAATTAAACGCAGTGGATAAAAACAAATACGTACCCAGCGTTATTAGGGCTGATGTACGAATGCCTACAGGTTTACCACGCAATTGGCGCTCTATTCCAATAATGGCACCGCAAAAAGCCGCAGTACCAATAGCCGCCCACGAATACGGGGCTACATCAATTAAATCTAAAAAAGTCACGGTTAACCTTATATTTTATTAGCTATAGCCACCGCCGTTCTTAAACGTTGGCTACCAAACGCTGACATTTTACTAAAATCACTTCGTGCAATAGGTACATATTGGCAATCTATTGCGAGTTGTTTGTCGTTACCGGGCTCGCAAAACGGGTCGTGAACATACACGCAGTGCTCATCAAGGTGTGTAACACACACCCAATGTGGCGACTTTTTACCATCAAAGCTGTATGTACTAATTAATAACAGCACACTAAAGCCTTTACTTAACCACTGCTCAATATGCTCAAGCTCTACATCTTTATGCGTAAGCGGTATGTTTGCTTGCGCTATACCATCTACAAATTGTTGATGCACTGTGGCAAGTACCACTTTTTTGTTTTCGTTACGTACGCCATCTAAAAACAAAGGCTCTGTGGTATTAACCATTACCTCGCTTTTAAAACCCCGCTTATTAGCGGCAAGTGCCAAACCAAACGGATGGCAACCACCATGACCCGAGGTCATAAAAATGGTGGTACCTTCACGCCAAAGTGCTAACTCATGTGATTGAGTAAGCTCAGTAGTTGGCTTAAGTGCGCCCATTGCCATTAATAGCGCAGCAGGCCCACAAGTAAACTCGGTAGTTTGCTGATACCACGGCGTTAAACGCGCCACTTTTAACTCACTTGTTTGTCGAATATTTTTTTGCATTCGCAGTGCGTCACTGTGGTCGTCGTAATAATCGCTGTATTGACCAAACACCCTGTAACCTAAGCTTTTATAAAGCCCAATTGCACTTTCGTTATTTACAGCTACCTCTAAGCGAAGGTAAATACGAGCCCGCTCACACGTTTCTTTTTCAAGGCGAGTAAGCAGCGCTTTTGCAATGCCCTTACCTTGCATTGTGGGTAGTACAGCAAGCGAATATAAACGCGCTAAACGTGTGCCTTTATGGCACCACACTAGTCCGTAACCACATAGTTGCTCGTCATTTTCTGCAACAAGTAAAATACCGTGCTTAGCACTTAGCCAACGCTTTAAACTACGTGGGCTCAATTTATCGTTATTAAAGCAGGCGCTTTCAACGTCAATCAGTGCAGTTAAATCACTACCAATAGCTTTTCGAATAACAAGCTTGCTCATGTTATTAGCCACGGCCTCGCGCTTCTAAACGTTGTTTAAATTCATCCATAATGATCATGTAAAGTTCGTCGCCTAAATAGCCGTCTTCTACCTTGTGATCAATACTTGGGTTGTCGTTTACTTCAAGCACGTATGCTTTGCCTTGATGCTCTTTAACATCTACGCCATATAAACCCCTACCTACCGTTTTACACGCTTTTAATGCTGCATCTAACACGGCTTTTGGTAACTCAAAGGTTGGCAATGTTTCAAAGCCACCAGAGAAAAACCGTTTAGCGTCGTGGTTATAAATTTGCCAATGGTTACGCGCCATTAAATAACGACATGCATAAATTGCACGGCCATTTAACACACCCACTCGCCAATCGTATTCGGTATACATGTACTCTTGTGCAAGCACTAATGCGCTAAATTCAAACAGCTCTGTAAGCTTAGCTTCAAGCTCATCACGGTTTGATACTTTATAAACACCTTTTGAGAAAGACCCTTCAGGCATTTTTAAAACAAGCGGATACGTAAACGCTTCTTCTAATTGCGCAAGTGTTTCACTTGACTGATCAGCCACTACAACCGTTTTTAAACTTGGCACTTTTTGATAATTAAATGCATCGTGTAAATACACTTTATTACAACAACGTAAAATAGACTCAGCATCGTCAATAACAACTAAACCAAGGCTTTGCGCCTTGCTCGCAAGGCGATATGTTGGATGGTCAATCGCTGTAGTTTGGCGAATAAATAGCGCATCAAACTGAGCAATATTGTCAATTTCGTCAAAGCTTAATGCTTGTGCATTAATACCGTGCTTAGCGGCGGCTTTAATAAAGCGTGCAATAGCGTCTTTATCGCTCGGCGGTACTTTTTCGTTATGATCAACAAGTATTGCCATGTCCCATCTAAAACGACGTTGCACTGAGCCAATACGCCACTGCGTTTTAGTAAAGTTATCAAGCTTGGCAACAAAGTCGCTGTACTGCTGCTCATTTAAAGAAGACAACGATCCTTGTTGTAGTAAGCCTTGTTCATCAACAAATAAAATAGGCGCTGGGTATTGTTTAAATACCGACTTTGCCGCTTTTGATTGTAAATCGTTTAGTGCATTACCAAAGTAAAGTGTGCAATCTATTTGACCCACATTTAACATAGGTGCTTGGCCACTACGAAGTGCGTTTATTGTTTTTACACTTGGCAAAACTTGGTGCTTGCGCGCCTCAGCAAGTAACGAGCAATAGTAACCTTTGCTCAAGTATTGGCTTGAGTCGCACAGATTAATAATGCGTGTTTTTGGTTCATTTTGTTTTGGGTAATCACGTAAGTAGGTATTAAACGTAATTACATTTTCGAACGATTGAGCAAGCGTTTGCTCGTTGTTATCAACCACAATTAAGGTTTTAAACACGACTTTTCCTAGTTAAGTCAAAATATAAAAAGTATGCTTAAGTAACATTACTAAGCATTATAAATAGAAACACCCATCGTACTAAGTGGGCTTTGCGCGAATCACTTAATACGATGGGTGCTTTAACAGGTACCTACTGTACGAGTTAGCGCTTAAATTGCTTAAGCGACATGTGCTTTATATGCCCTTTTTTTAAAACGCACAAACGAGATATTTTTAGCGTGAAGATGAAAAATATTGATTAACTATATTTTCCACCTAATGCAGATTAAAATACGCAAAACAGTACTTTATAAGAGTTTAAAAATGTCGCTACCTGCTTGCCCAAAATGCCAATGTGAATACGTTTACGAAGACCAACAACTACTTGTTTGCCCCGAGTGCGCCCATGAATGGAACCCAAATAATACAAACGATGAAGACGCTATTTTAGTTAAAGATGCCAACGGCACTGTGCTAAATGATGGCGACAAAGTGACAGTAGCCAAAGATTTAAAAATTAAAGGCAGCTCGCAAGTAATTAAAATTGGCACCAAAGCGGTTGTTAGACGTGTACTTGATAAAAAAGATCATGAGCTAGATTGTAAAGTAGAAGGCATTGGCGAAATGATGGTAACAGCAAAGTTTGTGAAAAAAGCTACCTAAAATTGGATATTTAAAATATAGGGTGTTAGATGAAAAATCATAAAAATAAATTCATCCAAGCCTTATTGTCTGTTATTGAGGCTTATTATTAGTGCGTGTAATAGATTTTGTTTAACTGCTGTTAGTTGGTGTATATCTAAAGGTCCACCTACATTTAATAAGGCAAATTATCGCTTAGGTATATTTAAGCATTTAACCTCCTCACCTTAATGAGGAGGTATCTCTTGAACGATCAGTTTACATTTCAGTTAAAGTGCTTTTTAAGCTTTGATTACCCAGTAAAGAAATCAAATACGTTACCAAGTGTTGATGATGAACTTTTATAAAATTCAGTAAAACTACATCGACTGCATGTCACAGCGGTATACTTTTTATTTTGAACATCAAAAATTCTTGACCAAAAGCCACCCGAAACTCTTATCTCACCGGTATCAAATTCGTTATTATTACACTTAGGGCAAGACCAATTGTTATGCCTCATATTTCAACCTCCATATTATTTATGTATGGTATATTAAACACTTAACTAACGTGTGTAGCAATTCATTATTTAATAAACTAAAAATAGCTTCTTCCTATTTGGGTGCAATTGGCATTTTATGAGGTGTTTAGGTGTCTTTTTAATAACTGATTTTTATACTAATTTGTATGGAAGTCACACTAATTTCACTCAGGGATTACCTACTTGCTAGCTGTATATTACGTTAGCAACAAAAATTTTCGTAAGTCTCGTTCTTGCCTCATTACATGTAAAATATATACTTTATCGTTATCTTTTTTGTAAAATATACGACAAGGATTCACGACCACTTCAAGGTAATTTAGATTAGCTAACTCAATTGGTTTTTTCCCTGATTCAGGAAGAAATTCGAGACGTTCAACTTTCGCAAATATTTTGGAAACCAATTTCTTCGCTGACTGCAAATTGCTTAATGCGATATATTCAGCAATATCGTTAAGATCATTCAAAGCTGGATTAGTCCAAATTATTTCAGCCATTTATTCATTTTATCTTTAGCTTCAACATTCGACATGGTTTCACCACGACTTATGGCCTGCTCTCCTTTTGCAAGAGACTCAAGAATTTGCATACGCTTTTGCATAAATTCATAATCATCAACATCGACTAAGTATGCAGATGGTTGTCCATGTTCAGTTATCAACACAGGTTCTTTAGAGGAATGAAGTTCAGATAATATCTTCGTTGCTTGACGCTTCAATGTTGTTACTAGTTCTACTCTCATAATAATCCCCAAACAAATGTATCACTATAGTAGCACCGAGTAGCCAACTTGGGAAATACAACTAACGAGGCTGTATAACCACTAAAATCAATTAAAACGGGAGCACCTAAAGTCAACCCTGCTCATTTTTAAACTATTAGGTACTTCTCATTATATGCCTTTGTACAAATTGAAATACACACCACGTTACGCCATAAAAGCATTGACGTAGGTTGGATAAATGGCGAAGCCATGCCATCCGACAATTAATTTATGAATAAAGGTAGGAGTTTATTACGTTGGTATGGCTTTGCTGGATAGTGTTTCACTTAAGAACCAAAGCTTTATAAAATCTCTACTACCACGTATTCGTGAACTTTACCTGCAATTGTTAACGTAATTTCATCATCAATCTGTTTATTTAATAACTGCTTACCCATTGGTGCGCCGGGTGTTACAACGGCAATGGAATGCTGTTTAACATTTACCGTTAACCCACCAGCGGCTGGGCCTAAATAAAACCATTTTTGGGCTGCGTTATCATCTTCTAAGCATACCAACGAACCGATAGCTATTTTATCGGTTGGTTTTTCGTTAAAAGCAGGCTCAAACAATTCTATGCTTTTATAGCAATCGTTTACGCGCTGGGCTTGGCCTTGTGCTAAATAAGCGGCTTCTAGCCCTAGGGTATCGTATTTATTTTCGGCTATGTTTTCTTCATGTGTGGCGGTGTCGTGCGCGGTTTTTGCCGCTACTTTTGCAGTTGTAAGCTGCGCTTCTAGTGCAAAACGAAGGTGTTCGATAACGTGGGCTTTATTCATGGGGATTAATACAATACAGGCTGTAAAAAATAAGGCAGTTAGTTTAACATTTTTGCGGGGCTTAAAACCATTGTTTTAAACCCCGCAAGGTTTGTTGGAATACTAGCGGGGTTTAAATAAGCATTAAACAAGCAAAGAGTCGTTTATTGGTTGGTGCAGCTCTTTGCTTGTGCTTTATTTAAAACCTTATGGCATATCTAATAATGTTTGCGTGTGGGCATCTACTTTAATCTCGTAGTTTTTAGCGCTTAAACCCATTAGCTCCGGTAAAGTCGCTGCAATACAAATAGACGAGAACGTACCCACTACAATGCCGGTAAATAATGCAATAGCAAAGCCTTGTAGTGGTGCGCCTGCAAGTAGCCAAACACTTGCAACTGTTGCAAGTGTGGTACCCGACGTTATTAAAGTGCGTGTTAACGTACTTTTAATCGCATTATTAATAATAGTCGCTGGGCTAAGTACATTGTTTGATTGAACACGTAAAAGCTCGCGTACTCTATCTCCTACTATTATTGAGTCGTTAAGTGAGTAACCAATAATAGCCAGTAAACTTGCCAGCACGGTTAGATTAAACTCAATTTGTAATAATGAAAATAACCCAAGTACAAGTATTAAGTCGTGCACTAGCGCAACCACAGAGCCTACCGCTAAGCGCCATTCAAAACGAACTGCAAGGTAAAGCATTACCGCAATCATTGCAGTAAACATGGCTAAACAGCCTTGATCAAATAACTCATCGCCCACTTGCGAGCCAATATAGGCCGACGATAAAACCTGTGCGTTTATATCATCGTTTTGTGTAACAGCACTTTGCCAATCAAGGCTATTAGCTGTTGTTGATGCACTTGGCGCTTCTCTTAATTGAAAATGACTATTACCTTGCGCGGTTAGCTCAAACTCACCGTTGTGATTTTTAGCAATAAACGATTGAAGCTCTTTTAGCTCAACACTTTGGCTGGTTGTAAACTCAGTTAAATAACCGCCGGTAAAATCTAGGCCAAAATTTAGACCTTTTTGCGTAAGCGTAAATACCGATAGCAGCACTAAAATAGCACTTAAAAGCATACCCATAAAACGTAAACGTGTGCCCTTTTCACCTTTCAAAAAAGTGTTAAGCATGTGCTTTTACTCCTGCTTTTTTACCCATTTTTAAATACAACGTTTGGCTTAATATTTTTGATACGTACACACCTGTAAATACAGATGTTAAAAGCCCCAGTGCTAACGTAATAGCGAAACCTTTAACGGGCCCGTAGCCTATGCCGTATAAAATAAGTGCAGTGATCATGGTAGTTATATTGGCATCAAATATTGTATTTGCGGCTTGTTTATACCCCTCTTGAATAGCCTGATACGGTGCACGGCCTTGGCGACGCTCTTCTTTAATACGTTCAAATATTATTACGTTGGTGTCTACCGCCATACCAATGGTTAGTACTAGGCCTGCGATACCCGGAAGCGTTAACACAACCCCTGGTAATAATGACATTAAGCCCACAAGCGACGTTAAATTTAATATAAGTGCTACGTTTGCAATAAGGCCTAAGCGGCGATACCAAAGCGCCATAAATGCAAGCGTAATACCCATACCTAACATAAGGGCTGCTAGGCCATTACTAATGTTTTCGCTACCGAGGCTTGGCCCTATTGTTTGTTCGTGCACAATTGTAACGGGTGCTGTAAGCGAGCCTGCACGTAGTAACAATGCTAGGTCGGCTGCCGCTTGTTGGCTTTTCATATTGGTGATACTAAAACGCGAACTTAAATGCTGAGCAATATTGGCAACATTAATAACTTCGCTCTTTTTAACTACTTCGCCTTTAGCATTTTGAGAATACTCAGAGTAAACCGTCGCCATTGGCTTACCAATATTGGCTTTTGAAAACGCCGACATTGCATCCCCGCCTTGGCCGTCTAAGCTTAGCTGTACCAATGGTTTACCCCAATCGTCGCGGCCTATGTTTGCATTATTAATATGGTCCCCTGTAAAAATTGGCACAGGATCGAGCTTTATCGTTCCGCCCGATTGCATATTAAATGTTTGTCCGCCTATTTCTTTTAATTGATAAAAACCAAGCGATGCAGTTGCACCAATAATACGTTTTGCTTCGGTTGGATCTTGCACACCTGGTAGCTCTATACGAATGCGATGTTTGCCTTGTTGCTGTGTTACCGCTTCGGTAATACCTAATTCTTCAATACGTGAACGAAGAGTTGTAAGGGTTTGCCCCATTACTTCTTTATCAAACGCACTGCGGCCTTGCTCTGAATAACTAAATTTGGCAGTTTTAACGCTGCCGTTATTGCTTGTTACAACGGCTAAATTAGCAAAGCGGCTTTGTAGCTCTTCAATAACAGGGGTTAACTTGTCGGTTGCATTAGGCAATGCGTTTATTTCAAACCCGTGCTGAGTTTGCTGCGCTTTTACGCCATGTGCTTTTTGTTTAATAATGATTGATTTAGCTTGTTGATACGCACTAACTAATTGCTCATCAACGGCTTTGTCTAAATCTACGTCAAGCACAAATAGCACACCGCCATTTAAATCAAGGCCCAGCTTTATTGGTGATAAACCAAAATCTTGTAACCATGTAGGGCTGGTTGCATGCTCAACAATTTTTACTTGCGTGTTTGGGTATTGCGCTTTTATAGCCGCTTGCGCCTGAGCGCTTTTAGTTGGCTCGTTTAAAAGTACATTAATAGTTGATTGCTTATCTACGCCCTGCTCAACCTCTAACCCTTGGCTATTTAAAAAGGTAACTAGGGTTTTAGTGCTCGGTAAAGATTGTGTTTCGCTGTGCGGAGCAGCACTGATGTGCAACCACGATTTATTTGGATATAGGTTTGGTAATGCACTGATAGCTAATAAAAACAATACTATTAGCATGGCTATATAGCTTAATTTGAACTTAGCCGTAGACGGCTTTTTATCTTTTTTAAAACTTAACATGTTGAATCCTTATTATCAGCCATTAGCTGATAACGTACTTTTTAAAAGCACAATTAATCTGCAGGCTAAAACTTTAAAAGTTAAAACCTAATAAAATTAAATAAGGAAAATTAAGCGTGGTAGGTAGTGACAGCTCTGTAGAGTAAGTTTACGTCTTTCCAGCCACTCAAGCGCGACTTTTTACTATTAGTAACAAACGTGTACCAAGGTTGTATAGGGTTAACAGCGCGTGGTTTTAAAAATATATGCCTAACAAGGTTTTGAGCAAAAAATTCAAAGACAACATCGTATTCAGACTCACTTTGAACAGTGTGCAAAAACAATGATGAATTATTGGCAGTTAACCGTGGTTGGTGCGCGTCAAAATCGGTTTGATGCGTTTTTTTATGCTGCGGAATATCTACAGACTTACTAATAAGCTGTATTTTAGTTAAATCGCCAATATCAGTAAGCGAAACCTGCGTACTAACAGTAATATTTAAATTTTGTGAGGCGCCCATAGCATTGCTCTGCACACTAAAAAGTGCAGCAAGTAGCAAAAAGGCAGTTAAAAACACTCTAAATTTAAACATTCACATTTTAAAACTAAAATAAGGGTTGCGTAGTATATAAGGGCTAGTATTTGAAATACAATAGCCCTTAGCTATTTACTATCTAATTTAATTTTACTGAGACTTTTAATGCGCCCCAGACAAAGCAGTGAAAAACGACCAGACGCCATGAATTTACGCCAGAGTGTAAAAACACTGTGGCCCTACCTTACAAAATTTAAAGGACGTGTTTTTATTGCACTTTTGGCGCTTATAGGCGCAAAAGGTGCCACGCTTTTAATGCCTTGGGCACTTAAAGAAATTATAGACTCGGTAGATAAGTCGATTAACCCACTGTTAGTTATTCCTGCTTTATTGTTATTGATGTACGGCGCGCTGCGCTTTGCTAGCGTATTTTTAGGTGAAATAAGAGATGCTGTATTTTCGCGCGTAACCGAGCACGCAATGCGTGATATTGGTTTAAAAGTATTTAAGCATTTGCACTCACTTGAACTGGCCTTTCATTTAGATAGGCAAACCGGTGGCATTAGCCGCGATATAGAGCGCGGTACGAGCGGTTTAAGCTTTTTAATGCGTTTTTTAATGTTTAACATTGTGCCTACTTTGTTTGAAATACTGACCGTAGCAATTATTTTTGGCACGTTGTTTTCTGTTTGGTTTGCGCTTATTACATTATTGGCAGTTGCTATTTATATTACCTTTACTGTGGTGGTTACTCAGTGGCGAAACCGTTTTATTAGAGAAGCAAACGCTGCCGACAATCAAAGTAATACCCGCGCCATAGACAGCCTACTTAATTATGAAACTGTAAAATATTTTAATAATGAGCAGTTTGAAGCAAAAACGTACGACACCTTTTTAGCAAACTGGGAAAAAGCCCGTTTAAAAAATAGAATGTCGTTGCTCGCGCTCAATTCAGGCCAAGCGCTTATTATTGCTTGTGCTATTACCGCGTTAATGTGGTTGGGCTCAACCGAGGTAGTTGCAGGTACGCTTTCTATTGGTGAACTTGTGATGATTAACGCGTATATGATTCAATTGTTTTTACCGCTTAACTTTTTAGGTTTTGTGTACCGCGAAATAAGACGCGCCCTAACCGACCTTGAAAACATGCTTGGGCTACTTAACAAAAAACCACAAATAACCGATGCACTTAATGCTAAAGAGCTCA
>Ga0316197_10002520_pt1 | contig 13089 bp, 9 predicted proteins | sample OudBiesiAoxic_MG_FD_204939 | JGI IMG/M metagenome (GOLD analysis project Ga0316197, IMG submission 204939) | Coastal sediment microbial communities from Oude Bieten Haven, Netherlands - site A oxic | ecosystem: Environmental > Aquatic > Marine > Coastal > Sediment | place: Netherlands...
TGTCGCGATGGTCCGGGCGGAAAAGCTGGCCGGGCTGCTGCCACAAGGTTTGCTCAATATCAGACCACCGCAGCGCTAGTGGAGACGATCTGAGCAGCCGAAACCAATCTGGACGAAGACCCGACTGGCAGGTACTATTCGCAACCCCGATCCGCCCGTAGCTCAGCTGGATAGAGCGCTGCCCTCCGGAGGCAGAGGTCAGAGGTTCGAATCCTCTCGGGCGGGCCATCTCCCAAAGGGTCCTTTCCGACCGGAGTCCGGCATTGCAGTGGCCTGAGGCAAGAGCTATATTGCCTTCCTCACTGAAAATCTGCGGAGATTGATGATAATGCAGCGTATCCTGTTTTCCCTTGCTCTCGTGGTGGCCAGCCTGGCGCTACCGTTTCACGGTGCCACTGCCCAGACCAATATCAATGCCAGCCTGGTGCAGCCGGACGCCGGCTTCGAAAAGTACAATAAATTCATGATTCGCCCCCTGGAAATTGACGAAACGGTTCTGGTCCCGCCACCGTGGGTCGAGGGCAGCGAAGGCAAGCCGCGCCCATGGAACATCAGTGAAAAAAACGCCAAATTCCTGCAGAAGCAGTACTACGCAGCGATGAAAAAACAGCTGGAGGAGCTGGGTGGATACACCCTGGTCGACGCAGCTGATGATGATGTGCTGGCGGTAGAAATCGAGATTATCAGTCTGACGCCGTGGGCGAAGCCAGACGAAAAGGTTGTTACCAAAGGCTCCGGAGAAATCACCTTCCGTGCAGAGGTACGCGATTCCATGACCCGTGATCTGCTCGTGATGTACGAGGGAGAAACCCCCGTGGGCGAGGACTACCAGGAACATACCGAGTTCTCGGTAGACCAGAACGTAACCGCCCTGTTCAACCAATGGGGTGAGTTCCTGCGGCAAGGGCTGGACTCCCAGAAAAGCGCTGCAGCCAACTGATCGACTATCGGCCCGCGAACTCGACGCCATGGGCCTGAGCTCCATCTGATCGCGACTTCCGCGCCCCGGGACGGTCCTGGAAAACGTTCAAAACAGCAGCCTCGCGCTGGCATTCGCCCGAATCACGACTATCCTGAAAAGAAAGAAAACACAGGGATGTGCCATTGGGAACGTGGATAAACCGGGCCGACAGTCGCTCGGTCAATGTAGAGCGGATGATCTCTTTAGCTGGCCCATATACGACCCGCGGGATATGAAATGCCCTGACTGCAACACTGTCAACCCGCGCGGGCAGAGGCACTGCAACCAGTGCGGTTCAACCCTGGCCCGCGCGTGCGGTCACTGCGGGTTCGTATGCGATCCGGAATCTCGATTTTGCGGAGGTTGTGGCAGGCAGCTTGAGGCTGAAGTACCTGGCCCGGCTGCGGATGACACGGGTGCAACCCGGTTCGCCAACACAGCGCAGCGGCGCCAGATCACCGTTATGTTTTGCGACATGGTGGGCTCTACAGACCTGTCAGTTAGGCTGGATCCGGAAGAGCTCAGCACGATCATTCGCGAGTACCAATACGTTTGCGAGCAGGTGATAGGCCGCTACGACGGCTATATCGCCCGCTACTCCGGAGATGGCCTGCTGGTCTATTTCGGCTACCCCAGGGCAACCGAGCACGATGCCGAGCGCGCGGTACGTGCCGGGCTTGAAATCATTGAGACCGTTCGCAGCTTGCGCCTGGGTCCCGAGAACACATTGCACAGCAGAGTCGGCATCTCCAGTGGCGAAGTGGTGGTTGGCGAAGTCGTTGGGGATGGCCACTCGCGTGAAACCACGGTGGTGGGAGAAACACCCAACCTCGCCTCCCGTCTGCAGGGTATTTCGGATCCCGACACGGTGGTCATTTCCAGCCACACTCAAGACCTCGTGGGTGGCTTGTTTGAGTATACCGACCTGGGGTTTCACGCTCTCAAAGGCTTCGACAAACCGGTGCGCGCCTACGCCGTCGCCGGGCAATCGGCCATCGAGAGCCGCTTCACGGCAAGCCATGGCGCACCGCTGGGATTACTGCTGGGGCGTGACCCGGAGATCGGTCTACTGCAGGACTGCTGGCAAGCGGCCTGCAGGGGAGAACGCCAGGTAGCGTTCGTATCGGGGGATGAAGGCGTGGGCAAATCGCGCCTGATGGAGCATTTCCTGGCGTCACTGGAGCCGCCCCCGGGGGAACTGATACGACTGTATGGCGCACCCTACGCCAGGGGAAATGTGCTACACCCGGTTATTTCCCACTGGCAGCACCAGTCGGGTATCCAGACATCCGACTCTGCGAATACCAAGATCGACAAGCTGGAACAACGCCTGGCACTGCTAGGGCCACCCGAAGCGAGCGATCTCGCTCTGCTGGCGACCTTATTGTCGATACCGGCAAACGGCCGCATCACCACGCCCGCTGTGTCCCCCGCTGAGCTCAAGTCCCGAACGCTTGACATGCTGGTCACCCAGGTCATTAAGCGGTGCCTGCGCTCGCCGGTATTACTGCTTGTCGAGGACCTGCACTGGCTGGATGCAACAACACAGGAATTCCTGGCACAGCTCATCCGTGCATCAGCGGAACTGCCGCTGCTGATCGTGGGCACCTACCGACCCGGTTATAACACCAGCTGGTCCGGTCAGCATGTCGCTACTCGAATCGAGCTGGAGCGCCTGGACCCGGCGACCGCTCGCTCCATCATTGAGCAAATAGCGGGCGATGTGACATTGCCCAGGCAAATCGTGGACGACATCCAGGGGAAAACCGACGGAAACCCTCTGTTTATCGAGGAGCTGACCAAAGCGGTTCTGGAAAACCCACAACTGATCAGCCCCGCAAATGCCGCCGACAGCGAAACATTACAGACCATTCCCTCAACCCTGCAGGACTCGCTTCACGCGAGGCTGGACCGCCTGGGGCCCCTCAAGGAAATAGCCCAGATTGCCTCCGCCATCGGGCGCGAGTTTCGACTGGACCTGCTACTGGCGGTCGTGGACAGGCCGCCGGAGGTGGTCAATGCCGCGATTGAGAAACTGATAGCGGCGCAACTGGTTATCGGGCGTGGCACAGAACCCCAGCAATCCTTCAGTTTCAGGCACGCACTGGTACAAGAGATAGCGTACGGCTCCATGCTGAACAGCACCCGTCGCCGCCTGCACGCGCACATTGCCAGAACCCTGGCACGGCGTTTTCGAGCACAGGTACAGGGCAGACCCGACCTGCTCGCCCGACACTATACCCAGGCCCAACTGCATGAACAGGCGTTCAGGTACTGGTTTATCGCAAGCCAGAAGGCGCTCGCACAGTTCGCCCACAAGGAGGTGGCGGTGCATCTTGATCGAGCGCTGGCACTGGCCGGCAAGCTGCCTGAAGACGTCGAGCTTATCGCCATGGAGTTCGAAATGCGCGCCATGCTCGGGTCCACCCTGATGATGCTGCACGGTCCCGGCCACAACGATGTCGGCGACGCTTACCAGCGGGCCTACGACTTTTGCCTCCAGCACGAAGGACTACAGGACAGTTTCCAGGTCAAGTTCGGGCTGTGTTATTACCAGTGGGCTACTGGACAGATTGAAGAGGCGGTGAAACAGGCGCAGGCGCTGCTGCCGGAAGTACAGATAGAGCGCGATCCGGGCCAGTTCATGGCGGCCAACGCCCTGCTGGGTGTCAGTCTATGGCACCAGGGAGAAAGCCGGAGGGCTCTGCGTTGCCTGCAGAAAGTGTCTTCCCTCTATTCCGCTGAGCGTGATGCACCGCTGTTCTTTTCATACATGCTGGATTTCGGCGTGTTCGGTCGTTTCTACGAATCACTGGCCCTGTTGTTCATCGGTCGTCAGGAGGAATCCAGCGAGGTTGCCAGGGCGTCCCTTGCGCTGGCCAGACAGTTAAACAATCCTCACGCAATCAGCTTTGGCCTGCTGGCAAATCTTATGGTTGCCATGTTCTCGCAGGAGTTCGAGGAATGTATTGAATTGGCAAGTGAATGCATAAACTTCGCCAACAGCCACGGCTTCGAGGAATTTGTCGCGATGGCCAAGGTGTGCATCGGGTCGGCACAGTTGAAAATGGGCGAGCCCCAGGGCAGCCTGGAGCTTATTCTGGATGGTATATCTGAGTGGGAGGCCACCGGGTTTGGGGTCTGGCGGCCCCTGCTGCACGGCGTGCTCGCGGATGCCTACCTTGAATTGGGTCAGACAGACCTCGTTCGCCACGAGTTGAAAACCGCGCAGACGTTGATGGAAGAACAGCAAGAGCGGCAGGCCGCCTTGTTTTTGTTGCGTATCGAACGACAGCTGGTGTCACGGGCAAAGCTGTCCTGATCGGCCCTGGAAAACAGGCCTGAGACAAATCAGTCGTCGCCGGCGGTAATCACAGTATTGCGGCCTGCGCGCTTACCCCTGTAGAGACAGTCGTCAGCCCGCTTCAGTAAGGTATCCAGGTCGGTCGCGTCATCAGGGAACGTCGCCACCCCCAGGGTAATCGTCAAATTGCCGCTCGGTTGCTGGTCCTGCCTGGGAAAGGCTTCGGATTCCACCACGGTCCTGAGCCCTTCCGCCAACTCCCTGGCGCGCGCTTTTTCACAATTCGGCAAGACCACCACAAACTCCTCCCCGCCGAAGCGCGCGGCCAGGTCGCCCCTGCGCACATTCTTGGCCAACAGGCCTGCGACATTCTCCAGCACCACATCACCCAACTGGTGGCCCTGCGTGTCGTTAAAGTGCTTGAAGTTATCCACATCCACCATCACCAGGGAAAAAGGCTGCATGTTATCGGGGTAGACCGTGATCAGCGCATCCAGGAACTGATCCAGTCGACGCCTGTTGGCGAGGCCGGTAAGGCGGTCTGTTTCAGCGGCGCTCTCGGCTCTGTCTAGTTCCAGGTTCTTGTAGTACCAGACTCTCACCCTGGAAATGGTATGGCTCAGGTCAAATTCGGTAAAAGGCTTGACGATAACTTCGTCTGCTCCTTTGCGAACAAGGAATTCGCGGTTCGCCGCATCATGGCAGGCGGTGCCAAGAGTAATCACGCTGGCGCCGCGCAAGTGCATCGTTTTGACCAGGTTGGAAATCGGGTTCCAGTCCCGCTCGAAGTCCTGGTAGAAATCCATGTCTGCGATGATCAGGTCGAAGCGGTGGATCTCCGGGTAGTCCAGAAATTCAGCTGGGTCAGCGAACTCGATTATCCTGGCTTCAGGCCAGCTGTCCAAAACCGATTTCATCACAATCGCATCCTGCTCAGACGGTGCCTGGATAATCCCGATGGTGATGTCGTCCTGCGCGGCGACCCGCTGATTTTTACGGATAAGCGACTGGGCTGTGGTGATTCGCAGTTTTGCCGCCATTAGATGGGAGAAGAGAACATAGAGGATCGATGCGTGTGTGGAGTCTGCGTCTACCCAGAACCGATCAGCAGAAAAGACTATCAATCGGCAGTCTGTCTCGGTAATAACATCCGCCGACCGTGGGGCAGATTGGATAACCGCCATTTCCCCAACCACATCACCCGGGGAGTCCAGTCGAAGAATAAATTTGTCGTTGGCGACTACCGCCAGAGAGCCCTCCACCAGGATATACATTTCCGGCGGGCTCTTATCGCCCTCCCGGATCAGGTGGCAGTCTTTCTCGAGGGTCACCAGGGCCCCCTGCCTCAGGATATTGGCCAGTATTTCTTTCGATAAACGCCGAAAATAGCGACCTGAACCAACCAACCGGGTCAGTTCGGCCAGTTCCGGGTGGTCTTCTTGCGTACACAGTAGTTCCTGGTGCATAGAGTCTTGGGCGCCGTCTCGGGATAGCCTGCAGGACGTCCGGAATGGATATCCCCGTCGGCAGGTAACCCCTACAAACTAGTCAACAGCATCGCGCTGTGCAAGTCCCGAAATACCCCGGGCCGGCCGGCAGATCAAATGCTGCCAAAACTAATGGCCAGTCCCGGGTTACTCACCTAGACTACCCATGAATTTTCAGACCAATTACAGGAGTACTCACTCATGATCAAACCTAAATTGATAGCAATCATGGCCCTTCTCACCACAGTCGCGCTGGGCACAGTGCCTGCGGTGGCGCAAACTGATACGCAATCAAGCAGCCCCAACGAGCGCACGATCACCAAGCAGATCAGCGCGATGGTAACCAAGATCGACCCCAAAACACGTGAAGTCACACTGGAAACTCCGCTGGGAAACTACATCACACTCACCGCTGACCCGGCGATATCCCGGTTTGACGAGTTCTCGGTGGGGGACTTTGTGACAGCCACCTACGCATCCTCTATCAGTGGTGAACTGCGTGCGCCGACCGAGGACGAACTGGCTGAGCCCATCATTGAAGTTGCTGCAGATGCTGTGGCGACAGCGGACATGCAGCCTGGCGCAGCGGTGGGGCGCGCTATACGCGCCGTATGTACTATCGAAGGCATGAACCGTATTACCGGTACGATAATGCTGAAAGACCCCGATGGCGATTTTCATATCATCGACGATGTCAACCCTGAAAAAATGGAGGGGGTAGCATTAGGGGACACGATTATCATCAACTTCACCGAAGCCTTCGCCCTGTCACTCGAGAAACAACCTGCTGCAAACTAGCGGCGGCAAATCTGGTCCGTCGTGACAGCGATGCAAAGGGCGCCGGCACGGCGCCCTTGACACGGTGGCAGCCAATCGAAAAGATAGGGACAAAATAATACCTCACACCCGCCCATGATGAATTACCTGGTACGCGCCTCATCCCTGGAAGGCATCAGAGCCCTGATCGCCCGCCTGGGCGGCAATGAGGATGAGATTTTCCGGGGTGCGGGTCTGGAGGAGGCTGACCTTGATCCTCAGTCCTGGTTTTCCTATTACCGCTTTCTGCTCCTGCTGGAGGGTGCGGCAGCGGCGACGCATTGCCCGCATTTCGGCCTGCTTCTGGCCAGCTACCAGGGCATAGATGCACTGGGCCCCGTTGGATTTGTGGTACAGCAGGCGCCGGATGTGCGCAGCGCACTGCGCGCACTCACCGTGCACTTCGTTCACCACAACCAGGGCGCGGAAGTCGAGCTCGTGGTGGACAAGGACATCGCGCAGTGGCGCTTCCACTGCAAGCTGCAGGGTCAGGCGCCGCTGCGACAGCAGGAAGACCTGGCGGCCGGCATCGGGCTGAACCTGATGCGCCTGCTGGGAAGCGTCAACTGGTCGCCGGACGCCGTCTACTTTCACCACGCCCGCCCGACAGACCAACAACCGTATCGCAAGGCGTTTGACTGTCCGCTGATATTCAACGCCGATTCCCTGCAAATGGTGTTCAAGGCCGAAGTGCTGGACCGCCCCCTGAATAACGCCAATCCCCAATTGCACAGATTGCTGGAGGAGCATCTCGGCGGCCTGCGCAGAGAATACCCTAACGACTACTGCGGCAAGGTAAGGCACCTGATCAACCAGGCATTGACGACCGGGGATTGCTCAATAGAACGCGTCGCCAGCCACCTCGCTGTTGGCAAGCGCACCCTGCAGCGCCAGTTGAAAAGCTATGACACCAGCTACAAGGACCTGCTGGAAGATGTCCGCTTTGATATCGCCAAACGCTACCTGCGCGAATCCACCGGCTCGCTCACTGCCCTGGCCGATATGTTGTGCTACTCTGACCTGAGCACGTTCTCCACGGCCTTTCGCCAGCACTACGGCATGTCACCCAGGGATTGGCGCAAGCAATTTGAGGGCGACCCGGCCAACCAGGCGACCTCACACTGAGCGGTCACCGGGCGACCGGTCACGCGGCTCATCCTGAGGTGTGTGCGTCGATTCCCTGATCTTTTTGTCCAACCATGCCTGGCTGAAGCCAAGGCCCCTGCGCCTTATCGGCCACTCCACCAGTTGCGAGCTGGCATTACCCACCAGTGCGATTAGCGCGGCGCAGACGGCGATGCTGAGCAATACCTGGTTATCCATATTCCAGCCAAGCCGGTAGGCAGTCTCGCGCATCGTATACATCACGGGAATATGACAAAGGTAGATTGAGTACGAACGCCTGCCAGCCCACAACAGCATGCGCGGGAGCCACCAGTTGCCCGTCAGCGCATCCTTTTCGCCAATCGCCAGGGACACAATGGCGCCCGACAGCAGCGCGAGAATACCCACCTGCAGCGGCAACTGGTGCTGGCGCAAATCGCCTATGTAACAAAGCACCGTCAGCAGTACCAGTAACGCGCCACGTATCAGGCGTATATCTATTTTGGCCAGGTATCTTTCCCAGTTGCCGTTGGCCGTCCAGATCCCGACCAGTGCACCCATCGCGATCGCATCGGTGCGAAACAACATACCGTAAGGCCCCCGGGTCTGAACAAACTGCACCACCACCAGTGCAATCAGAAACCACTGCAGGCGCCGACCCAACAGGCCGATCAGCAGCGGAAAGCAAATGTAGAACTGTTCTTCCAGGGACAAGGTCCAGTAAACAAAACTCGGGGCGGCCTGGGCGTGGCCGAAATACTGCACAAACAGCCAGTTGGCGTAGTTGAATACGCCCGCAAGCGTCCAGCGCAGGTTGGTTTCCAGCGAGGCAAATACACCGGATTCGTTATAGAAGACGCACAATACAAGAATGATGAACAACCACATCCACGCGGCTGGGATCAGGCGAAAGATGCGGTTCAGCCAGAAAAAGCGTGCGTTGCGCCAATACACGGTACGGCTGCCTACCTCGCACAGCTGCGGTAACAGATTGCGGGTGATGATAAATCCGGAAATACAAAAGAACAGGTCCAGCACCGCGCCGCCGCCACGATAGGACGGCCAGGGACCTTCGGTGAAAAGGGTCTTGGATAACAGACTACCCTGCAGGTGGTGGAAGATGACGACGCACAGGCCGAACCCCCGCAGTACTTCAAGGTCATTGATCAGTCGGCTTTTGCTGGCTGGCCCGGGAGGGGCGCTCATATTCCAGGGACCGCGCTGGACAATGGCTGATCGCTTAACACAAATTCGATTCCCGTCACGGTAGCAAGGCAACCCGGAGACGAAAGCCGTGCACCTATCAGTTAACGCCTGCAACCAGGTCGTTGGTGGGTAACAGGTATGGCCGCGATAATGACCGTCATCGCGTTTCCAGCTGAAAGACCCAGGCGCTATAGTACTTTGCTGACGCCAATGTGGCTACGTCACTGCAAGGTATCAGCATTCAAAGGCTGGTATCCAGCTCCATGAGGATAGCCAGCTGTCGCCGCAGGCGCTGGTTTTCCTCCCTCAGCTTGTGCAGGTCCTCAATCAGGTCCAGTGCCAGGGCTACTGCGGGCCAGTCGAGCTCGAGGTCGCGCTGCAGCCGACAGGCTCGCTGTATCAGTTTTACCATCTGGGGCTCGAACAACCACTGCTGCGGTTGCTCACCGCGGGGTTGGACGATCCCGCAATCAACGATGGTGATAACCGTGTCGGTAGTGACTCGCACGCTCTGTGTCAGTTCAGTAAGCGTCAAATAGTAACTGGTCTCACTCATCATGATTTCCCCCAATTGTCACGCGGGTCAAAACTGGATTCGTCGGACAACTGCCGCCAGAGCGCCTGCTCTTTTGCGCCAGCGGTGGTTGGCATAGTGACATGCAGCACAGCGTAAAGATCTCCGCGCTTGTCGTCTTTGCCCAAGCCCTTGCCCCGGATACGCATACGTTTCCCGTTTTGGCTGTTGGCCGGTACCGTGAGGTTGATCAGGCCATCCAGAGTGGGCACCGGGAGCTTACACCCCAGCGCCGCTTCCCAGGGGGCAATCGGCACGGTAACAGTCAGGTCCGCGCCCTCGACCAGGTAAAGCGGATGAGGCGCAAACCTTATTTGCAGGTAGAGATCTCCGGCCGGGGCATCACCGATACCGGGGGCACCCTGCCCCTTCAGGCGAATCCGCTCGCCTTCAATGACGCCTGCAGGGATCTTCACCTTGAGAGTGCGCTGCTGCCGCAACAGGCGCCCCTGCTCGTCAAAACCCGGCACTTCATAACTGATCGTGCGGGATTCTCCTCTGTATGCGTCCTCCAGGAAAATCGCCAGGGTCAGCTCAACATCCTCTCCCCGGCGAGCAAAATGCTGGCGCGAATACCCCTGTCTCGAGCCATGACGCGCCTGCCCGAAAATCTCATCAAAAAAGTCAGAGAACCCGCCCTCAAATTCAGCTCCGCCAGCACCACCCCCAGACGACTCCCAGCCCGGAGGAGGCCTGAACGGCCCCGCCCCGCCCTGCTGGCGCACCAGGTCGTACTGGGCGCGCTTATCCGTATCCTTGAGAACTTCATAGGCTTCGGACAGCTCCTTGAACTTGTCCTCGGCACCCTCCTCGGCACTGACGTCCGGGTGATACTTGCGCGCCAACCGGCGGTAGGCGGCCTTGATGGCCTTGTCGTCCGCGTCCGCATCAACGCCGAGTATTTTGTAGTAGTCCTTGAATTCCATATCCGGGTTTTGCCTTCCTGGAGCGTTAGCAGCAGCGGCAGAAGCAGCAACACATAGCATAGATCCAGTGCACTGAAATTTCCACGCGCACCCGACCCCGGCTGTGACCCATAAAGGGTGTTTTTCCTGCTATCCTCACTATCCTCTCAACATAACCGACGGGATTCAAAATAATGCAACAGCTCTCCGGCCTAGATGCCTCGTTCCTGTACCTGGAAACAGCCAACGCCCCCATGCATATCTCCGGGCTGGCCATTTACGACCAGTCCACCGCACCCGGCGGCATGGTCCGTTTCAAGGACATCATTGAAAACACCACCAACCGCATCCGCCGCCTGCCAATCCTGTCGCGCCATTTGTTGACGGTACCACTGGGCCTGGACCACCCCTACTGGGTATCGGATGGCAGCTTTGACCCCGAGTTCCACATACGCCATATCGCGCTGCCCGCTCCGGGTGACTGGCGACAGCTGTGTATTCAGGTGGCGCGACTGCACGCGCGGCCGCTGGACCGCGGGCGTCCCCTGTGGGAGATGTACGTTATCGAGGGCCTGGACAACGTGGCGGGCTACCCACCCGGCTGCTTCGCTATTTTTACCAAGATGCATCACGCCGCGGTAGATGGCGCATCCGGGATGGAAATTACGGCGGCACTGCATGACCTCAGTCCCGACGCGCATGAGAACGCCGAGCCCTATGTGGTTGAATCCGACAGAACCCCGGGCCCCCTGGAACTGGTAATGCGCTCCCAGCTCAATACCTTGCGGCAGCCGTTCCGAATGATTTCAGTGGCCCGCAATACCGTGCCTGGCTTTGCCCGAGCTTATGCGCGGCTGCGCAAGGGAGAACTGCATGGCATTCCCGATGTACCGCGTACCCGGTTTAATGCCGCTGTATCAGCCCACCGAGTATTCGATGCCGCCCGATTCCCGCTGAGCGACATCAAGGCCATCAAGAACGCCGTGCCAGGCGCAACCGTCAACGATGTTGCCATCACCCTGTGCGGTGGCGGCCTGCGGCGCTACCTGGAAGCAAAGGGCGAGCTGCCCGACTCCAGCCTGGTGGCAATGGCACCTATCAACGTGCGCGACCCGTCCGAAAAAGGCACCGCGGGCAATGTGGTCTCGGCCATGGCGGTCCTGTTGCGCAGCGATATTGCAGACCCGGCCCAGCGGCTTGCCGCCGTGCATGAGCACGCTCAGGAGGCCAAGGAACTGGCCAACGCCATTGGCGCCAAGTCCATGACTGACTACACGCAGTTCATTCCAAGTACGCTCACCGCCCAGGCGGCGCGCCTGGCCAGTCGCTGGAACCTGCTTAACCAGATAAAGCCGATGTATAACTGCGTCATTACCAACGTACCCGGGCCGCAGGTCCCGCTCTACAACACCGGTGCAAAAATGTTGTCGAATCTTGGCACCGGTCCGGTGCTGGACAGCGTTGGCCTTTTCCACGTGATCAGCAGTTACTGCGGCGAGTTCTCCATTTCAATCACCTCCTGCCGCGACCTGATGCCGGACCCGGAGGTTTACCGACAGTGCCTGCAGGACAGCTTTGATGAGCTGTTGGCTGCTACCGTGGGCAAGGCGCCTCGCACCAGGACCGCTGCCAAAAAAGCCAGGGCGAAGCCGCCAAAGAAGGCCGGCGGCGCTAAAAAACCCGGTCGTAAGGTGAGGGCTGGCGCAAAACCCAAGGCGGCAGCAAGAAAACGCAAGGCCGGTTGATCCGGCAAAGGCAGCAGACTATGAGTATACCATTGCGCGCCCTGTTGGCTGGCCTGGCGGCCTCTGCGTGGGCGCTATCTGCCAGCGCGGCGGAACCGACCCGACTCTACTGGGGCGACACACACCTGCACACATCGTACTCCTTCGACGCCTTCCTAAACCAGAATGATTCGGCCGACCCGGATACCGCCTTTCGCTGGGCCAGGGGCCTGCCAGTGGTCCACCCCTATCACGGGGCACGCGTGAAGATAGGCACTCCGCTGGATTTCCTGGTGGTCTCGGACCATGCCGAGGCGATGGGGGTACTGCGCGCAATCGTCAACCACCACGAGGAGTTCGGCGAGCTCTCAGGTTGGGCTGCCGTAGAGCGCTGGCTCAGTATCGCCGCCATCAGGCTGGCAATGCGCACCGGTTACGGCACGGCTCTTTTCAAGGACCTGTTACCCCTCAAGCTGGAAAACTGGGGTGACGACCCCGTATTGGATCCGGGCAACCCTCCCATCAACAACTCGCTTGGTGATGTGAGCCCCACCGTGGTCACCAGCTGGAACGAGATAATCAACGCGGCCCAGGCCCACAACGATCCGGGAACATTCACAGCGTTACTGGGCTGGGAATGGAGCTCTACACCCGCCGGCACAAACCTGCACCGGGTGGTTATCACCCCCGACGGACCCGAGCAGGCTACGCAATATATGCCCTACGGTTCAGACCAGAGCCAGTACCCGGAAGACCTGTGGTCCTGGCTGGAGGCTACCGCTGCCAGCACCGGCAGCCAGTTTATGGCGATCCCGCACAATTCGAATATCTCCAAGGGGTATATGTTCGCCGACACCACATTGCGCGGGGAGCCGATGACGGCCGACTACATAGCGACCCGCCGCAGGTGGGAACCGGTAACGGAGATCACACAGCTCAAGGGTGACTCGGAAACCCACCCCAGCCTCTCGCCGGAGGATGCCTTTGCCGACTTCGAACCCTTCGAAT
>Ga0316197_10002521_pt1 | contig 13083 bp, 10 predicted proteins | sample OudBiesiAoxic_MG_FD_204939 | JGI IMG/M metagenome (GOLD analysis project Ga0316197, IMG submission 204939) | Coastal sediment microbial communities from Oude Bieten Haven, Netherlands - site A oxic | ecosystem: Environmental > Aquatic > Marine > Coastal > Sediment | place: Netherlands...
GATGGGATGCTGAGGGCGAGTGGCTCGCTCCGAAACGACACGCAGATTGACCAAACCCTCGACTACCACATCGCCGTCGAAATGACGCGTCGCGTGGTGGGTACGTCGCTCGCTTCGCTCGAAACCACCGTCGAGGACCTCGGCCCGGGTGAGACCGCCAAATGGAGTCTTGAAGCGGTGTCGACCAAGACGGTCAACGTCGCATGCGACGTCGCCACACTGACGGTGGCACCCTCGGAGAGCTCCTAGCGACCCGGCGCGGGGTGGAGCCCCAACCGTTGCGGCGTGGCTCGGCGACTGAACGACGGGCCGCTCATCCGAGCACACGGACGACGAACAGCGCGGCGAGGAGCGCAAAGGAATTGGTGGCGATGTGCGCCATCACCGGTGCGACGGTGCTGTTTGCGCGCAGTCGAAGCCACAGGAATCCGAATCCGGCGACGGCCGTGCCGATGACGCTTCCAATGGCGGCGAGGGCGATTCCGGTGAAGCCGTCGAGCATGCCGCCCGCTGGGTTCGTTTCGAGCGTGTTCAGCGTCGGGAGGATGTGCCAGAGACCGAAGAGGAGATTCGTCGCCAGGGCCGCCCAGAGCGGAGCCCAACGACGAACGAACATGCCAAACAGCACGCCTCGGAACAGGGTCTCCTCGTAGAACGCAGTTGCGATCGGGATGCGAATCAGCGCGTCGAAGACGATTACCCACGTCGACCGCTCGATGACCCGATCGTCGTAGAAGAACTCACGCGTCGCGGGGATCGCCACACCGATCAGGACGCCGATCCCGATGACGCCCATCACGATCCCGCCGACGACTACGCCGCGGCGAACCCGATCCTTGCAGTAGCCGAGGGCGGGGACGGTCACCCCGGCATGGCGGGCGATCGCAAGTGCGACGCCGAGGATCCCGAGGTTGAACGGGATGTGCCACCACGGATTGAGCACCTGGTTGGCAATGATGTTGGCATATCCGGTCAGTGCAAGGATCGCCACAATGTGCAGCCCGTGCATGGAATGCTGCCGCGGTGGCTGTTGGAGCCACATCGATGGGTGCCACATTCGATCCCACTCAGCGCGGGTCCAGGACGCCTCGGGATCGGCAGGGCGCGCGAGTTCGGCCTCGTCCACAGGGTCGCGTTGGTCGTCTTCGGCAGTGGCCATCGGCCCAAACCCTACCGGCGGGTACGCGGTGCAACGCTACGCTGGTGGTCATGGCACTGCTGGACGCGTTCAAGCAACAGGTATTGAGCCTCGGCAGGAGTGAGGCGCGCGCAAAGGCGCGGCCGCTGCTGGTCGACGACGAGTCGTTCCAACGATCTGCCGCAGGGCTCGATCGTCGAACCGCCGAAGGTTTCGTGGTGTTCTGGTTGTTGTCCGATCGGGCGGTCTACCTCGTTGCAGGGGGAGCCGACGGTGATTGGGCATTCCGGATCCCCTACGAGTGCGTGGACGAAATGGCGCTCGACTTTGACGAGAACGCCGAAATGCTGCCGTGGTACGTGCGCCTTGCCCTCGACACCCATTCGGATTGTGAGATTACGACGCTCAGCGACTCGGGCGACCCCGGCAATCCACTCGCGGCGCCGGCTCCCAGGATCGTCGAGGGCGACGAACGAGACCGATTGGCTCGTGGTGAGATCATCCCACTCACCGGTTTTGCGGTCGTTCCCCACAAGTTCCGTGCGACCCTCTCGTTCCAGCTCGCCGCATCGGGTTCGACCCTCCACCTCCACGGCGAAGACCGGGCCCAAGCGCAGCGCAGACTGCGAGCCCGCAAGCGCGGAACGACAAGCGAGTAGTTGCCCTCTTCGAAGCATGAAGAGAGCAAAGAGCAAAGAGTAAAGAGCAAAGACCGGACCCGCGGAACACTTCCTTGTTCTTTGTTCTTTGTTCTTGCTTCTTGCTTCTTGCTTCTTGCTACTCGTGCAACGGCTCGAACACGGCCGTGAAGTGTCGCAACCAGGGGGCTTGTTCGACGATCCGGTAGCCGCGGATCTCTGGTGCGTGTTGCGCAACCTCGATCACAACTTCCCCGACGTAGTCGATGTGGCTCTGGGTATATGTGCGTCGTGGAATTGCGAGGCGGACAAGTTCCGTCGGTGCCGGCTCGTCGGGTTCGTCGCCGGGGCGGGGGCGGCCGAACATGACGGTGCCGATCTCGACTCCGCGCACGCCGCCGTTGCGATAGAGCTCGACGGCGAGCGCCTGCGCCGGGTACTGATGGGGAGGGATGTGGGGGAGCAGCGCCTTCGCGTCGAGATAGACGGCGTGACCGCCGGCCGGTTGGACGATGGGAACGCCGGCGCCAGCGATCCGATCGGCAAGGTACTCAGTTGACCGAATCCGATATCGGAGGTAGTTCTCGTCAACAACCTCTGCCAGCCCTTGTGCGAGCGCTTCGAGGTCGTAGCCGGCGAGTCCCCCGTACGTTGGGAACCCTTCGGTGAGTATCAGGAGGTTCCTGGCTTGGAGCGAGAGATCGTGATTGTTCATCGCGAGGAACCCGCCGATGTTCACCAAACCGTCCTTTTTCGCCGACATGGTGCATCCGTCGGCGAGTGAGAACATCTCTTGGGCAATCTCCTTCGCCGTGCGATCCGCGTAGCCGTCCTCACGGATCTTGATGAACCAGGCGTTCTCTGCGAAGCGGCATGCGTCGAGGTACATCGGAATGCCGTATTCGTCGCACACGGCGCGTACCTCTCGAAGGTTCTCCATCGAGACGGGCTGGCCTCCACCGGAGTTGTTCGTGACGGTCATCATCACGAGTGGAATCCGATCGACACCCACGTCGTCGATCGTGGCCCGCAGCGCCCCGATGTCCATGTTGCCCTTGAACGGCAGGATTTCCGACGGATCGGACGGTTCAACGAGATCCAACGCCTCGGCGCCGCGGTACTCGACATTCGCGCGCGTCGTATCGAAGTGTGTGTTGTTGGGAACGACGTCGCCTTCCGAGACCATGACCGAGAACAGGATCTTCTCGGCGGCACGGCCTTGGTGTGTCGGGATGACTTCGGAGAAGCCGGTGAGGTCCTCGACGGCTCTCTCGAAGCGGTAGAAGCTCCGGCTACCCGCATACGACTCATCGCCGCGCATCATGCCGGCCCACTGTTCGGATGACATCGCCCCGGTGCCGGAATCGGTGAGCAGGTCGATGATGACCTGGTCCGCGTGGAGTCCAAAGAGGTTGAACCCGGCGCGTTGGAGAGCCGCTTCTCGTTCTTCGACCGTTGGCAGATCAATGGCTTGGACGGTGTGGATCCGGAATGGTTCGATGATGGTGCGGTACGGCATCAGGTCCTTTCGGTCGTCTCCTGGATTCTCGCAGCCCCCGCTGGTCTGCGAGTCGGTAGGCTGTCGTGTCATGGAGCTACTCGGCGATCTCGACGTCCATCTCTTCAACGAAGGGACACAGACCCACCTGTACGACCACCTCGGCGCACAGGTCTTGCCCGATGGGAGTGCGCACTTCGCGGTGTGGGCTCCGAACGCCAGCGAGGTGTCGGTTGTCGGCGACTTCAACGGCTGGGACCCGTCATCCAACCCGATGTTTCCCACCGGTTCCGGCATCTGGAAGACCCACGTTCCGGCGGTCCATCAGGGAAACACGTACAAGTACCGGATCATCACGCAATCTGGAGATCACATCGAGAAGGCCGACCCGGTGGCCTTCCTTGCAGAGGTCCCGCCGAAGACGGCGTCGGTGGTATGGAACCTCGACTACGAATGGAACGACGAAGCGTGGATGTCGACCCGGGGCGTCCGCCAAGCACACGATGCTCCGATCGCGATCTACGAACTCCACTCCGGCTCGTGGCAGCGGGCAGAGAACGGCGACTCGTACTCGTATCGAGATCTCGCAGAGCCGCTCGCGGACTACGTCACCGAGATGGGCTACACCCACGTCGAGTTCATGCCCCTCTCCGAGCACCCGTACTATCCGTCGTGGGGCTACCAGGTGACCGGCTGCTTTGCCCCGACGAGTCGATATGGGACCCCTCAGGATCTGATGTACCTGGTTGATCACCTTCATCAGGCGGGGATCGGCGTGATCATCGACTGGGTCCCGTCCCACTTCGCGACCGATGGGCATGGTTTGTCCCAATTCGATGGAACCGCACTCTACGAACACGCCGATGCTCGGAAGGGGTTCCACCCCGACTGGGGCAGCTTCATTTACAACTATGGGCGGAACGAGGTGCGATCATTCCTCGTCTCGTCCGCGAATTTCTGGCTCGATCGGTATCACGCGGACGGGTTGCGCGTCGACGGCGTCGCTTCGATGTTGTACCTCGACTACTCACGTGAAGAAGGTGAGTGGGAGCCAAATGCCCTCGGCGGGAATGAGAATCTCGAAGCGATCTCGCTCCTCAAGCAGGTCAACAGCGTGGCGTACGGAGAGCACCCGGGCATCGTGATGATTGCGGAGGAATCCACGGCATTCCCCGGCGTGTCCCGTCCGGTTGACGCCGGCGGCCTTGGTTTTGGCTACAAGTGGGATATGGGCTGGATGCACGACACCCTCGAATACTTCGCCCATGAGCCGGTGCACCGCTCGTTCCACCAGAATGACCTGACGTTTCGCATGCTCTACGCCTACGACGAGAACTTCATTCTCACGCTCTCCCACGACGAAGTGGTGCACGGGAAGGGATCGCTGATCAACAAGATGCCGGGCGACGAGTGGCAGCAGTTCGCGAATCTCCGGGCGCTCTACGGCTACCAGTACGCACTCCCGGCTAAGAAGTGTCTGTTCATGGGCGGCGAATTCGGACAGCGCTCGGAGTGGTCGGCAGATCGCCAACTCGAGTGGTTCGTCCTCGAGCACGCAAACCACAGTGGCATACAGCGATGGGTGAAGGACCTGAATGCGGCGTATCGGGCCGAGCCGGCGCTTTTCGTCGATGACTACGACCCTGCAGGCTTCGAGTGGATCGATGCCGGCGATGCAGGAGCCAGCGTCTTCAGCCTTCTTCGGAAGGGTGGTGGCCGTCCGGTGCTGGCCGTGTTGAATCTCACCCCCGTCACCAGACCCGGCTATCGCATCGGCGTCCCAGACGGGGGGACGTGGGAGATCCTTCTGAACAGCGACGACGTTCGCTACTGGGGATCGGGTGCAGGCTCCTACGGAGCTGTCGAGGCGGTTGATACCCCCATGCACGGGCGAACCCAGTCGGTATCGCTCGACCTGCCGCCGCTTGGTGCCATCTTCGCGGCTCCAGCCGGCTGAACCGAGACACGAGACTCGAGACGTAGCTTGTGGCTCGGCTGCTACACGTGCCTCGCAGGATCGAGGGTCGGCACGGCATCAACATTGTGGGAGCCGCAGTCGAGGCACTGGTAGACGATGTTCGCAGCGTCTGATTCTGACGTGCGCGCCTTGCCGAGCGGCATCCCGCAGATCCGGCAGGCTTCGAGTGTCATATGCTGGTTCGTGCCACACCCGGGGCAGTCGATCCACTCGTCTTCGGGAAACTCGGTGTGTCCCCAGGTTGCCTTCGTGATCTTGAATTCTTCGTCGGTGTGTCGGTTGGGGAACGGAGCCGGCGGCGCCTCGAGTGCAGCAATCTCGGCTGCGGGACCGTTGTCTGGAAGGGCTGAGCCTTGCGTGTCGAAAGAGAACAGGGCGATCCCTTGCGCCTCAGCGATGCTGATCGCCGCAGGGGTGAATCCCTTCGTAGAGAAGATCAGACGGATCCGATGGTCGGGCTCCGTCGCGAGGACGGCGAGCACCGTACGCTGATTCAGGGGGCGTTCCGGGACGCGCACGAAGGCGGCCATGCCTTCCGAGCGCAACTCCACGCTCTGCGTGCCTCTTTCGGCGATTTCGTTGGGGGGCTCACCGACGTGGAACATCCACAAGTATGCCGCTTGGTAGGCCTGATCGAGGGTGAGCATCGAAACCGGTTCGGAGCGCATCGCTCGGCCTTTCCAGAGTACGTACCGGAGTTGTATCGGCATATTCCGACGGTTTCTAGAGGGGCGAACGTGGCACGGAGTGTTCCCAGTCGGCGAGCAGCGTCCTGAGGGCGGCAACGAATGCCAATGGCTGGTCGAGGATCAGGTGGTGGTGTGCGTCGGGTATCGAGACGAATGGTGCATTGCTACCGGTCAGTTCGTACATGTAGGCCGCAGTGTCCTCCGGCACGATTGTGCTGAATTCCCCGCGAAAGAAGGCGATCCGGCACCTCACCGAGAGGAGTTGATCGCGCAGCGGAATCAGCGTCTGGTGGAAGAGATGCGGATCGAATCTCCACGTCCAGCCTGATTCGGTCTCGTGGAGCGAGCGTCGACCAATGTGATCGACGATGAACGTGTTCTCGCACGGCTGGGGCGGAACGAGTCGGAAGTGACGCAGCGCGGTGGATTCGTCGGGATAGGTGCCCGGGGAGCGGAACGCCCTTCCCCTGGCGCCTTCGCTCGACTCAGGGTCCGGCCGCCGTACCGGTGTGTCGACGACGACCGCTCCTGCGAGCCGATCGCCGTAGGCGGACGCGAGTTCGAGCGTGATGCCGCCTCCGAGAGAATGGCCGACCACCACCGGCGGTTCCGGGAACCCGGCATCATCGGCAACCGCGAGCACCTCCTCCGACCACAGCGTGTGGTTGTAGGTTTCCCGCCGCCCGCTTGCACCGTGACCGGACAGGTCGAGAGCGACCGCGTGCCACTCGCCGGTGAACATCGGAGCGATGAACGACCACCAGTGTGCATGGGCGGCTCCACCGTGGACGAAGACCAGCCCGGGTCGGCCACGCTCTCCCCAGTCCAGATAGCGGATCTCTGATCCGGCGACCGGGATGCGCTGGTCTCGGCAGGGCGTCTCGATGGCACGGACGAACCATGGCGGCCCGTCGGCGTCACTCACCCCGGACCTCGTGCGGCAGGGTGAACCAGCGCAGATGCTCGAAGTCATCGGTGAACTCTTGGGCGTCCCCCTCTCCGCCGGACGGCAACGCCGACGCGAGGATCGCCGTCGCCTCTTCGATGTAGTCGGAAAGCACCGGATCCGCGTCCCGATGGGGTTGGTGGTCGTAGTGCATGACTCCGGTCGAATAGTCGATCTCGAACAGGCTCAACGAGGCCTCGCCCCGTCCGTTGCGATGTTCCCAAAGACCGGTCGCCGCATCGAAGCGATAGGAGGGCAGCAACCTCCACCCCTCGTTCGCGATCAGGTGAACGGCCTCGACGATGTACTCGAAGACGAGTTCGGATATGAAGTAGTTGAAGTTGACTCGCACCCAGCCCGGTTTGATGCCCTCACAACCCCGCGTGATCTCGCGCTCGAATTCGATCGACGTGTCGAGATCGATGTCAAGCAAACGATGGCCGTAGGGCCCCGCGCATGAGCAGCCACCTCTGGACTGGATCCCGAACAAGTCGTTGAGCAATGCAACGACGTAGTTGTGGTGCAGGTAGCGGTCACCGTGATTCACCACGAACGACACGATGGAGAGCCGCTCCGCATCCGGATTCCCAAGGAGTTTGATGTTGGGGTTCTTGCGCCAGGAATCGATCGCTCGAGCGATGAAGGACTCCTCGAGTTCACGGATTCGGTCAACCCCGACGGCTCGCTTGAGCTGGAACACGAGCCCGGCCCGAATCGACTCGACGATGGCCGGCGTGCCTCCTTCCTCACGGGTCTCGATGTCGTCGATGTAGCGGTGGTCGTTCGGGTTGACGAACGCCACCGTTCCTCCGCCAGTGATCGCGGGAACCCGATTCGTGAACAGCTCCTTGCGGGCGACGAGGACTCCCGGTGTGCCGGGTCCGCCGATCATCTTGTGGGGCGAGAACATCACAGCGTCCTTGTAGGCGGCGGGATCATCTTCGGGGTTCATGTCGATGGACACGTATGGGGCGGCCGCCGCAAAATCCCAGAACGAGAGTGCCCCGTGTTCGTGAAGGAGCCGGGCAATGGCGCGAGTGTTGGTGATGATGCCGGTGACGTTTGATGCCGCTGAGAAGCTACCGATCTTCAAAGGCCGATTCCTGTGGGCTTCGAGTTCAAGCTCGAGTTGCGCGAGGTTGATATGGCCATCGGTGTCTTCTTCAATGCGCACCACATCTGCGATCGACTCTCTCCACGGCAGTTCGTTGGAGTGGTGCTCGAACGGCCCGATGAAGACAACCGGCCGTTCATGTTCCGGGATCTGCTCGCTGAAGTGGTAGTCGTCCTCGAGGTTCGATGGGATGCGGAGGCCGAGCACGGAAACCAACCGATCGATGGCTCCGGTGGCCCCTGAACCCGTGAACACAACAGCATGGTCCTCGTTCGCATTCAGGCACGACCGGATCATCTGCCTGGCTTCTTCGCGGAAGCGTGATGTCTGCCGGCCGGTGCCGGACGACTCGGTGTGGGTGTTTGCGTAGAGGGGGAGAACGACGTCGCGCAGGTAGTCCTCGATGAACGACAACGACCGCCCCGAGGCGGTGTAGTCGGCGTAGGTGACTCTCCGAAGGCCGAACGGACCCGGCACGGCGTAGTCAGAGCCGATGACGGAAGCGCGGATGGTTTCAACGAGGTCCATAGGCCGAAGGGTAGAAGGAAGAAGCGAGATCCGAGACATGAGACAGGGGACATCAGACTCGCGACATGAGACACGAGACTCGCGACATGTCTCAAGTCTCGGGTCTCCCTACCGGCCGCGAAACGCGGCAGGTGAGCGGTGAGAGCCGGGTGATTGGCGCAGTCTGGTCGCTCAGCGCCGGCGACGTCGGACCGAATCTGGATCAAATCCGTGATGGCAACGAGGGTCATCTAACCCCAAGTACCGCCGTTCACAAGCATGGTGTGCAATGCGGAGTTCCTGGGTTCGTTTCCATTGGGACCTTCGTCCCTGCGTGGGGGACTTCGGTCCCTAGAGGTACGTCCGGAATCGGGTAACAATCCCTCAACAGCGATCCGCGGGCTCGTGGACGTCACCGGACCGGGGACCGGAATAGGCGACGAAGTAGCCACCTGACGAGGGTCTTCCATTGATGGGAGTTTTCGCGTGGCCAGAGTTGATCTTGAGATCACCAGACGGCAGTTCTTTGGAGCCGGCCTTGCCGGCGCCGCGGCCATTGGGACCGGACGTGGGCCGCTGGCAATGCACTATCCGGATCCCCCCTGGTTCGCCACCGGTGAGGTGACGACGACTTACAACTACTGCGACATGTGCCCCTGGAAGTGTGGGATCGCCGTCCAAAGCGTCGACGGCAAGGTCATCAAGGTCGATGGGAACGCCAACGATCCGAAAAGCCGCGGGATGTTGTGCGGCCGTGGCCAAGCGGGTGTGTCGTTCATGTACGACCCGGACCGGCTGCAGTCCCCGATGATTCGCACGGGGGAGCGAGGCGAGGGCAAGTTCCGTGAGGTGTCGTGGGAAGAGGCGCTCGACTACACGGCCGAGAAGATCCTCGCCATCAAGGAGAAGTACGGACCGGAGTCCCTCGCGATCTTTGGCCATACCACCGGCGATTTCTGGTTCACCGACTACTTCGCCCAGGCCTGGGGCACACCCAATGCTGCGAAGCCATCGTCGTCATTGTGCCTGAGCCCGCGGGACGAGGCATGCTCGCTCACACTCGGGTTCCCCGTTGGCGGACACGAACCGATGGACTGGGACGAAATCGAGTGTGTTGCGTTCATCGGAAGCCACGTCGGCGAGGACAGCCGCAATACCGTCATGCAGGACTTCGTTGAGGCACGCAATCGTGGGGCGCAGATCATCGTCGTCGATCCGCGCTTCTCCACCGCCGCAGCGAAGGCGGACCACTGGCTGCCGATCAAGCCCGGTACCGATACCGCCCTGTTGCTTGCATGGGTCAACGTTCTCATCGAAGAGAACCTGTACGACGCTGCCTACATCGACGAGTGGGCCAGCGGGTTCGATGAGCTTGCTTCTCACGTGAAGGACTTCACGCCGGAGTGGGCAGCCTCAATCACCGAGCTTTCCGCAGATCAGATTCGTGCGACAGCCCGGGTTATGGGAGAGCGCCACCCGAAGGCGGCGATCATGCCGGGACGCCACACCACCTGGTACGGCAACGATTCCCAACGTATGCGCGCGGTGTTCCTCGTCAACTCGCTGCTCGGTGCCTACGGCCGGCACGGCGGGATGTACTTCAACAAGTCACCGTTCCTCGATTCCTACCCACATCCGCCGTTTGCGGTCACGGGCAGCTCGGGCGGCTGTTCCGCAGAACCGGGTGAAGAGGTGAGTGACGAGTTGCCCCTCGGACCGTCCGGCAAGGCTCGCGCCGACGGTGCCCGCGAGACATTCCTCCGAGGGGCGACCGCGATGCAGGAGCTGATCGACCCGATGATCACCGACGATCCCTACCGGATCGCCGGCCTGATGATCTACGGCGTCAATCTCTTGAATTCGGTCCCAATGCCGTCGAGGACGATCGAGGCACTCAAGAAGCTCGACTTCATCCTCGCCGTTGACGTTCTCCCCCAGGAGCATGTCGCGTGGGCCGATGTGGTGTTCCCCGAGGCGACGTTCCTCGAGCGCTACGACGAGCTTTCGACCGTGCCATACAAGACACCGTTCATCCAGATGCGCGAGCCGGCTGTGGCACCTCTCTACGACACGATGCCGGGATGGATGATGGCACGGGAGCTCGGCCTGCGAGTTGGCCTCGATGCGTTCTTCAAGTGGGAGACGATCGAGGAGTACCTCGATACTCGCCTCCGCTCTGTTGGTTCCAGCCTCGAGAAGATGCATGACGCCGGTGGTGTGATCATCCAGGAGGGCAAGCCCTACCTCGAGGACTTCGGGGACGAGTCGCCGTTCCTCACGGCGTCCGGCAAGATCGAGCTGTCGGTCGCCGACCTCGCGGAAGCGGGCCTGGACCCGATCCCGGTCTACGAACCGACCGAGGAACCGCCCGCCGGCTACTACCGCTTGCTCTACGGCAGAGTCCCGGTCCACACGTTCGCGAAGACGCAGAACACACCCGTGTTGAGCGACGTCTATCAGGAGAACGAACTCTGGATCAATGAAGACGAGGCTTCCGCTCTCGGATACGGCAATGGGGATCGCGTTTGGCTCGAGAACGAGGCCGGCGACCGCACCGGCCCGATCAAGGTGAAGGCCACGCAGAGAATCCGGAAGGACGCCGTGTTCATGGCACACGGATTCGGTCAGCAATCCGAAGGCCTCACCAACGCCAATGGCAAAGGTGCTAGCGACACCAAGATGATGAGCCGGTACAAGCTCGACCCGATCAGCGGCGGCGCAGGAATGCGGATCAACTTCGTCCGGCTCGTGGGGGGAGGCTGACATGGCATCGGCATTCCTCCTCGACATGAGCCGTTGTATCGGATGTGAAGCATGTGTCGTCGCCTGCAAAGCCGGCAACGAACTCCCGCAAGGCCGTCAGTACATCGAGTTGATCGAGCAGACCTCCGGCACCTTCCCAAACCTCACCGGGGGTTTTCAGAACCACCGGTGCTACCACTGTGCGGACGCCACATGTGTTGCCGTGTGTCCCACCGGGGCGTTGTTCAAGGAAGACGGTCTGACTCGTTTGGATCGGGACGCCTGTTCGGGCTGCGGCTACTGTGTCCAGTCGTGCCCGTACGGCGTCCCGAAGATGTCCGATGGGCGCTCGAGCAAGTGTGACGCCTGTGCATCCAACGTCGGGGGAGGCGGCTCCCCGTGGTGTGTCACCACCTGTCCCGGCAAGGCGCTTGAGTACGGCGATCGCGATGAGATCCTCGCTGAGGCGAATAGCCGCGTCGCCGCACTGAAGGATCGTTACCCGAAGGCTCAGGTCTACGGAGAGACGCAGGCGGGTGGTCTCGGCCTCATCCTCGTTCTCCCGGATGATCCGGAGACCCTCAACATCCCGGCCGATCCTCCCCCTACGCCCGACGTCGCCAATCTGTGGAAGAACTGGGTGCAGCCGATTTCGATGGGTTCGACGGCCGTCACCGTCGTCGGCCTCGGCGTCCTCGGTGTGATGGCTCGGAAGAACCACCTGGCGGAGATGAGGGAGATCGAGGAGAACCACAAGACCACGGTTTCCACCGGCAGCGCAGAAGGAGGGCACGACGATGCCTGAGTCCAACAGCGAAGAGATGGTCCTCCGCTATCGGCGCGGCCAGCGCATCATCCACGCGGTAATGGCAGTCTCGTTCCTGATCCTGCTCTTCACCGGCCTGGCCCTTGTCTGGAGCCCGCTGGCCTTCATCGCGGCGGGCGGCTGGTCGCGATACCTGCACCGCATCGCCGCGATCGGGTTTATGTCGGTGCCAATCCTGTACATCGTGCTCGACCGGCCCGGCGCCAAGGAGATCGTCACCGAATCGTTCAAGTACGACAGCGACGATGTCGCCTGGTTCAAGAGCTTCTATCGCTACGTGCTCGGCAGAACGGCCAAGATGCCGCCGCAAGGAAGGCTCAACGCCGGGCAGAAGCTCCATCACTCGGCAGTGATCATCTTCTCCGCCTCCATCGTGGCCACGGGGATCATCATGTGGGGGTTCAAGAGCAGCCTGAGCGCCACGGCCCTGTCGTGGACCGCCATGGTGCACGACCTCTCGATGCTGGCGCTCGCGCTCCTGCTGCTCGGCCACATCTACTTCACCTATGTCTACAAAGCCTGGTCATCGATGGCGACGGGATACGTGCCCAAGGAGGACATGGAGCTCGAACACGGCAAGTGGCTCGAGGAGCTCGAGCACGAAGGTGCTGAGAGCCCCTCGGCGTAGTCGGCAAGAACAGCAAAGAACCGGAAAATGCCGGAGGGAGTCGAGAGACTCCGACATAGGGAAAGGAACACCATGAAGAGAATGCAATGGGTATCGCTGATCGGGCTTGTGCTCGCTCTTGCGATGGTCGCCGCTGCTTGTAGTAGCGACGACGCCGCAGACGATGCCGCAGACGATACGACGACCACGACAACGGTGGCGGAGACGACCACCACAACCGAGGCGGCGTTCGATCTGACGGCAGCCGTTGATGACTATCTGTCGAACATCCCCGAGGGCTTCCTCGCCATCGGCGATACGCAGGTATTCAAGGATGGTGTTGAGGCCAGCGGTGCACTCGTGGTCGACGTGCGGGAAGAGAGTGAATACGCAGAAGGCC
>Ga0316197_10002522_pt1 | contig 13081 bp, 10 predicted proteins | sample OudBiesiAoxic_MG_FD_204939 | JGI IMG/M metagenome (GOLD analysis project Ga0316197, IMG submission 204939) | Coastal sediment microbial communities from Oude Bieten Haven, Netherlands - site A oxic | ecosystem: Environmental > Aquatic > Marine > Coastal > Sediment | place: Netherlands...
GCTGGAGCAGTACGCGCATCGTCGGGCGAAGCGTTCGCTGTCGGAGTTGCTGTCGCTGGCGCCGAAGGTCGCTCACCGTCTGGTTGCCGGCTCGTACGAGACCGTTCCGGTCGATGAGGTGACGCCGGGCGAGATGTTGCTGGTCAAGCCCGGCGAGGTCGTTCCGGTCGACGGCATCGTGTTGGAATCTGCGGTGCTCGACGAGTCGGTGCTGACCGGCGAGGCGCAGTCGGTGTTGCGCGAGTTGGGGGAGTCTGCGCGAAGTGGGTCGTTGAATGCCGGCGGTGCGTTCCGGATGCGGGCATCGGCGTCAGCGGACCAGAGTTCCTACGCAGGAATCGTCAGGCTCGTGCGATCTGCCGGCGTCGGACGAGCCCCGTTCGTCCGGTTGGCGGATCGGTATGCGGTGGTGTTCGTGCCGGTGGTTTTCGCGATCGCGGGTGGTGCCTGGTTGGTGACGGGCGATTCGACGCGGATGCTCGCGGTGTTGGTGGTCGCGACACCCTGCCCTTTGGTGTTGGCGGCCCCGGTTGCGGTGGTGTCCGGGATCGCCTGCGCGGCGCGCAACGGGGTGGTGGTCAAGGACGGGGCCGCGCTGGAAGCGATGGGCCAGGCGCGGACGGTGCTGATGGACAAGACAGGCACGCTCACTGCCGGACGCGCCCATGTCGTCGCCGTGCTCACCGCTCCTGGCCACGACGCCGGTGGCGTCCTGACACTCGCTGCATCGTTGGAACAGGCGTCGCCACACGTGCTCGCCGCCATGTTGGTGCGCGAGGCATCCGATCGCGGGTTGACGCTGGTCGAGCCCGCGGACGTGGTCGAGCGGCCGGGCAGTGGTGTGAGTGGCACGGTCGGCGGGCACGACGTGTGGGTCGGCGCCGTCGCCTCGGTCGATGCCGAGGAGCGGCCCCCATGGCTGGTGGCCGCCGAGCGTCGGGCTCGGCGTGACGGTTGCAGTTCGATGGTCGCCGTGGTCGACGGCGCGCCGATCGGGGTGATGCTGTTCACCGACGAGTTGCGTACGGACACGTCGGCGGCGCTGAGGGCACTCCGGCGCGCCGGTGTCGACCGAGTGGTGATGGTGACCGGCGACCGGCTCGAGGTGGCGGAACCGATCGCGATGTCGCTGGGCATCGATCAGGTCTTCGCTGATCGGACTCCACCGGAGAAGCTCGAGGTCGTGCGTTCCGAATCGTCGGCTCGACCGGGGGTCACCGTGATGGTCGGCGACGGTGTCAACGACGCGCCGGCGCTCGCTGCAGCCGATCTCGGTGTGGCCATGGGCGCCCGTGGAGCGACCGCGTCGTCGGAGGCGGCCGACGTGGTGCTGATCGTCGATCGACTCGATCGGCTGGCCGCCGGTGTCGTCATCGCCAAGCGCGCTCGCTCGATCGCCCGTCAGAGCGTGCTGCTCGGCATGGGACTGTCGTCGATCGGGATGGCCGCCGCCGCAGTTGGGCTGCTCGCACCCGTCGGTGGGGCGATCGTGCAGGAGGTGATCGACGTGCTGGCGATCGGCATGGCGCTGCGCGCGCTCCGGCCACCACAGTCGTTGCGGCATGCCGGGTCGGTGCCCGAATCATGGAGCCATCAGCTTGCGGAGGGACACGGGCCACTCATGCTCATCCTCGAGGATCTGCGTTCGGTCGCCCTCGTCCTGGACACCGCCGACGAGGCTGCGGCACTCTCATCTCTGCGGGAGGTCACGGCTCGGATCTCCGACGAGATCGTCCCGCACGAACGCGAGGACGAGTCACAGATCTACCCCGGAGTCGCGGAGCGCCTCGGCGGGAACGATCCGCTGGCTCCGATGAGCCGTACCCATCGGGAGATCTTCCATCTCGCATCGCTGCTCGATCGGCTCGTCGACGATGCATCCGTCGATGGCTTCGGCGCCGACGATCGCAGCGAGGCTCGCCGAATCCTCTATGCCCTCGATGCGATACTCCGCCTGCACTTCGCTCAGGAGGAGGAGTTGCTGACGAGTATCACCATCGACGGGCCGTCGGCACCATGAGGGTTCGCGGAAGTGTCGTCACTCCACGACGCGGAGGGTGGCCGGGAGGTTCATGCGGCGCAGTCTGCGAACGAGGAAGATCGGGGTGGCGGCGACAGAGGCGACCCCGACGATCGCGGCGATGAGAATCGTCGTCGGTGAGAGGTAGACGTCGATCCCGACGTCGGGAAGGGTGGTCGTCGCCAGTGAGGTCAGCATCCATTGGAGGAAGGCAACACCGCCGCCGAGACCGATGACGGTCGCGACGATGCCGACGAGCACGCTCTCTTTCACGACGACGCCCAGCACGGTGCGGACGGGGAGCCCGAATGCGCGCATGGTGGCATGTTCTCGTCGCCGTTCTTCGACGGTGATACGTGTGGAGTTGAACGCGATCAGGAGCGCGAGCACCACCACGGCGGCGGCGGTCACGAACAGGAAGCTGAGGAACTGATCGAGGGCTTCGTCGATGGCTTCGCTGATCCTGGCGACCGGTTGACTGGACGTCACACCCGGAAGCTCGAAGACCGCCCGTTGCACGTCGGACCGGGCGACGTCGTCGGCCGGATACGCATGCAGCACGTTCACGGCATCCTCGAGCCCGAACCGCTCACTGTCGGCGAGATCGAGGAACGCAAACGTCCTGATCGGGTTGGAGTGAATGCCGGCGACGACCAACTGTGTCTCGGTGAGCGAGAATCCGTCTGCCTCGGTTCGGATCGGGTGGCGCACGGTGACGATGTCGCCCACTTGTACTCCCAGGTCATCGGCCGCCTTGCGAGCCAGCATGATCCCCGGGTTCGCCCCGTCGGTCGCGGCAGTGCCCTCCTCGATCGTGGGCGTCCACACGGCCTGGTCGAGGTCGATGAATTCGATCAGGAGATCGAGGTTGTCGTCGGGCTCGGGTGCGAGCGCGGTGGCGGGCAGGCGCAGACCCGCGTCGACGTGTCCGACTGCGGCTGCGCCGGAGATGGAGCCGACGACCGGGGAGTCTCCGGGAACGAACGTGTCGAGTTGTACGACGACTCGATCGGCGTCGCCTTTCGTGAATTCGTCGTTCGCCCGGTCGAGAGTTCGGCCGAAGCTGTCGAGCATCCCGAGCACGGCCACCAGGGCGGTGATCGCCGCGCCGACACCGACTGCAGTCAGCATCGTGCGGCGCGGGGTGCGCAGGACGTTGCGGATGGGCATCAGCGTGGTGGTCGAACCGGGGAGACGGAGCCTGCTCGTCCAGCCGGTCAGGCGGCTGGACTTGGCAGTGAGGTGTCCCGTGCGGATCGCGTCGATCGGCTCGACACGAAGCGCTCGCCAGACTGGGACGGCGCTGGCCGCTATGGGGATCACGACCCCGAGCAGGGCGGCCCGGACGTAGACGTCGGACTGGAACGGTGTGCGGTGCTCGGGGAGCGGGCGGACCGACTCGAGGAGGTTCCCGAATGCATTGCCGACGAGCAGCCCGACGCCGAGGCCGGCGATCGTGCCCAGCACCGCGACCTGCACACCGATCGACAGCGGCCGGATGGCGAGTTGTCGTCGTGGAACGCCGAGCGCCATCCCGATGCCGATCTCGCGGCGCTGGGCCTCGACGATCCGGTTGATCAGGTTGAACGCGGCGAGCGCAGCGGCGAGGAGGACGAGTGCCGACAAGGCGTTCCAGAAGCGTTGGTCGTTGTCGATGTCCTCGTAGAGGACTCTGATGGCGTCCGCGTCATCACGGGTGGAGACGGTGGCACTCACCCCGAGCTCGGAGATCGCGTCGGCGAGCTGCGCTTCGATCGCATCCCGGTCTGCGCCGTCGACCAGCACGAGCGCGGCATCGTTGACGTTGCCGACGTGTCCACTGAGGTCCTGTGCCGCAGCCAACGGGAGGTACAGGATGGCGAGCTCTCCTGCTGCGAAGATCGTTCCTTCGGGTCCCTCGTAGAAGAAGTCCTCCGGGCTGACCCCGAGCCCGGAGTAGGTCACGGTGCGGCCGCCGGCAACGAGCACGGTTCCCTCGGTCGGGAGGCCGTGCTGGTCGGCGAACTTGGCCTCGAGTACGGCGCGCGGGTCTGCCGGATCGTCTGATGGGGTGGCGCCGTCGCGAACCCAGACGTCGTCGACGGGCTGCGTCGAACCGAAGGCCATCCCCACCAGACGGGCCGGCACCAACACCGACTCGGCTTCCTCCATGGGGCCGGTGTCCACCTGGCTGTCGACCACGAGACGTTCGGTGACGGCGCGCACCGATGCGACATCGTCGATCGAACCGATCGCGTCGAGGAGCACATCCTGCTCGACGAATGTGCCAGGGCTGAGGGTGACTCGAAGGTCGTGCATCGCCACTGCGGCGAAGCTTGCGTCGTTGGACTGTCGACGCCATTCGGCGGTGCTGCCCAACCCCGCGTACACCCCGGTGCCGATCGCGAGGACGAGCGCGATCGCGGTCACGGCAATCCAATGTGACCGGAGATCGCGCCACGACCATCGGAGCCACCAGCCGAGCCATCCGCTCGGTGGACGTCTGTTCGTCACCACTGCAGCTCACCGATGTCGGCCTTGCCGCCCGGTGGCGCACCGTCCGAGACGATGCGACCGCTCGACAGTTCGATCACCCGGTCGGCGACCCGAGCGATCTCACGGTTGTGGGTGACGACGAGCACGGTCATCCCGGCGCGGGCCTGCTCCTCGAGCACGCCCAGAATCTGGACGCCGGTGCGGAAGTCCAGCTCTCCGGTCGGTTCGTCGGCGAGCAGGATCGGGTTCCCGGTGGCCAACGCACGAGCGATCGCGACGCGTTGCTGCTCGCCACCCGACAACTGGTGCGGGAAGTGGCGCTGGCGATCGGCGAGCCCAACCTGTGCCAGGGCTTGCTGCGCCCGGTTGGCCGGGTCCGGCGTTCGCGCGGCGTCCGCTCCGAAGCGCACATTTTCGAGCGCAGTGAGGCCTGGGAACAGATTGAAGGTCTGGAAGATGAAGCTGACCCGGTGCCGCCGCAGCTTGGCCCGGTCAGCCTGCGACACGCCGCCGACATCGATCCCGGCCACGCGTACTGATCCCGAGGTGGGTGTGTCCAGCGCGCCGATCATGTTGAGCAGCGTCGTCTTGCCGCAGCCCGACGGCCCGACGATCGCAACGAACGCAGCCTCGTCGACGTGCAGGTTGATGCCGTCGAGGGCGGTGATGTCGACCTCGCCGACCCGGTACCTCTTGGTGAGGTCATCGAGATCGATTCGGGTCCCTTCGTGACCGACTCGCGCGTCCACCGTGGTCGAGCCGACCTGATCGTTGACCCCATCAGGGCTCATGCTTCAACCGTCGGCCGACCGTGTGCCGGTGTCAAGGGAACAAGGACTCGCACCTGTCCGCCTCGTGCCCGCTCGTTACCCGCCTGCGTGACGTCCGTCGGGTGGGAGATCTGATCAGGCGAGGTCGCCGGCGGTCGCGTCCAGCGATGCGCCGGCGGGGGAGCTCAGCGTGTGTAGCGGGTCTCCGTCCTCGAATGGTGCCCGGTCCTCGCCGGCGTGGGCGCGGCCGTCGTGACAATGTGCTGTTCGCCGATGGCGGTCAGAACGGGCAGACGAGGGCCTCGTAGTCGCTCTCGGCGAGGCCACCTCGTTCGTCGAGGGCGCCTTTGGCGTTGCGGAAGTTCACCGGCAAGGTCTTGTACCACTGGGAGCCCTCACCTTGACCCTCGAACACTTCGAAATGGAGGTGAGGGTTGTTCGGTGAGGTTCCCGAGGTGCCGACGAGACCGATCACATCGCCAGCCGTGACCTCGTCGCCCACGTCGACGAGCACGCCCTCTTCCCTCATGTGGAGGTAGGCCGCCATCGTACCGTCGCCGTGAACGACGAAGACGCCGTTCTCGTGACCACCGACCGCCTCGTCGTCGCGGTACTGGTCGCGGCTCTCGGTCACGGTGCCGGCTCGCGCCGCTGCGATCTCGGATCCGAACGGCATGGCGAAGTCGTAGGCGAATCGGCCGATGTGAGAGCCCCTGGTCGAGTAGGAGTTGTTGAGGTAGTAGCTCTCGCCCTCGGGATATGGCAGGCAATAGGGCGACTCTGCTGGGTCTCCGAACTGGAGAAACTCCAGGGTTGGCAGCGTGGACTCGCCGGACCGATCCTGTCCGGATATCGCCCAGATGCCAAGGCCTGTCGTCGTCAACGCCAGGACCGCAGTTGCGACAACCCAGACGCGGTGCGAACCGTTCGCGGTCGGCGCGGCCGCACCGCCCCGCGAGACTCGCTCTTCGGGCATCGTCATCGCAGCATCTCCTCGCACTCCGAGAGCGCCCGCGCGACTACCTCACCGGTGTGCTCTCCGGACCCCTGATTCATCTCCTTCATCCTCATCGTCTGGCCCGCCCGCCGCTCCTGGAAGAGGCGATGGTCATCCAACACCGAGGACGCGCCCAGCCAACGGCTACAGCAGCTGGTTGCGGCGGGTGACTGACACCTCTCGATGCCCGGACCATCCTCGCCGAGCGCTTCTGCCAGGCGACCAGACGGGCACCCGGTTGAGTTGCGGGACTCGATTCGCTCGAGTGTTGCCGCAAGTTCGTCGAGCCTCGCTGACGACGGCGGCCTCGATGATGGCAATGGTGATCGCTGCGCCGGCCAACACGAGGTGGACGACCGCCTTGCGGGCCGTCACCTTGGCGGCGTGGAGCGACAGCGCGAGCGCCGCAGCGATCAGCGCATCGTCGAGAACGCGCAGCGCAGCGCCACCGACAGCTCCGGTCTCGCGGGTGATGTAGATCGCGACGAACAGTGCCGAGATGAGGACGAACTCCCAGTGGCCGACCGATACGACCATCGTTCGTCGGGGGCGGTCGCCGGTGGTCATCTCGGCTCGGCCTCTGCCGGCTCCGGGGCGTGGGAGGCGCTCACGGGGTCCAGCGCTGACGGTCGCACGACGCCCACACCACCGGCAAGAGACGCCGAAGCGGGTGAGACCTCGGCGGCGTCGAGCATGGTCACGGCAACCGCAGGTCCTGCCAGCACGGCTGCGCCGACCAGCCAGACCGCGACAGAGGCGATACCCGACCCGAAGAACACCGTTGCGAAGAACCGGTCTTCGCGTTCTCCGAGTCGTCTGCAGCGTGGGGCATGTGGTTGGGGCAGACTGGGACGAGCTGGGATTCGAGGAATCATCGAGGGAGGAACATGAGACGCAGGGTCGCGGTCATCGGAGCGGGCTCGTGGGGAACGTGTTTCGCTGCGACGTGTGCGCGCAACAACCCCAGCGTGGTGTGGGTGCGACCCAGCGAGTCCGACGTCGCTGAAGAGATCAACTCCGCCCACACGAACGAGACGTACCTCCCAGCGACTCAGCTGCCCACCGGGCTGGTTGCGACAACCGACCTGGCCGGTGCCGTGGCCGGGGTCGATTGTGTCGTCATTGCGATCCCGTCGCGCTGGATTCGCGGCGTGGCGCGTGAACTTGGCGAACACGTCGAGCCCGGGGTGCCGATCGTGAGCCTGGTGAAGGGCCTCGAAGGGGGTACCAATCTGCGGATGTCCGAGGTCATCGCCGACGAGTTGCCGGGGCATCGTGTCGGAGCGCTCAGCGGACCGAACCTCGCGAGCGAGATCGCGCAGGGAATCACGTCCGCGAGCGTGCTCGCGTTCGCCGACATCGAGGTCGCTCGCGATCTGCGCCCGTTGTTCAACACGCCGCGATTCCGCGTGTACGTGAACCACGATGTGGTGGGCGTCGAGGCGGGCGGTGCTCTCAAGAACGTCATCGCGATCGCGACGGGGATGTCCGATGGTGCCGGCGGCGGCGACAACACGCGCGCGGCGATCATCACGAGGGGTCTTGCCGAGATCACACGCATCAGCATCGCGATGGGCGGCGAAGCACAGACACTGGCCGGGCTCGCCGGCATCGGGGACCTGGTCGCCACCTGCACGAGCACGCACAGCCGAAACCACTTCGTGGGTGAGGCCCTCGGGCGCGGCCGCAAGATCGACGACATCCTGGCCGAGATGACCCAGGTCGCCGAGGGAGTCACGACCGCGCCGGTCGTCCTCGACATCGCCGCCAAGCATGGCGTTGAGGCCCCGATCTGCTCGGCGATCAATGCGGTGCTCGGCGGCAAGATGAGCCTTTCCGAGGCTCTCGGGTCGATCGTGCGCCAGGAAGCCGGTCACGAACTCGAACCCGGCTGATCTCCACGGCAGGTGCACTCGGACCGAAGGAGGGATCGAGGGATCCCACATCGTTGTCGACGAACTCGTCAGGGATCGTTCCCTGCTCGCCGTGGTCGGGAACCGCTGCTCCGTGCTGGGCAGGTACCGAGCGGTTGGGCTCGAACCGGTCAGCGCGGAGAGGAAGACGCGAGACAGGTGCACCTGATCCGTCAGATGCCGGTCGTCTCAAGGAGCGAGCGGTCGCCGAATCAGGGGCCGGGCAACCCGTCAACTCGCAGTCATGGCGCCGATGAGCAAACCGGCGGCTACGCCGCCGACGATGTCGAGCGGTAGGTGAGCGCCCACGTACATTCGGCTCGCTGCGGTGACCGCAGCTCCCAAGACCGCCAGCCGCCGTTCCCCTGCGTTCAGCGATGCCGAGAGCGCAAGGGTCAGCGACACCGCCGCGTGCCCGGAGGGGTAGCCGAGCCCATTCTGGGAATGACCGCGCACCCGAACCCGCTCCAGGTGGTCGGCTGGCCGGCCACGGCCAACGACCGGCTTGATCAACTTGACCCCGGCCCAGACTGCAGTACCGGTGGCCGCGAGTGCGATCGCCTGATCTCGTCCCTCGCTCCGGTATTGCTGGGCAGCGACGCCGTAGACGGCCGCCAGCGAGCCCATCTGCATGATCGGCCACAAGAACGGCGCAAGGCCGTCCGGGGCTTCGTTGAAGGCGCGGAACACTCGCTCCTCACTCTCCGAGACGTCGCGGCTGTGCGCCTGCCACGCTGACCACGCCAGGCCGGCGAGTGGGACGACGAGTGCGAGTCGTGACGGTCTCATCAGATCTCCTCGTCGAGGAACGTCTCGCTGATCGACCGCTGGAGATCATTCCGGGAAACCAGGGACAGGGTGTCCCCGATCGCCACCGACTGGGTGGCCGACACGCCAACGTCGAAGTCGAAGGTCCAGTACACGCAGCCGCCATCGAAGACGTAGAAGCGCTCCGCCCGGAACGACGGCCGGACCTGCTCGATCGCGTCGTAGCGCTCGGCGGGCAGGAGCTCACTCGGCGTGGAGACCGCAGCGGAGACGTCGCAAGCGTCTTCGAACCGGAGCACTGCGGCGCCGTCGCCGGCACGATCCGAGTCCAGCGTTACGACCGAGTGGTGCTCGTTCACCTTGACCGTCGACACGCTCCACCCGGCTGGCAGGTCTGCGAGGCAGGGGATCTGCGTCGCCGACGGGACCGACTGGGCGACGATCAACCCCGATCCGCTGGTCTCGCAGTACGGCGGTGGGAGCGTCTGCTCGACCGAACAGCCAACCAGCCCACCAACCAACAGTGTCGCCACCGCCCAGGCCGTGTGCCGACGGCGCAGACGCCGAGAGCCAGTTCCGGGGACCCTCACCGCAGCCCCACGTCGCCGAGGTTGGAGACGAACATCGAGACGATTGCCACCGCGATGAGCGCCACCCACAGCGTGAGCCCCACGCGTCGAAGCGACCACCGCTGGATCGAGACCGGCGGGCGTTCGGGCGCCATCTCACGAAACTGCGCGAGGACCTCGCGGCCGTCCTGGTGGAGCGAGCGGCGCAACGCCGACGGCAACGTGACACCTTTGGACGCGGCAAACGCCTCGGCCAGCTCGTCCTCCGAGAACCGCAGTCGAGCTCGCTCGTAGACCTGCTCGGGCGAACTGCCCAGAGCGAGGACGAGCATCATGTTGGCCAGATCGACTGCCTGTCGCCACGGCGACGGCCGCATCTGGCCGAAGCCCGCGTCGATCACCCGGAGACGCCCGTCCTGGACCATGAGGTTGGCAGGCTTGATGTCGCGGTGAGCGAGGCCGGCCGTCCACAGCGTCTCGATGACGGCCAAGCCTTGGTCGATCAGCTCGTCGTCGACCTCGACGTCGCCGATCTCGACCCCACCCTTCAAGAACTCGGTCACGACGAGGTACTCGCGATCCGGGGTGATCTCCACGATGCCGACCGGTTCACACACGGGCACCCCATTGTCGGACATGACATGCAGCATGTAGTGCTCGTGCTGGACCAGCCGCCGGACCGACGTGAAGTGCTGCTCGTCCTCCAGTCGCCCGTAGACGAGTGTCCGCCACAGCTTGTACGACCGGTCGGAGCGAAGGTGCGTCCGGGCGTAGAGCTTGCCGAAGTACAGCTCTCCGTCGGCGGTCTCGATGCGCAACGGTGTCGAAGCAGCGGAGCCCTCGAGCCCCACCGGATGGACGTCGACGGCGTCGATGTCGAGCTGCCGAGCAAGACCGAGCCGTATCGCCTCGCCCCGTGCTCCATCGACGTCGAGGTGAGCGGTCTTGCGGCCGTCGTACGTGATCGGGAAGACCGACTCGGGCGCCAACGCACGGAACAGCACCAAGGCGAATGCGATCCCGACCGTGGCACCCGCGACGATGTCGGTCGGATGCAGGACCGCGGAGTACAGCATCGCGAAGCTCACCACCATGAGGACCGCGGCGGTGGCCGCGTTCGCGAGACGGCGGTGGGCCAGCGGGACGAGCGTCAACGTCGCGCCGACCGCAACCGCAGCGAGGTTGGCGATCGTGCGGGACGGTTGGGCGAATCCTTCCCAGTCGCCGATGATCTCGAAGCCGAGTGGGCGCGGGCGCAGGATCCGGGCAGCAACGAGGTTCACAGTGCCGTTGACCAGCGAGAGCGTCGCGACGAGGAGGAGGGCGTGGCGGATCCGCCGGAACCAGAGCGCAGCGATCAGCGCTGGCCATGCGATCAGCGGGTTGAGCCAGTGGGTCGCGAACGCAGTGATCCACTGCATCATCGGATCGAGCCAGTCCGTCCGCAGGTCGACGATCGGTCTCATGACCACGAGGTCCCACTCGGTGATCTCGATGGCCGGTCGATCGGACAGAAAGATCCACACCCACAGCAGCGAGAAGAAGACGAACGCGATCAGCCAGGAATACGCAGCCCAGTTGAGTTCGTGTGGAAGAGGCGGTGGCTCACCGCTGGGACGACGTCGCCGACGCTGCCCGGTACCGATGTTGGACACGTCTCCCACGGTCACGATGCTGCCAGATCGCGCGAGACTCGGCATGTGAAAACGGTGCTGGTGGGCGTGCTCGCCGTGGCCCTACTGGTCGCGTGCGGTGGGAGTGACGAGTCGGCGGCGCCCACTCTCGACGACGGAATTCGCGTCGCGAGCTTCGACTTCGCGGAGAGCGAGTTGCTCGCCGAGTTGTACGCCGCCCTGCTCGAGGACGCGGGCGTGCCCGTCGTCCGTTTCGGTGCGATCGGCCCGCGTGAGGTCCTCGCCCCGGCGCTCGAATCGGGCGTCGTCGACGTCGTGCCCGAGTACGTCGGCACGGCCAGCGGGTACTTCGGTGCCGTGCCGGCCAGCGTCGCTGCGCTCCGCGACGCCGCCTCAACCCGGGGGCTGACGGTGCTGTCGCCGGCGTCGGCCGAGAATGTCAACGTCGTCGTGATCACCAAAGAGACCGCTGAGGCCGGCGCATACCGTCAGGTGTCGGATCTCGCCAACATGGCCCCGACGGCGGTCTTCGGCGGGCCGGTCGAGTGCCCGGAGCGTCCGTTGTGCCTCCTCGGGCTCCGAGAGACCTACGGACTCGAGTTTGCCGAGTTCGTCCCCCAGCGTTCACTGGCGGACACCGCCGAGGCGCTGCGGCGAGGTGAGATCGACGTCGGGCTGATGTTCTCGACCGCGGCAGAACTGTCGTCTGACGAGTTCGTCTCGCTGCGTGACGACCGCATGCTGCAGCCACCGGAGAACGTCGTGCCGATCGTCCGATCCGCCGCCCTCGACCAGTGGGGCGCGGCGGTGCCCGATGCTCTCGAGCAACTGTCGCTGCGACTGACCACCGCCCAGCTACGCCTGCTCAATCGGGCCGTCGCCGACGGCCGACCGGCAGCTGCCGTGGCGGTCGACTGGCTCACCGCCGTCGGTCTGGTCGGGGCCTAGACCGCTCGGTCCGCACCGCCCGCCCCGTCATCAGAGGGCTCGGCAGGCCCAGCAACGACGCGAGCAACCACGGAGCGCTGATCCCGGCCGAGCCGGATGGGACCTCGTCCCCTGGCTGCGAGAGCGCTCCAATTGTGAAATGGAGAGGTCGAGGAAATTCACGGACTGGAGGCCAGTCGTATGACGCCAACATCGAGGCCCGCGACACCACTGAAGGAGGCCGCCGCCGACGCAGGCCTGATGGCGGCTACCGCCGTCGGGCTCACGAAGATCTACGGCAGCGGGGCGACAAGAGTGGTCGCCCTCGATCATGTCGACGTCGGGTTCCGTGCCCAGCAACTCACCGCGATCATGGGACCTTCGGGATCTGGAAAGTCGACGCTGCTGCACTGCATGGCCGGGCTCGATACGGTGACCGAAGGTGACGTCCGCATCGGCGAGACGCAGATCTCTCAGCTCTCCGACAAGGAGCTGACCTTGTTGCGTCGCGAGCGTCTGGGGTTCATCTTTCAAGCGTTCAACCTCGTCCCCACGCTGACCGCCGAGGAGAACATCTTGCTGCCGCTCCGCCTGGGCGGCCGCGAGCCGGATCAGGAGTGGGAACGTCGAGTCGTCGACAGTCTGCAGCTCGATGAACGGCTCCGGCATCGTCCGAGTGAACTCTCCGGTGGCCAGCAACAACGCGTCGCTGTCGCTCGCGCGCTGGTCACGCGTCCTGACATCATCTTCGCCGACGAACCAACCGGCAACCTCGATTCCAAGGCGGGAGGCGAGGTCCTCGGGTTCCTGCGGCGCGCCGTTGACGACTGGAACCAGACCGTCGTGATGGTGACCCACGACCCAGGTGCTGCGTCGTATGCCGACGTCGTGATCTTCCTCCGGGACGGACAGCTGGTCGGTCATCTGGAGGACCCGACCGCGAGCGACGTCTTCGGCCGGATCAGAGACCTGGAGGAGTAGCTGCCATGCGCGAGATCCTCCGCCTGA
>Ga0316197_10002523_pt1 | contig 13081 bp, 11 predicted proteins | sample OudBiesiAoxic_MG_FD_204939 | JGI IMG/M metagenome (GOLD analysis project Ga0316197, IMG submission 204939) | Coastal sediment microbial communities from Oude Bieten Haven, Netherlands - site A oxic | ecosystem: Environmental > Aquatic > Marine > Coastal > Sediment | place: Netherlands...
CGATCGGGCCGTTGCGAAGTTGCGCAACGAACCGCTCCCGCCCGTCGAGGAGACGGTCACCGAGGAGACGGCACCGCCGGCCGAGCCCGAGGTCGATCTGAGCGGGTTCTCCGAGGAGCGCCCCACCGATCTCGTGCAGGGCACCGTCTTCGATCTGCTGGTCGGCGGTGGCGACAACAACTACGTCGGCCAGGGCGTCGAGCCGCGTGCGGCCAACTGCGCCATCGAGACCACGATCGCGGATCACGGTGACACGACACTCACACTGCTCGCGGGCAGCGACCCGATGGCCATCGAGAACGTCAAGGCGTCGGTACCGAAGTGTGGCCTCGAGCCGGCCATCGTCGATGGCGCGGTCACCGAGTTCTCCGGCGGGTGACCCAGCCCGGCGCTTGAACGTTCGACGGTCCGGTTTGCTTGACTGGTCCGATGGCCGAATCCACCACCGTCTCCGAATCCGTCCGCATCGAACGCGAGGGCGACGTTGCACTCGTGATCGTCGACAATCCACCGGTCAACGCGCTCAGCTGGCATGTCCGCCAGGGGTTGTTCGACGGCATCGCGAGGGCCACCGACGAGGGCGCGACCGCGATCGTCGTCATCTGTGACGGGCGGACCTTCATCGCCGGCGCCGACATCAGCGAGTTCGGCGGTGGCGCGCCGCAGGCGGTCGGGCTGCAGGAGGTACAGGCAGCGATGGAGGACGCCCCGGTTCCCGTGATCGCCGCCATCCACGGTACGGCCCTCGGCGGTGGGCTCGAGGTCGCGCTGTGCGCGCACTACCGGGTGGCGGTCGCGTCGGCGAAGTTCGGGTTGCCCGAGGTGAACCTGGGTCTGCTCCCGGGCGCCGGTGGCACCCAGCGGCTGCCGAGACTGGTCGGCGTTCCCAAGGCATTGGAGATGATGACGACCGGTCGTCACATCAGCAGTGCCGAGGCGCTCGACGGTGGACTGATCGACGAGGTGGTCGATGGCGACGCGGCCGCGTTGCGCTCCGCCGCGGTGGCCCTCGCCGGGCGTGCCGTCGCCGAGGGCCTGCCGCTCTTGCGGGTGCGCGATCGTGACGAGAAGGTCGCCGAGGCGCGAGGTGACGATCAGCTGTTCGCCGACTTCCGGAAGAGCATCGCTCGCAGGACGCGCGGGTTCCTCGCCCCGGAGTACAACATCCAGTGCATCGAGGCCGCTGCGAACCTGCCGTTCGACGAGGGTCTGAAGGTCGAAGGCAAGTTGTTCATGGAGCTGATGACCGGCCCGCAGTCCGCAGCCCAGCGCTACTACTTCTTCGCCGAACGTGCGGCGAACAAGATTCCCGACATCGCCAAGGACACACCCCTCATCGATGTCCAGAAGGTCGGCGTGCTGGGCGCCGGCACGATGGGCGGCGGCATTGCGATGAACTTCGCCAATGTCGGCATTCCGGTGACGATCGTCGAGCGTGACCAGGAGGCGCTCGATCGCGGGCTCGGTGTCGTGCGCAAGAACTACGAGCGGTCGCGGTCGACGACGCCCGAGCAGGTCCAGGAACGGATGGGGCTGATCACCGGCTCGACCGACAAGGCCGACTTCGCCGACTGCGACATGGTGATCGAGGCAGTGTTCGAGGACATGGACCTCAAGCGGTCGATCTTCCGCGAGCTCGACGGGATCTGCAAGCCGGGCGCGCTCCTCGCATCGAACACGTCGGCGCTCGACATCAACGAGATCGCCGCGGTGACGAGCCGTCCCGAGAGCGTGATCGGGATGCACTTCTTCTCACCCGCGAACGTGATGAAGCTGCTCGAGAACGTGCGCGGCGAGAAGTCGTCGGACTCCGTGGTGGCGACGACGATGGCGATCGGCAAGAAGATCGGCAAGGTCTGCGTCATGGTCGGGGTCTGCCCCGGGTTCGTCGGCAACCGCATGCTGTTCATGCGTGGCGCCGAAGCCGAGCGGATGCTGCTGGAAGGCGCCACGCCCGCCCAGATCGACAGCGTGCTCTACGAGTTCGGGTTCCCGATGGGCCCGTTCTCGATGATGGACCTCGCCGGCCTCGACATCGGCTGGAAGGAGGAGGAGTCCTCGTCGTCGACGATTCGCGAGATCCTCTGCGAGAACGGCCGCCGGGGACAGAAGAACGGGCGCGGCTACTACACCTACGACCCCGCCTCCCGCGCCGCGACGCCGGATCGGGAGGTCGAACAGCTGATCCAGGACTTCGCCGTCGGCAAGGGCCACGAACAGCGCGAGGTGTCCGATCAGGAGATCCTCGAACGGCTGCTCTACCCGATGGTCAACGAGGGAGCGAAGATCCTCGAGGAGAAGATCGCAATCCGCGGCAGCGACATCGACGTGGTGTGGGTGAACGGCTACGGCTGGCCGGTGTATCGCGGTGGCCCGATGCACTGGGCCGATTCGGTCGGGCTCGCCGAAATCGTCGACAAGATCGAGGGGTACCGCGAGTCACTCGGTGGAGCGCACTGGGAGCTGAGTCCGTTGCTCGAGCAGCTCGCCGAGTCGGGCGGCCAGCTCCAGACCCACACCAGCTGACCACCCGGTCAATCGGTGTCAGGCACCGATTGACGGGCGAGGGCGGGCCTGGGGCAGCCGCCGGTGATCGTGGTGATGTGGCGGGCGATCTCCAGGGTGGTGCGGTCCTGCAGGAACGGCCCGACGATCTGGACACCGATCGGCAGTCCGTCGCCATCGGTCCCGATTGGAACGACGGCAGCCGGCAGGTACGACGCTCCCGCTGGAGCGATCCAACGAAACAGGTCCATGTACGGCCGTTCCGCTCCGTCCACCGTGATCATCCGGTCGGTCATCGGCGCGGTGTGGTCGTGCGGGATCGCCGCCCGCGGGTGCACCGGCAGCAGGATCGCGTCGAAGCCCTCGAAGAATTCCGCCCAGCGTTCGCGATGCTGTTGGCGTCGCTCGTTGACGGCGAGCCATTCGCGGTGCCGTGATGCGGTTCGTCGACGGATGTTCCCGGCGATCGAGTCGGAGTCGTCCGCGGCGAGATGCTCGATCTTGTCCCGCGGGTGCTCACCCGAGAGCGCGGTGAACAGCAGCGTCTCGAACACGTCGTGCATCTCGCCCAGGCTCGGGGAGGGGCGGGCGGTGTCGTCGACGTGTGCGCCGGCACTGCGCAGCCCGTCGCACAGCGCAGCGAGGCTCGTGCGGGTGTCGTCGTCGACCGGGCAGTACTCGTCGTCGATCCAGGCGGCGAGTCGGAGCTCGCCCACTCTGTAGGTGCGCGGTGCAGGGAGGTCGAGGCGCCACGCGGGTGTCGACCAGCGATCGGGTCCAGCGAGGATCTCGAGTGCCAGCTCGAGGTCGTCGACCGTGCGCGCCATCGGACCGGTCACGGCGATGTCGGCAAGGCTCAAGGTGCCGGGCATGCCCGGGATCTGTCCGTGGCTGGGCACGATGCCGTAGCTCGTCTTGAGCCCCATCACACCCGAATAGTGGCACGGCACCCTGATCGACCCGCCGATGTCGCTGCCCAACTCCATCGGGGTGAACCCCATGGCGAGAGCCGCCGCCGACCCGCCCGACGAGCCGCCGGGGGTGCGATCGACGTCGTGCGGGTTGTTCGTCGTGCCGTAGACGTCGTTGAACGACTGAACGTCACCGGCGAAGTAGGGAAGGTTGGTCTTGGCGAACACGATGGCCCCGGCCGCGCGCAGTCGGGCGACCGGCCAGGCATCCTCGGTGGGGACGTGGTCGGCGAGTTCGGGCGCTCCGGACGTGGTGATGCAGCCCTCGGTCGAGAACGAGTCCTTGATCGTCATCGGGACGCCGTGCAGCGGGCCGACGTCGTCACCTCGTGCGATCGCCGCATCGGCCTCCGTCGCGTCGGCACGGGCGCGATCGAGGTCCCACTGGACCACGGCATTGATGGGCCCGTCGAGGTCACGGATGCGATCGACGAGATGATCCAGCGCTTCCACCGAGGTGGTGTCGCCGGAACGAATCGCGTCGGCGAGTTCGATCGCGGACATCCAGTGCAACTCCGAGGTCATGCCTCCACCCTCGCAGAACCCGAGGTGGGTCGAGGCACCGGTGAGGACCGGTGCGGTGACGGATGAACGCGACGAACCCCCGCCGATGGCGGGGGTTCGTTCGACGTGGTCTCGACCGGCGTCGATCCGGTGACCTCTCACTTTTCAGGCGAGCGCTCTGCCAACTGAGCTACGAGACCAGGTCGGAGATCGCTCTCCGTGTGCACAAAAGCCACCCGCCAATTGCTTGGTGAGTGGCCCCTGTTGGCGGTCCCGACGGGATTTGAACCCGCGACCTCCGGCTTGACAGGCCGGCGTGAACTCCTGACTTCACCACGGGACCAGTATGTATTCCGGGCGGATGTCAAACCGCCGTGTTGTTGATGCGTCGCCGCATCGCACCCCCAACGGGATTCGAACCCGTGCCGCCACCTTGAAAGGGTGGTGTCCTAGGCCACTAGACGATGGGGGCCTATTCGAGGCGTGGACCTCTTCTCGTTGAGAGCGACATGAATCTAACACCGCCACTCGGACGTTCCACGCGCAAGTTGCGTGGCGGGCGGCGACCGGCAGTCCGTCAGCCGTGTTCCGCTGGCGTTTCGAAGCCGGGTCTATGGTCAGCGTCCATGCGATGGCGAGGTCGACGTGGCCGAGCGAACCGATTGGCGCTCGCACTCGGTGGTGCCTACGTGCTCGGCACCATTTCGACCGCCGACATCGTCGTCCGGCGGACCGCTGGGCCCGATCTCAGGTCGAACGGCAGCGGGAACCCCGGTGCGGCGAACGCGTTGAAGGTGCTCGGTCCGAAGGCGGGGCTCGCGGTGATGGTGGGGGACATCTCGAAGGGCGTCGCCGCATGCGCCGTGGGCGCATCGCTCGCCGGCTCGGCGGGCGCCCACCTGGCCGGGACTGCCGCAGTCGCCGGACACTGCTACCCGGTCACCAACCGCTTTCGTGGCGGCAAGGGGGTCGCGACGAGCGTCGGGCAATGCCTCGCCACGTTCCCCGCCTACTTCCCGATCGATCTCGGCGTCGCGGCCGCGACGGCCGCCGTCCCTGCGTGGAAGCAGCGGGCCTTCGCTGCCACGTTGGTCTCGAGCGGTTGCTGGGTGATCGGCGGCGTCGTGTGGTGGGCGAAGGGGTGGCGGAACCTCTGGGGACCCAAACCGACCGCGATGCTCCCGTTGAGCGCACTGCTCTCGAGCGCGATCATCGCCGAACGTTTCTTCCGTGCCGGACCTCCTGCGCCTGGCGCGGGGCCCTCCGCAGTCGAAGAACGCGCCGATCCGTCGTGATCGGCCTCGTCGTCGACTCGAACAGCCAGTTGCCGGCCGACTTCGTCGACCGATTCGGCATCGAGGTGGTGCCGCTCACCGTCACCGTCGACGGGGTCGAGTACCTCGAGGGGGTCGACCTCGACGCCGACGGCTTCTACGCGGCGTGGTCCGCCGGCCGCACGCCCGACGTCTCCACCAGCCAGCCGTCACCCGGGGCGTTTGCCGCGGTGTATGCCCGTCTGGTCGAGCGGGGAGCGACTGCGATCGTGTCGGTGCACATCGCGGAGACGATGAGCGGCACCCTCAATGCCGCCCGTCTCGCCGCGGCGTCGGTCGACGTGCCGATTCGCCTCGTCGACAGCGGAACCGCCAGCTTCGGGATCACGTGTTGTGCGTGGGCAGCTGCCGAATGGCTCGCCGCCGGGGGATCGTTGGACGAAGCGGTCGAGATCGCATCGCGTCGTGCCGCGAACCTGCGCACGTCCTTCGTCGTCGGTGTACCCCAGCTGATCGACCGGTCGGGGCGGGCCACCGGTGTGGATGTCACCGAGGCGGCTACCGACGGAATCCCCGTGATCGCCATGTCGGGGTCTGATCTCTCCGTGCTCACCACCGCGGCATCACTCGACTCGGCCGTCGATGCGATGGTCCACGACGCGCTGGCCTGGCCGCCGAGCAACGAAGACGGGCTGCGCATCGCCATCGGGACCTCCGATGCTTCGAGCCGCCCACTTGCGCATGCGCTCACCGAGGCGTTGGCCGGTCACACGCTGGTCGCCGACATCGTGCAGTACCGCATCGGGCCGAGCGTGGGCGCGCACACCGGGCCCGGGACGGCAGGGCTGTTCGTCTTCTGACCTGCCCCTGCCCCCGGCCAGGCCGGCTCAGGCCTTGGCCAGGGGATTGCGCGAGGTGCGACTCGCTCGGTCCCGCAGTTCGGCGGGGACGACCGGCAGCAGCATGCCGAACGGTGCAGCACTGTAGAGATGGTGGATCCGGTGGGCCTCGGCCAGCCGGTCGAACGGCTCGATCCGGCGCCCCTCGAACCAGCCGAGCCGACCGTGGATGTAGACGTCGTGGACGAGCGCGTACGCCATCCCGTACAGGGTGACGCCGACCGCCGCCGGGACGAGTGCGCCGAATCCGTCGAAGTTGAATCCGGCGAACAACCCGAGGTTCACGATCGCGGCGAACATCACCGGGTACCAGTCGTTGGCCTCCCACCGAGTGGTCCGCCGCTGATGGTGGCTGCGGTGCAGGAACTCCCCGATGCCGTGCATGATCCAGCGATGGGTCGCTGCGGTGACGGGCTCCATGACCACGAACGCCACGCCGGCGATCAGGATCCACGACAGGTTCACACCTTGAACGATAGGCCCGGATCCGACCGACCCGACCGGTTCTCCACCGAAGTGACACGATGCCGTCATGAAGGAATCGATCCCGACCTTTGACACCCTCGAGGTCAGCGTGGAGGGCCGAATCGGGCGCCTCACCTTGGCGCAGCCGGACAAGCTGAACCCACTCGGTACCGTGCCACTCGCGGAACTCGCCCGTGCCGCGACCTGGTTCGATCGTACCGAGGCCAGCGTCGTGATCGTCACCGGCCAGGGGCGCGGGTTCTCCTCGGGTTTCGACCTGCGCGAGTTCGCCGACGGCTCGGCGACCACGCGGCACGAGAACCGCGCCCAGGCCGACCTCGGTCGGCAGATGGCCGAGGCGATGGAGCGGATGCGGGCGCTGACGATCGCAGCCGTCAAGGGACCGTGCGTGGGCGGCGGTGTCGTGCTCGCCGGCGTGTGCGACCTCCGCATCGCCGCCGACGACACCGTCTTCTCGATCCCCGAGGTCGACCTCGGGATCCCGCTGGCGTGGGGCGGCATCCCCCGCCTCGTGCGCGAGATCCCACCGGCAGTCGTGCGCGAACTCGTGCTGACGTGCCGTCCCTTCGACGCCGACGAGGCGCGATCGCTCGGTTTCGTCAACCGTGTCGTCCCCCGCGCCGAGCTCGAGTCGTCCGTCGACGAGCTCGCGGCGTCACTCGCCCGGAAGGCGCCGTCGGTGATCCGCGCGACCAAGCGGCAGGTCAACACCGCGCTCGAGAACGTCGCGTCGACGGCCGGTGCGTGGGCCGACGCCGATCAGCTCGGCGCCGCCCTCGGCGATCCCGAGGCGCGGGCGGCCGCACGCGACTACCTGGCGCAGCGCCGCTGAGTGGTGGGTCAGGCGTACGTGGCGAGCGCGTCGGCGAGCGACGCCTCGGCGACCCCTGGTGCTTCCACGACCGCCGCCAGCCACTTGGGACGGAAGCTGCTCGCGACCGTGATCGGGGTGTCGGTCGGCGCACCCGCATTGGCCAGGTTGACGAACGAGACGGCATAGTCGCCCGGGCGGAGGTCGCGGCCCAACTCGACGAGGGCGTACGGGTCCGGGCTCCTGCCGTCGGTGTCGAGCGCGAACACCGACTGTGACGTCGGGCCGGTCGGCCCACCGGCGAGCCCCGGCCCGTCGAGCAGGATTGCGCCGTGGATCTGGCCGGCGCGGGCGCCCGCGATCTGCAGCGCGACATACGCGCCGAGGCCGCGCCCGAGGACGGTGATCGACCGGTCGGGGTCGTCGTCGGTGAGGTACGCGAGCGCCTGGTCGACGTCGGCCATCAACAACTCCGGTGAGTAGCCGCCGCCGGCCGGCACCGTCGAGTCGCCGTGGCCGGTGAAGTCCAGCGCGGCGACCGGCCCGGGCCACGGCTGGCACCAGTTCGGCACCGACGACGGTGACCGATCGCCGAGCCCGTGGAGGAGCAGCAACGGTCGCGTCGATGTCGACGCGTCGAGCGGCTCGGGGCGCAGCAGGTGCAGCGCCAGTTCGATCTTGTTGTGCCGCAGCATCACCCGCCCGCTCACGAGGGCGCCCCGATGAAGTCGAGGACGATCCCGCTGACGAGTTCGGGTTGTTCGATGTGGACGAAGTGGCCGACGTCGTCGAGCACCTCGCAGCGGCCGTCCAGCGGCATGTACGGCAACACCTTGCGCGGCGGGGTCCCCCAGCCCATCTCCTCCATCTCCGCACCGAGGATCCCGAGGAACGGCATCGGGAGGCCGGGGAGCCGCATCAGCATCCACTCGGGGCGCCACGGTCCGAATCCACCGAACCTGAGCGCGGGATCGATCTTCCACCGCCAGCCGTCCTCGGACTCGAAGCCCCCGGTCGTGACCAGGCGGCGGAGCCATTCGTGCGGGAGCCGCGGGTTCATCCGGCCGCGACGCCGCGCGAGGTCATCGAGCGTGCCGGGCTTGCGGCTCGCGGTCGCCGTGCGGCGGCGGTGGTCCAGCCATCCGGCGAGGTCCTTGGCGAGCATTGTGGTGCGTTCGTGTTCGGCGACGTCGGGGAGGTTGCGCTTGTACGGGATGCCGTCCATGTTGACCAGGCAACGGAATCGGTGCGGTTGTGCATCGGCGAGCTGGGTCATCAACGCGCCGCCCTTGGAGTGGCCGACGACCGGGATCGGTCGGCCGTCGGCCACGTGATCGAACACGGCCAGCGTGTCGCGCAGATCGCCGTCCCAGGAGTAGAGCGGAGCGTGTTCGCTGTTGCCGTGACCGCGCTGGTCCCAGCTGACCACACGCCATCCGGCGTCGGCCAACTTCGGGGCGAACCCGTCGAAGGTGCGGGCGAAGTCGAAACCGCCGTGCATCAACATCAGCGGCGGTGCGTCGGCATCGCCCCACTCGTGGACGGCGATGCGCACGCCGTGGGCCGGCAGGTCGTACGTGCGCTCCGGACGACGCGCCCCCGCGAACGGCGACTCGCCATGTTCGTCGAGACCGGAGTCGTCGGGGTCGCTCGCCATCGGACCGACGGTAGTGGAGGCGGCCCGGCGGTCCCCAGGCCGGTTGTCGGCGCGACGCGGAAGCGGCGGCATATCATCGACGGCATGCAGGACGGGCGAACCTCACGTCGATCAGGCGCACGACGCCTGGCGATGTCGGCCGTGGTGGCGTGCGCAGCGCTCGCAGCGTGCGGCACCACCGACGAAGCGTCGCGGCAGACGCTGCCACCCCTCGAGACCACCACGACCACGACCACGACCACCACGACGGTGCCGGTCGAACGCTTCTACACCGTGAAGCGTGGCGACATCCTCGCTGTGATCGCTGCCGAACGGGGCGTGACCGTCGACGCCATCGTCGAACTGAACGACCTCGAGAGCCCTGACGCGATCCAGGCCGGGCAGGTGCTCGAGATCCCCGCCAACGTCCGCGAGTGACGCTCGTCTCGGGCGATCGGGCAGGTGACCAATGGCCCTGTCGAGGGTCTTCGGCGTTCCTAGACTCGTCGTCATGAGTTTCTGGCCGACCACCGATCACTGGAGCGTCGAGATCCCGCTCGACACCCCGCACACCCGTCTCGATGTGCTCGCCGCCGACGGCGTGGCCGTGCTGACCGACGCACCGTTCGACGTTCCCGAGTCCGAGTTCCTGTCGCTGGAATACATGGACTGGAAGTCCGGCGGCGACACCAACTTCGCGCCGATCGCGTCAGCCGACGGGGAGCTCGACTGCCGTGGATTCTGGGACAAGGGCAAGACCGACAAGGACGCGCTCTGGACGTCGAACGCCGAGATCGCGCCGACCATCCGGGAGTACGTCGACGGCGTGGGCGCGAACTTCGGGCGGGTCCGGATCATCAAGCTCGAGCCACAGGACCGCGAGCAGGCGCTGAAATCGCTGCACCGTGATGACAACAACCGTTTCAATCCCGACGACGAGGGCTGGGTCGTGAGGTCGTGGGTGGAACTGACCGACAATCCCGACAGCTACATGTTGCTGTTCGACAACGACGAGCAAGGGTTGCCCGATCGTGCCACCGAGCGGCGGGTGCCGCTGTCGAGGGGCTCGCGGTTCGTCGTCGACACCCAGCGGCTCTGGCACGTCGTCGTGCACAATGGTGATGCACCGCGATACGCGCTGATCACCAGCTTCGAGTCCGGCCCGGAGCTCGACGCGTTCATCGCGTCCAACACCCCCGTTCCCGCCGACGCCTGACCGCCCGCCGCTCGGGTCGCGCGGCACCCGCGCCGCCGCGGCCGCCGGGCGATGTCAGCCGGTGCGGTGTGCGGCGGCGATGTCGGCGATGTCGAGCATGATCTTGGCGATCTCGAAGTCCTTGGGGGTGTAGACCCGGGCGATCCCGATGTCGGTGAGACGCGGGCGGTCCGCTTCGGGAATGATCCCGCCGACGACGACGGGGATGTCGACGTTCATCTCCGAGAGGTGGTGCAACACGTCGGGCACGAGTTCGAGGTGCGACCCCGACAGGATCGAGAGCCCGATGACGTCCGGGTCCTCGTCTCGCGCCGATGCGGCGATCTGCTCCGGCGTCATCCGGATCCCTGCGTACACGACCTCCATGCCCGAGTCGCGAGCGGCAACGGCGATCTGTTCGGCGCCCGACGAGTGGCCGTCGAGGCCGGGCTTCGCGACGAGGAACTTCGGCGGACCACCCGGAATCGACCGCACGTGCTCGGCCACCTCCGACAGCCCCGATGCCGACGCCGTCGCCCCGCCCACACCGGTCGGCGCTCGATATTCGCCGAACACCTCGCGCATCACGCCGCCCCACTCGCCGGTGGTCCCGCCGACCCTGGCCAACGCGATCGACGCGGGCATCACGTTGTCGCCCTCGGCGGCGGCGCGTCGGAGCTCGTGGAGCGCAGCATCGACGGCGGCGTGGTCGCGGTCGGCGCGCCACGCCCTGATCTCCTCGATCGCCTCCTGCTCGACCGCGTGATCGACCTTCAAGATGTTGTTTTCACCGCCGAGTGGCGAGGGAGCGGTCTCGACGAAGTCGTTGACACCGATGACCTTCTGTTCGCCCGACTCGATCCGCCGGGTGCGCGCCGCCATCGACGACACCAGCCGCGCCTTGAGGGTCTCGACGGCCTCGAAGGCGCCGCCGAGCGACAGCACGTCGTCGAGCTCGGCCTGCGCCGCCTCGCGCAATTCCGCAGTGCGTCCTTCGACCACGACCGAGCCCTCGAACAGGTCGTCGTACTCGAGGAGGTCGGTTTCGAATGCCAGGACCTGCTGCATCCGCAGCGACCACTGCTGATCCCACGGACGGGGGAGGCCGAGTGCTTCGTTCCACGCCGGCAACTGCACCGAGCGGGCTCGGGCGTCCTTCGACAGCGTGACCGCGAGCATCTCGAGCACGATTCGCTGCACGTTGTTCTCGGGTTGTGCCTCGGTCAGGCCGAGTGAGTTGACCTGCACGCCGTAGCGGAACCGGAGCGCCTTCTCGTCGGTCACGCTGTACCGCTCCCGCCCGATGTCGGCCCACATCTCCGTCATCGCCCGCAGCTTGCAGATCTCCTCGACGAACCGGATCCCAGCGTTGACGAAGAACGAGATCGAACCGAACACCTGCGAGAACTTGTCGTCGCTCACCTGGCCCGACGCCTTGACCGCATCGAGGACACCGATCGCGGTCGCGAACGAGTAGGCGATCTCCTGGACCGGCGTCGCCCCGACCTCCTGCAGGTGATACGAGCACACGTTCATCGGATTCCACTTGGGCGCGTGCTCGGCGCACCAGGCGACCATGTCGACGATCAGCTGACGCGACTCCGCGGGCGGGAAGATGTAGGTGCCGCGGGACAGATACTCCTTGACGATGTCGTTCTGCGTGGTGCCGCGCAGTTCCCCCGACGACACCCCCTGCTCTTCGGCGTTCGCGATGTACAGCGCGAGCAACCACGCAGCCGTGGCGTTGATCGTCATCGACGTGTTCATCTGACCGGGCGGAATCTGGTCGAGCAGCGTCCGCATGTGGCCGAGGTGAGCAACCGGCACGCCGACCTTGCCGACCTCACCCTTCGACATCGGGTCGTCGGGGTCGTAGCCGGTCTGGGTGGGCAGGTCGAACGCGATCGAGAGTCCGGTCTGCCCCTTCGACAGGTTGATCCGGTACAGGTCGTTCGAGGCGGCGGCGGTGGAGTGACCCGAGTACGTCCGCATCATCCACGGGCGGTCGCGCTCGCGCAGGGGCGCGGTGTCGGAGGGCGTCTCGGTCGCCTGATCGCTCATCTGCAAAGTCTCGTCGGCCACCGACGCTGCGCCAAACGCGCCAGGCCGGATGTCACGTTCGGAAGAAGGGCTCAAGTCCGGCGCGCGATGCGCCGAAGCATTGACTGTCCCCGCAACACGGGGCCACAAGATCTCCCGAGTGCGGCTGGTTCCTCCCCCTTGGCCAGCCACTCTCGGGATGAGGTTTCCCCTGGCGGGAACCACGCCGGCCGGATGGCGGATCCGGCCGGCGCAGGACGAGAAGGAGCGATGGGTCCCCCACCCATCGCTCCTTCAGTCGTTTTCGGCGTCGTCCGACTCGTCGACCGGACTGCCGAGCGTTGCCGCAGCCAACCTGCGGAGGTACTCGGGACGACCGATCTCGATGACGCCGAGCGACTGGAGGTGCGGTGTGGCCCACTGCACGTCGAGCAGTGTGGCGTGGGTGGCGTTCAGCCAGTCGACGAGACCGACGAGTGCGACCTTCGAGGCGTCGGTTGCGTGGTGGAACATCGCTTCGCCGGCGAACAACGCACCGACGCGCACGCCGTACAGCCCGCCGACCAACACATCGTCGGCATAGGTCTCGAACGAGTGCGCCCAGCCGAGTTCGAACAACCGGACATAGGCCTGGATGAAGTCCTCGGTGATCCAGCGCCCCTCGCGGGTCGGATCGGCGCAGGCGCGCATCACCGTCTCGAACGCCGTGTCGATGCGGAGTTCGAATCGCCGTTGGCTGCGACGCAACGATCGGCTGACG
>Ga0316197_10002525_pt1 | contig 13078 bp, 8 predicted proteins | sample OudBiesiAoxic_MG_FD_204939 | JGI IMG/M metagenome (GOLD analysis project Ga0316197, IMG submission 204939) | Coastal sediment microbial communities from Oude Bieten Haven, Netherlands - site A oxic | ecosystem: Environmental > Aquatic > Marine > Coastal > Sediment | place: Netherlands...
GTCATCGGCCGCTGGCGGTGGGTGACCACGCCTGCCACGTGCACGATCGAACGCGGCTCGGGCTCGATCAGCTGCGCGGAGGTGAGCACCCCCAACTTGTCCAACTCGCTGCGCACGAAGACCGTCGGATGCCCGTCGGGCGACACTCCGGTCGCCCAGAGGTCGGCCACCGCCTCCTCGACCGGCGTCATCCCCGGTAGCCGTGGCGCATCGGCGCCCGTGACCACACCTGCCAACCTGCCCGGCCTCGACTGGGCGGTCGCCCCGACGGTCCACATCGCCTCGCGACGGTCGAGCCCGAAGCACCCCTCGAACAGTCCGGCGGTGGCCATCGCTTCCAACTGCGCCAACGTGAGCGACGGCACCCGCCGCACCAGGTCCTCGGTGTCGACGTACGCACCGTCCGCCGCCCGTACCGTCTCGATCTCCTCAGCCAGTTCCGAGCCGATCCCACGCACCGACCCCACCCCCAGCCGCACCGCCACACCTCCCACCGACGCACCGTCGGGTTCGAGCGTCGCCGCGGCGAGCGACGCGTTGAGGTCGGGCGTGTGCACCACCACGCCGTGGCGACGAGCGTCGCGGACCAGGCTGTGCGGTGACCAGAACCCCATCGGCTGAGCATTGAGCAGGGCCGCACAGAACGCTGCCGGCTCGTGGTACTTGATCCACGACGACGCGTACACGAGATAGGCAAAACTCACCGAGTGCGACTCGGGGAAGCCGTAGTTCGCGAACGCCTTCATCTTCACGAACAGCTCGTCGGCGACCTCACCGGTGATACCCCGTTCGGCCATACCTGCGTACAGCCGCTCCTTCAGACGCTCCATCCTCGCCGCCGACCGCTTCGACCCCATCGCCTGGCGCAGTTCGTCGGACTCGGCAGGGGTGAACCCCGCCACGTCGATCGCCATCTGCATCAGCTGCTCCTGGAACAGCGGTACCCCGAGTGTCTTGCCCAACGAGTTCTCGAGCAGCGGATGCAGATACGTGATCGGCTCCTGCCCGTTGCGACGGCGAATGTACGGGTGCACCGACCCACCCTGGATCGGCCCTGGGCGGATCAATGCGACCTCCACCACCAGGTCGTAGAACCGACGCGGTTTGAGCCGCGGCAGCGTGGCCATCTGGGCACGCGATTCGATCTGGAACACGCCCACCGTGTCGGCCCGGCACAACATGCCGTACACGTCGTCGTCCTGGGGGATGGTGGCCAGGTCGATCTCGTAGCCCCGATGTTCGCGGACGAGGTCGACGGCGTAGTGCAGCGCCGACAGCATCCCGAGCCCCAGCAGATCGAACTTCACCAGACCGGTGCGAGCGCAGTCGTCCTTGTCCCACTGCAGCACCGAGCGCTTCTCCATGCGCGCCCACTCGACCGGACACACCTCGATCACCGGGCGATCGCAGATCACCATGCCGCCCGAGTGGATGCCGAGGTGTCGCGGCGCGTCCTCCACCTCCAACGCCAGCTCCAGCACCGGCTCGGGAATCGAACAATCGGACTGCGCTGCGGTGGAGGCGACACCACCCCAACCGTCGACCTGCTTCGACCAGGCGTCCTGCTGTCCTGGCTCGAACCCGAGCGCCTTGGCCATGTCGCGCACCGCCGAGCGCGCCCGGTAGGTGATCACGTTGGCGACCTGTGCGGTGTGATGACGCCCATACCGCTCGTAGACGTACTGGATCACCTCCTCCCTGCGGTCGCTCTCGATGTCGACGTCGATGTCGGGCGGGCCGTCACGTTCAGGTGACAGGAACCGCTCGAAGAGCAACCCCAGCGACACCGCGTCGGCCGCGGTGACACCGAGCGCGTAGCACACCGCCGAGTTCGCAGCGCTCCCCCGACCCTGACAGTAGATGTTCGATCGTCGACAGAATTCGACGATGTCCCACACGATCAGGAAGTAGCCGGCGAAGTCGAGCTGCTCGATCAGTGCCAACTCATGATCGATCGTGTCCCAGGCACGGGCGCGCAGCGACAGATCCTCCAGCACCCCTCCCGCAACGGAAGCAGCCGTCGGGCGTGCCCCGTAACGACGGCGGGCACCGTCCTCGGTGACCCGCCGGAGCAACTGCATCTCGCTGAGCGGGGACCCATCCGGGCCGATCGGGCAGGGGAACGGCGGCAACTTCGGTGCCACCAGCGTCAAGTCGAACGCCGCCGCCCGCCCGATCTCGGCCGCCCGCTCGACGGCCCCCGGATACCTCCGAAACCGGCGCGCCTGCTCGACCCCCGACCGCAGATGCGCGCCGGCCGACGCAGGGAGCCACGGGTCGATCTGTTCGAGGCTTCGTCGCGACCGCACTGCAGCGAGTGCTGTCGCAAGGCGTCGCTGAGCAGGCGTGGCGTAGTGGACGTTGTTGGTGGCCACACAGTCGACCCGCTCGAGCCGGGCGATCTCGACCAGCGCGTCATTGCGTGCGGTGTCGAGTGGATCGCCGTGATCCCACAGCTCGACCAACACACGGTCACGGCCGAACCCCTCGATGAGCCGTTGCAGCTCACGGCGCGCAGCAGCGGGGCCACCGGCGACCAACGCCGTTGGCACCGCCCCTTTCCGGCATCCGGTGAGCACCCAGCCGTGTCCGGCAAGTTGTGTGGCGATGTCGTCGAACGCGAAGTGCGGCGCTCCCTTCTCTCCGGCGAGATGTCCCTGGCTCAGCGCTCGCGAGAGCCGGGCGTACCCACCGGGACCATCGGCGAGCACCAGCAGGTGGGTGCCCGACGGGTCCGGTGCGTGCGAGTCGGGCACCCGGCCCGTGGCAACCTGCGCGACCGTGTCGGCCTCGTCGAGGATCGCCGACCGCGCATCGCCGACGGTGAGGGTGACCTCCGCTCCGAACACCGTGGGCAACCCGACCGCCCGGGCAGCCTCGGCGAATCGCACCACCCCGTAGAGGCCGTCGTGATCGGTGAGGGCCAGTGCCTCCAGCCCGAGCCGGGCAGCCTCGGTGGCGAGTTCTTCCGGGTGTGATGCCCCGTCGAGGAACGAGAAGTTCGAGTGACTGTGCAACTCGGCGTATGGCACGGCCTCGCCGACCGGTCCCGCGTGTCCGGAGCGGGCAGATCCGGCCAGATCGTCGGGCGCCTCGAACGGTTGTCGCTTGCGACTCCACGCCGGACCGTCGCCACCGGCGTTCCAGGACGGGCTCCCCGGCGCGCGCCCATCACGGCCTGCCCGACCCGACGGTTTTCCCGACAGGGTCGCTTCGAGTTCGCTCCATGACCAGGACGGGTTGTTGAACCCCATCCACCCCATGATCGAACATGTGTACGGTCAACGCAAGTTCGATCTTCCCCATGGCCGACATCCGCTGTAACGCTGGTGTCTGACACCAGCGTTTCAGCGGGCGAGGGCGACCAGGAGTCCGCGAAGGCCGGGGTCGGCGATCGCGATCGCCTGGGTCCACCCGAACCAGCCGATGTCCTGGCTCTCCTCCTCCGGCGGTGCCGGATCGGCGTCGCCGCCATCGATCAGATAGCGGAGATCGAGGTGGGTGTGGCCCCGGCCGCCGTCGTGCACGTCGACGTGCAGCAGCGGCGGAACCCCGCTGCCGGTCGACGCCATGTCGAAGCTGATGTCGAAGCTGATGTCGAAGCTGACGTCGAGGCCGGTCTCCTCCGCGCTCTCCCGCAGCGCCGCATCCCACGGCGTCTCACCGGGGTCGATGTGGCCACCCGGTTGCAGCCAGATCCCCAACCGCTTGTGCTTCAGCAGCACCACACCACGGTCACCGACCACGATGCCCGATCCGGTCACGTGGACCGGATCGGCCTCGAGATCGAACGGGCGGTCGAGCCGGTCGAACGAGGTCACGAACGACTCGACGGCACGCTCCTCGCGCTCGTCGACCGGAGTCCTCGCCAGCACCGAGTCACGCACGTGGCGGCGCAGATCGAGTTGCGGATCGGTCGGCTCGCCCGACGCACCGTCGTCCATCACCCCTGCCTACCAGGTCGTTGTCACCCACCTCGCAAATCACATCGCTGTGATTCCTTCCGATTTCTCCTTGAGTTCACGAACGAGACGACCGATAGCAACACCAAGACACGAACTGACCACGAATCATTCAGTTGGCGGAACTGGCGGACGGACATCAATGGACAACGACACCAACATCGCACCTCGCATCTTGATCGCAGTCGACGACCCCGATCTGCGGCGGGTCAGCGTCGCCGGGCTCCGTTCGGCGGGATTCAGCGTGAGCGCCCCCACCGATGGCGACGCCGCGATCATGCTCGCCGAGTCGTTCTCCCCCGACGTGCTCATCGTCTGTTCCCGGCTGCGGGCACCCGACGGCCGGCCACTCCACGAACGTCTGCGTGATTCGAGCACGCAGTATCTCCTCTGCATCACCGACGAGGGCGCCCACCGGACCAGGGCCGCCATGTTGCACTCGGGCGCCGATGATGCCGTGTCGGTCCCCGTCTCGGCCGAGGAGCTGGTCGCCCGGTGCCATGCGCTGCTGCGGCGCCCGCGCCAGATCGTGGGCCGCGTCGAAGCGGTGCTCACCTCCACCCTGGTACTCGGACCGCTGACGATCGACCTCGGCCGCCGCGAGGTCCGCGTCGACGACCAGGAAGTGTCGACGACACGCATCGAGTTCTCACTGCTCGAGCAGTTGTGCCGCCGACCGACGGAGGTCTGCACACGCGAAGATCTCCTCGATGCGGTGTGGGGCCCGAAGTGGGTCGGCGACAACCACGTGGTCGACGTGCACCTGTCGAATCTGCGCCGCAAGCTCGACAAGGCGGCACCGGAACTGAAGGTGATCCACACCGTTCGTGGCGTCGGCTTCCGCCTGGCCAACGATGTGACCGACCAGCTCGACATCTCCCAGCCGTTCAGTCTCGCCGCCGTCGGCTGAGGGTTTCGCGACACCTGATCGCTCGAGCCCGTCAGTCGTAACACGCGCTGATCCACCAGCGCCGGTGTTCGGCCACCACCAGGTACGCGCCACCGTCGTCGGTCACCACCTGGAACCTCGCCAGCCGACGTTGGCCCTCGGGCTCCCACCAGCGCTCCTCCACCGGCCACGGCCCGGCCCATGCGACGATCGGCCGCGGGCGCCCGCGCTGCCAACCGGTGGCGACATCGCCTGTCGACACACGCAGCTCTGCCGGTGATGCCGACACCTCGCCCCGACCGTTCACCACCACCGTGCCACCGCCGCCATCGAGTACTTCGGCAGGCACCGGTTCGGCGTACACACTGGCCGGCGACGGCGACGGCAACGATCCCGGCCACGGACCCGCCGGGCCGCTCCCGGTCCCCGCGTTCGAGACGGCGCGAGCCCGGTGATCGAGATCGACCATCGAGGCCGACACCCACCGGTACCGGTCGGCCGGGAGACGCCCACCGTGCCACACCGGTACCGTCACCGCGTCCTGCGAGGTCAACGTGGTGAGCCGGGCGATCGCCCGGGCAGCACGACGATCGGCCTCGCTCTGCCCGCCCCACAACCCGAGTTGGTTGCCGTCGTCGGCGCGCACCTCGTCGGGGGTGAGCCGGATCAGCGAGATCCCGCCGGTCAACTCGTCGGCGCTCCCGGTGGGCAACCCGATCCATGCGTCGAGTTGCCAACGCACACGTTCGACCATCGCCGACGCCGTGAGGCCGGCCGAGCGGTACCACGAGCGCTCCGAGCGTTCGCCGTGCTCCGACTCGAGCACCACCACCAGCCGGGTGCACACCCGCCCATCGGCAGCAAGGCCGTCGGCCAACTCGTCGGCCAGTTGCTTGGCGACGAACACCACCGCACTCGACTGGGCCACCGGGTCGTCGAGCACGCGGTCGAGCCGTCGTTCGGGGGCCGGGTCGGCGGTGCTCGACGGGCGGAGGTCGGCGCCGGACGCCAATCGGTGTGCGTGCATGCCCGGTGGGCCGAACCGCCCGAACACATCGGTTGCCGGGAGCGCTGCGAGATCACCCAGCCTCCGCAGCCCCAGCCGCCCGAACAGTTCGACGAGGTCGGGTTCGCTCTCCCCCGACGTGTGCAGCCACCCGATCGGCAACGGCGCACAGAATGCTGCCGATCCGCCCGGCTCGACCACGACGGGCGCCCCGTGGCGTTTCGCCAGACGAGCCGCCACACTCGACGCGAACCGTCCGTCGGCGACACCGATACCAGCGGCAGCCCCAGCGCCGACATCAGCACCGATCGCCGCCAACCGTTCTGCCAGCGCAACGTCACCGCCGAAGTATCGGGACGGGCCCCGCGCCGCCAAGGCGATCCAACCCGGCTCGACCAGGTCGAGCCGAGGCGACACCTCCGCCACGGCCCGCACGACGGGCTCGAACTCACGGGCGTCGCGGTCGGGATCGTGAGCGACGAGGCGGATGTGCGGGCACCGCGCCTGCACCTGCCGTCGACGCTGACCGACCACCACACCTTCAGCAGCCGCCGCCGCGGTACGGGCCACCACACGATTGGCCGCCATCACCGCAGCGGGAACATCGGCCTCGAAACCTGCAGCGGTTGCCGACCAGTCGGGGAACCATACGGTGACCATGCGCTGCGGTTGCACGCCGGCATCGCCCGTCTCGATCATCGAGCTGTTCCCGTCAACCCGGCAAGGCGAGTTCACACCGACGACGCCCCGGCAGGCGACGCCCCGTGGCGGTGGCCGTGACCATGCGTTCACGCAGGTGCCCGTGACCGGCACCGACGCCCGACCACACCGCTGTCTCGGTCTGGATCACGCCGTCGCATCCGAGCACCCCGGGGTCGCCGAGCACCACGACGACGGCACTGCGCTGTTGGATCCGGGTGGTCAGTTTGCGGACCATCGCCGGTCGCAGCTCGGTCGGGACACGTACGAGCAGTACGTCGAAGCCGTCGGCGGCAGCAGCGACCACGTCAGGCCATCGCTGCGGGTCGCCGCCACTGTCGACGGCGACCACCCGCTCCAACGGCACACCGAATTCACCCGCAGCGTCGAGCCCGATCGTGGGAAGATCGACCACGGCGAGCCAACCGCCGGCCTGCACAGCGGGTGCGACCAACGAGAACGCAAGCGATGTCGCGGCCGGCCCGGCGCACGACGTGATCCGCCCTCGCACCAACCCTCGCTCGGCGAAGAGGTCGGCGAGTCGTTCGTCGACCGGGAGCGTTCGCTCACGAGCCAATGCGATCGGTGCAACACGTTCGCCCAGTTCGGCCAGCGTGTCGGCGAGCGCGTCAGGGGACCGAGGCGGTGATGCGAGCCGGGTGTCGAGAGCCAGTTCCATGTTCGCACTCTATCGAACACATGTTCGTTCGCGCCATGGCGAGCATCGAACCGATTTCCGACAAGGTGGCAACTTCTGCAGACGACTTCTCGTCACCGCCGTGTGGAAGCACCGCCACACGCCGCGCGGCCCACCCTCCTCCGGGTGAGGCGAGGCCGAACCGTCGACTCAGCCCTGCTTGGCGTTCCAGCGCTCGCGGCCGGCACGGCTGCGCTCGAGCAGGTGCGCGGGCACACGCTTCGCCGCCTCGGACAGCCCTGCATCCTCGCCGGCGCCTCCACCGCTGTCACCACTGCTCGCAGCGGGCTCGTCCGGCTGCAGGTCCTCGAACGACGGCGGCTCGACACCAGGCTTCCAGTACTGGTACATGTCGCGGACGATGTCGGCGAGACCTTCGGAGTCGTGGCCCTTCTCCAGGTCGACGGTGATGATGTTCGCGTACACGTGGACGGCGCCGACCTGACCGGTGGCGAAGAACCGACGGGCGAGTTCATCCGACGGCGATGCGCCGTAGGCGTCGTCGACCGACTCGAAGTGCTCGTGGCCCTGCCCGGAGAGCGTGCGGTTGATCTCGAAGCGGACGACACCGCGTGTCGAACTCGGCTTCTCGGTGACGGCGACCAGCTGACCCATGACGACGCAACGCTAGCGCCCTCGTACGCCGCCGACCCAGCTCCCGGGCAACGGTGGCCGTCGATCAGGTCAACGCCTCGGCGAGTACCGCGGGGAACTCGTCGGGCGTGGTGGACATCACGGTGGCACCGAGCTCGGCGAGCGCCGCAGCGTGGCCGTGATCGTGACTCGGCGTGCCTTCGTCGCTGAGCGCCAACAGCACCACCACGGTGACACCGGACGCGACCAACTCGCCCACCCGTCGGCGCATCAGCTCCGCGTTGCCGCCTTCGTACAGGTCGCTCACCAGGAACAGCACGGTGTCGCGCGGCCGTTCCACGAGTGTGGCGCAGTAGCCGAGGGCAGCCGCGATGTCGGTGCCACCACCGAGCTGTACGCCGAACAGCACCTCGACGGGGTCATGGAGATACGGCGTGAGATCGGTGACCGCCGTGTCGAAGGCGACGAACGACGTCCGCAGTGCAGGAAGCTGGGCGAGCACGCCGCCGAACAGCGAGGCATACACGACGCTGTCCGCCATCGACCCCGACTGGTCGACCGCGATGACCACGTCGCGGGCGAGGCTCCGCTGGCGCCGGCCGTGCCCCACCAGTCGTTCGGGGATCACCGTGCGGTGTTCGGGGATCCAGTGCTTGAGATTGGCGGTGATCGTCGTCGGCCAGTCGATGTCGCCGGGTCGAGGGCGGCGGGTGCGGGCGGATCGAGCGAGGGCGCCGTGTACGGCCTGACGGGTGTGATCGGTGAGTCTGGCTTCCAGGTCGGCGAGCACGCGGGCGATGACCTGACGTGCGGTGGCTCGTGTCTCGTCTGGGAGGTGGCGGTTGAGTTCGACCAGCAGCGTGACGAGATGGACATCGGGTTCGACCGCTCCGAGCAGCTCGGGTTCGAGCAGCAGCTGGCGAAGGTCGAGCCGTTCGACGGCGTCACGCTGGAGCACCTGCACGACCGGCGTGGGGAAGTAGCGGCGAATGTCGCCGAGCCATCTGACCACACCGGGCCGAGATCGCCCGAGCCCGCCCGAGCGCCCGCTTCGCCGCCCGCGGCCTTCCTGCCCGCGGCGACGTCCGGCTGTGTCGTCGCGGTCGTAGAGCGCTCCGAGCGCAGCGTCGATCCGCACATCGTCGCCCTCCAGTCGAGGTACCGCTCCCAGGTGGTCACCATCGCCTCGCGGATCGGATCCGTCGGTCGGGTCGGCTCCTGTCGCTCCTTGCTCGGAGGAGTCGTCAGGCTCGCCGACGTCGGAGCCGAGCACGAGCCGCCAGCGACGGAGACGCTCGGTTTCCGACACCCGTCGGACCGGCGAGACATCGGCCAATGGATCGGTGGCGCTCACGACAGCACCACCTCGGCGAGGCCGAGCATGGACCGAACCGTCCGCAGCGCTGCGGCGGCACGTTCGGCGTCGACGTCGTCACCGAAGCCGTCGCTGCGCACGACCGCTCTGCCGCTGAGCAGCGCCATCAGCTGCCGACGCTCGGCAGGCTCGAACGCGCCGAACGTCCTGCGCAGCAGCACCAGCACGGCCTCGAAGCCAGCCGGGTCGAGCCCGGCGATCCACCCGTCGAGCACATCGAGCAGTTCGGCATCGTGTACGAGCACCGTGCCCGAACCCGCGACGAAGCCTTCGACGAACGCTGCTCCGCTCGCCGGCGGCGTGCCACCCGACAGTGCCCGCCCGACGCGGCCGCGCACCTCGGCGGCGCTCCACACGCCGGCGTCGTGGAGCAAGCGCGACGCCCGGCCCTCGACCAGCCCGTGACCTCCCTGCTCGCTCAGCTGTGCGAGCACGGTCGGGAACGCGTCCCGTCGGGCCGGGTGGTCGAGCATCGCGAGTGCACCCTGGAACCCGGTGAGTCGCTCGACGACCGCCTCGGCCGCATCGTCGTCGAGCGACCGGCATGCCGCCGGTAGGCCGGCGACCACCCGCACGACCAGCCCGTCGAACACGGTCCGCAGCGACGATGCGTCCGTGCCGCGAACGTCGCCGTAGCGCAGGGCATGAGCGAGTGGCACCGACGCGTCGAGCAGCTGACCGAGGTCCGGGTCGGTCGCAGCCCGGTTCGCGAGGCGGCGCACGGCCGGGTCGACGGCATCCGGCAAGCCCCCGAGCAGCGCGGCGTCGAGCACCCCGACCAACTCCGCCAGGCTGCTGGCGCCGTTCGCACGCTCGACGAGTCGGGCGGTCGCCGCCGAGACGAGGGTCGTGCCGTACCCGGCGCGTTCGATCAAGCGGATCGACAGCTCGGGCTCCCAGCGCAGTGTCCAGGTCTCACGAAACGTTCCCGACGAGCCACGACCCTCGGCGAGGGTCCCCCACGCCACGCCGAGCGCCAGCAACCGGTGCAGCAGGTGCGACTTCCGCAGCCCGGTGGGTGTCCGGAGGTCGATCTCGAGGTTGACGATCTCGGCGCTCGGACGCAGGCGAGCCGAGCGTTGGGCCGCGGCGACGTCACGGGCGAGGGGCACCTGTGGCGCCGACTGCGGAACCGTTCCCAGGGCGTCGCCGATCACGAGATCGTTCTGCACGGTGTCGAGACCGCCCATGACGGCACCGGCCGCGTCGAGCACCTCGCTCAACCCGACGCGCGGCCGGCCGCGCATCGCCGCGAGCGAGTCGGCGAGCCTCGTGCCGGCGATGAGATGGTCGGGCGACGCCGCTCCCCCACGGTCGCGGACCAGGCGCGCCGCGTCGACGAAGAATCGGGCGACGCCATCGGGCCCCGGATGCTCGAACACGTGCCGATACCAGCCGGGGCTCTCGACCCCGGCGCCGTAGCCCGACGCCGGGGTGAGCCGTCGGTGGGTCCACGGCACCCAGGCCACCGACACCTTGACCTTCGGCAGCTTGCGCAGCACCGCGGCATCGGCGGTCGCCGTTGTCGAGGTGACGTCGAGCGCCGGCACGTGCCAGGCGCCGCACACCACCGCGATGCGCTGGGCACCGCTGCGCACGGTCTGCCGGATCGCTCGCCGCATGTGGGCTTCACGGCGATGTTCCTCGAGGCTCGGTACGAAGCCTTCCCGCGCGGCGGTCATCGCATCGGCCACCGCGTCGAAGGCGGGCACCCCGTCACCCCGATGTTCGATCATGTCCTCCCACCAGCGCTCGGGGTCGGGATCGCCCGCCGCGGCGGCCAGGTCGCCGATCGGGTCGGGCGGCACCGATTCGCCGACGAGTTCGCCGACGGGTTCGCCGACCGAAGCCTGTGCCAAGGTCAGCGACAACGGCAGGTCGAACGCGGTGACCGGCACCTCGCGCTCGTTGGCCCACCGGATCGCCTGCCACTCGGGGCTGAATCCGGCGAACGGGGCGAACGCGGCCCGAGCAGGTTCGGCCACCACGTACCCGAGCAACGACACCGGGGGTTCGAGGTGGTCGTCGCCGACCCACCGCAGCGCTCCCTGGACGTCGGCGGGCACCTCGACGAGCAGGGCGTCCGGCTGCAGCTCGTCGAGTGAGCGAAGCACCGACCGCGCAGAACCGGGCCCGTGATGACGTATCCCGAGGAGATGGACGGTCATCGCATCGACGCGGTCATGGCAGCCCGGCGACCGACGAGTTCATCCGTCGAGCACCCGACATGCCTCGTAGAAGTCTCCCCAACCGGCGCGGTCACGGGCGACGGCCTCGAGGTACTCGCGCCAGGCGACCGCGTCGTGCACGGGATCGCTCACCACGGCTCCGACGATTCCGGCCGCGACGTCGGTGGCCCGCAACTGCCCGTCACCGAAATGCGCTGCCAGCGCCAGCCCGTTGGTGACCACCGAGATCGCCTCCGCCGTCGACAGCGTGCCGGTCGGCACCTTGAGGCTCAGCTGCTCGTCGGAGGTGACGCCGGAGCGGAGTTCGCGGAACACGGTGACGACGCGACGGATCTCGTCGGCCGCGGCCGGCACCTCGGGCAACGCCAGGGCGACGCCGAGCTCGGCCACACGCCGACTGACGATGTCGATCTCCTCCTCGACGGTCGCGGGCAGTGGCAGCACCACGGTGTTGAACCGCCGCCGCAGCGCGCTCGACAGGTCGTTGACGCCGCGGTCGCGGTCGTTGGCCGTTGCGATGACGTTGAATCCCCGAACGGCGGCCACCTCGGTGTCGAGCTCGGGCACCGGCAGCACCTTCTCCGAGAGCACCGTGACGAGCGCGTCCTGGACCTCGGGTGGCATGCGTGTGAGCTCCTCGACACGCACGATCGCGCCCCGCTGCATCCCCCGGTAGATCGGGCCGGGCACGATGGCCTCGGTGCTCGGCCCCTCCGCGAGCAGCCGGGCGTAGTTCCAGCCATAGCGCAGGGTCTCCTCGGTGGTCCCCGCCGTGCCCTGGACGAGCAACGTGGAGTCGCCGCTGATCGCAGCAGCGAGGTGCTCGCTCACCCACGTCTTCGCGGTGCCGGGAACGCCGAGCAGGAGCAGGGCGCGGTCGGTGGCGAGCGTGGCGACCGCGATCTCGACGAGCCGCTGCTGGCCGACGTACTTCGGCACGATCACGGTTCCGTCGGAGAGCTCACCGCCGAGCAGGTATCGAACGACCGCCCACGGCGACAACCGCCAGCCGGGCGGACGCTCACGGGTGTCGAGCGCGTCGAGCACGTCCAACTCGTGGGCGTACTGCGCCTCGGCGTGGGGGCGCACTACGTCGGAGGCGGTGGCCGGCGACGGCGTGGCGGTCATCGTGCCGACGTTACCCAGGGGCTGTCACTGTGCCGAGTCGAGCGAGGCCGTCGACGAGAGTTCGTCGAGCATCCGGTGGCGCGTGCCCGCGAGGTCCGCCAGCACGCTGGCCAGGCCGTGTCCGGACGATGCGGTGTCGACGGCGTCGAGTGCGCGGGCAGCCGAGGGCAGCGTGTCGGGTCGCACACGCGCCACCACGTTCACCAACACCGCGCGCTGGGCGTGCACGAACGTCCCGGTCTCGACACCCGCCGCCAGGGTGGCCGCCACCTCTTCGGCGGGGGCCGAGAGCAGCGGGCGGAGTTCGGGGGGAATCGGGAGCCCGGGGAGCTCGCCGACGTGTTCGAGCGCAGCCGCCTCGTCGGCAGGCGACATGCGCGACCGTCCGGCGGCCAGCTCGGGCACGAGGGTGACGAGCCACTCGCCCAAGGGGCCACAGGCGAGTTCGGCTCGCGCTCGTCGCACGGGGTCGCTGCGGTGCCGCGCCAGCATCGATGGCACGAGTTCGGGAGCAACCCTGCGCCCGCTGGCCAGCAGCG
>Ga0316197_10002528_pt1 | contig 13074 bp, 13 predicted proteins | sample OudBiesiAoxic_MG_FD_204939 | JGI IMG/M metagenome (GOLD analysis project Ga0316197, IMG submission 204939) | Coastal sediment microbial communities from Oude Bieten Haven, Netherlands - site A oxic | ecosystem: Environmental > Aquatic > Marine > Coastal > Sediment | place: Netherlands...
CATGAGTGCATCGATCTCGGCCTTGATCGCGCCACCTTCGGGCATCCCCTCCAGAACAGCGAACACGGTGCCAAGCCCGGAATTCGGATCAACACCTGCGGCCTGCAGGGCTGCTGCGTGCTTTTCAAAGACAGGCTTGAGATAGGCTGTAACTGCATGGCCAAACAGGATCGGGTCAGAGACTTTCATCATCGTCGCTTTGAGGTGCAACGAGAAGAGCGTCCCTTGGTCTTTTGTTGCGTCAATCTGCTCAGTCAAAAAGGCGTCAAGCGCCTTGGCGGACATAAATGTGGCGTCAACAACAGTGCCAGCCGGGAAGGCGATACCATCCTTCAGAACACTGGTCGTGCCATCGCTGGCCTCAAGTTCGATCCGCGCAGGACCAGCTTGCGCTGCTGTCAGTGTCACTGAAGTCTCGTTCGAACGGAAATCGCCGGCAGACATGGTGGACACGCGGGTCTTGCTGTCGGCGGACCATGTACCCATCGAATGTGGGTTTGCCTTTGCGTAGTTTTTGACGGCCACAGCCGCGCGACGGTCCGAGTTGCCTTCACGCAGAACCGGGTTCACGGCTGAGCCCTTGATCGCGTCGTAGCGTGACCGGATTTCTTTTTCTGCGTCGGTTTCAGGCTCTTCCGGGTAGTCTGGCAGGTCATAGCCTTGCGACTGCAATTCACTGACAGCAGCCACCAGCTGCGGTGCCGAAGCAGAAATATTGGGAAGTTTGATGACGTTGGCGCTTGGCTGTTTGACCAATTCCCCAAGCTCTGCAAGGTCGTCTGGCTGTTGCTGCGCGTCTGTCAGCCGCTCGGGGAACGCTGCAATAATGCGGCCAGCCAGCGAAATGTCTTTTGTTCCAATAGAAATCCCCGCTGCATTCGCGAAGACCCGAATGATCGGAAGCAAGGATGAAGAGGCGAGTTGTGGGGCTTCATCGACCTTGGTGTAGATGATGTCGGGAGACGTGTTGCTGACCATTTCTGCTTACCTTTCCGTGTTTTCCTGTCCCGTACCCGCTCGCATCCGGAGAGTCCACTTTCCAATCGGAATTTTGGGACCCTCTGCGCGCTGGGATCGCCTAAAACCGGAATAATTCTTGGCGGCATGTCAGGCAATCGGTGGTTTGGGAAAGCGGAACAACTTTTGTGTTGAAGCAGCCAAGGCGAACGGGGCGATTATCCTGATCAAAAACAGCCTCGCGGCGAAAATACTCAAATTCTTGTAAGATCCGGCGATGTCTTAAGCGCCATGCACCTGGCCATGAACAGGGGCGTTCAAGAGTGCATTGACCCAATGCGGAAGCAACTCACCCTCCAGATGATTCTGGGACGGGCATCAGCGGCGGGCATCGCTCGATGCCACTGCTTGCTGCCAAGAAGTGTGCATAGAACGATACTGAAGGCGGTCTGGCCAAATGCACTTCACCCATGCGGAGTAAACTATTCGACGTGATTTCAAACAGCCTTCACTTTCTGGCTGGTGCCAGGAAGCCCCAACATCTTAGCACTATAGGCGCGGCCGGACCCGCAGCGCGTGAGGGGCCCGAAACCAGTGGCGGGCTCTACGTCTCAATTTGTTTCAAAAAGCTAAAGTGGAAACCACTTCGTACTTTTCGAATGACCCCTAGCAACAAGCCACAGCAGAATGGCACTGGCGTTGTTCATCTACTTCAGCGTTTGTACCGGTTACCTGCCAAGTTGCATTGTGCTTTCAGGTTTCCAGCTCAGGACGCCGTCATCACCCTTATGGCAGCGCAGCAACCGCTCTTCGGTATTTCGAGTTGTTTCGGTGACAGTATTGCTGCCCGTCATCAATATGAATGCATTTTCCGAATACGTCAGGCCAGCATAATAGCAAAACCGCTTTTCTGCATTTTCCGGCACCGGTGACGCCGCCAGCAGTGTCGATTGCGCCATCGCAGGAGCGGCACAGGTCATTATGATCAATGACATCATCAATTTTTTCATGAGACTTCCTTTCTCAGCTTTCGTGTCGTTAAACATGTGGCTTCGGCCGGACAATCCGAACCAACATGCCCTTAAAGGCCCGTCCAATACGGACGAAAGCGGTTTCTTCGCTGAAATCATAGACAGCATTTTTCAAGGAGAAATCAAGCTCATACTCCGTGTTAGGCCGGGAGCGGGAGGACAACCTCCCGGCGTAATCGGATCAAAAGCGCAAGGCTGATCGAGTTTTGGCGCGCAAAATACACCGTTCAGCCGGGGCGCTTACTGATCGTCGGCGAGCGTTGCCGTGCCTTCGGGCGGCGCTGCGCCGGGCGCTGGTTAGACTGGCCGGGATACCACGTGATTTGCGCCTCGGCGCTTGTGGACGCATCCAAGACCGGGTCGTACTCGTGCGCGGAATTCTGTGTGTTCGCATCAGAACCGCCCAAGGCCACGTCATAGGGACCGAAAGAGTCTTATTTCGTCCAATAGGATCTACCGCTGGCTAAATAATCGTCTAATCGCCAAATAGTAGCGGCTATTGATCTATCAAGTTTTGTTTGGGTCATTGCGGCACCAGTAGCACTAAAGAGACCAGCCGATGACAAATACTAGTCCAGTCGGCCGCCATTTGGTTTGCTGGGCCTTCCCAACAGCAGTGAACCAGCAATGCGGATGCGCAAGCGCCTTGTGTCAGACATTATTTTCTAACAGCGATCACGTTGACAGTCGTCTGACTTTAGCGGGATCAGATCATTCTGAAAAACACGCTATCTCAGGTGTCCGAACACTGAATCCGGCACAGGCGCCATAGAGCCGCCCACATCCCAGTCCATCAACAGGCAGGACGTTCCCTTTTTCTGGAAATAGGTGGCCTCGACTGCATACCAACCCGCTTTGGGCACCACGACTTCCTGTTCGCCGGCGGGCTCGCAGCCGTGGATTTCGTCATATAATGCAACTTGTTTGCCACCGATCGACATCACGATGCCGTCATTGCTGATCACATTCACAGTGTAGTTTCCAGGAGCTCTGAACTGCACAAAGCCCGAGATTTGCGCCGCCACCTTATATACGCTGCTCGACGTCAGCGTGAGGTCTCCCAATTTGGTGTCTTCATAGGACAGCCCCTTCAGCGGCTGACCTTTGCGGCCTTTCTTAAGCGCCTTCTTCGCATCAGCTAAATGGCGCACACCTTTGGGATAGGCATAAATGACGCCCAGTCCCGGCAACATATCAACGGCATTGGGCTGTGGATTGGCGGGGCTTAGTGTGACAGGGCCGGCAAAGGCAGTGATTGGCAGCAAGAGTGCAATAGCCACGGCAAGAGACTTCATGGTCAGCTCCAGTTTATTAAGTTGGCTTCAATCTGCGCCTATGTTCCTGCCATGTCCAACTCTTTTGCCTCGCATGTGAAGACAGCCGTTCTCTTTTCAGGGTTTAGGCTGATTTATGAATCCGTTTTCTCATGTCGAGTGAAATTCATTTCAACATAAGCCCTCAAATCTTGATTTCCTGAATGGCGAAATCGCACGCAACTTGGACATAGCGGTCAAGAGATAGATGCGGATATAGCGAACGGCCGTTCTTGCTGCGTCTGCACGTACGGCATGCGCATCCCGTCTGCTCCGGACTTGATTTGTTGAAAGACTCGGTAATCCAATAATCGTTGCTTTCCGGCTAAACACGATGATGCGCTGACGCTACTTTCCTGCAAGGGCATGGCGCAGAACGAGGTTTGCCCTCAGCTTCATGCTCTGGCCCGAAATCCGGGTGTACTCCCGCAAGGCACGGTCTTGCCCAAAGGCGTGGCTAACTGGTCTCTGACCGGCCTTCAAACCCGTTTGATCATGATTGGCGCAAGGGGCGTCCGCAATACTCGGGCAATCACGTCCCAAATCGTCTGGGTCACCGTCAGCGGCAATCTGTTTACGCCCATCCTAGCAATATGCAGCATCCAGAATTTGGGCTCGGAGCCGCCGTTATCTGCGATCTGTGCCAAGATCGGCAGAGCGGACCAATCGGCTTTTGACTGGCGCCATCTTAGCATCTGCTTTGGTTGCCAAAATGTCTGCGCAGATTGACTGCGTTGACGTTGCTCATGATCAATTGCACGACGACAAAGTAGAGCAATTGTCTGAATGACGTCTTCAGGCACTACCCGAATTCCGGTTGGGAACTTGCTTAATCAAGCGAACCCGCTCAATTAAGGAATGGGTCGGCGGTGGTCTCGAGGCAAGGTTCACATATCCCATGAGTCAGCCGGACGTTGCTGCGCCCACCTGCCGCGTAGTAATCCTCCGCTGTGATCCATTTATCACCCGTGATCTCATCGACCTTCACCCGCTGGCACCAACTGCACATGAGGACGACAGGCAAACTACCGTTTTCCTTGGCAATTTGGTCAAGTACTTTGAAGTTGAAAAGGGGAATTGGGGGACGTTGTTGAGAATACTGCTCAACGGATTGAAAAACAAATCCTGTGCAGACATTGCCGGAGAAGGTGGGACGGAGGGATTGGCACATAATTCGCATTCGTTCCGGGGAGTCCCAGCGATACGGCAGCACCCACGACCAGTTTGGGTCTTGTGATATCTTATCCAGTATCTGTCTGAACTGATCGCGCACCTGTCCACCCTTAATGAAATCGAACAGGCTTCGACCAATGACATTGCTGGCCTCGAGTTCAGGTGCTCCGTTCGCGTCAGCGAATGCATTCCAGTTTGTCGCACCGATGTCCTGAATTACTCCGTCGCGTGTTGTCGTAAATGCCAACCCGTCCATTGTTTCAATAGGTGGCACACTACTCATTCCCAACCTCGTCCAGCATTCGGGGGGATTCGCCCCTGACCGTGCTCGGTAGCATGGGCGGAAATCTCCCGGCCAAGTTGATAAAGATCAATAATCAGATTGTGAGTTTGATAGGCAAACATCAGGTGAAAGCGGGATCTAGTTGACGTTCGATTGGGACACACTGGAGCAACTCGACAGATACAGCTTTTGGGAAGAGCTAGCCGTTGCCTTAGCTAAGTGTCCCGGGAGCACTGTCAGGAGAGCAAGGCAAACTGTTGTGCAGCCGTCGTATGAGCGCCGCTAACTGCTTTGCGAATACGCATGGGTGTTCTGGGCCTAGTTCGTTTTTTGGTCAGCGGCGATTTGTTTAACCGAGTTCTGAAAGCGATCCATGGCTGCGTGCACCACCGGTTCCCGCATTAAGATGTTAACGGTAAAAACCAGAGGGAAGCGGCTTTGCAGGTTTGCCGTGCGCGAGCGTTCGACGGAAGCGCTTTTTGAGTGGGCACGGCGACACCATAGCCGCATTACCGTTTCACCAGAACGTGCGGAGGCTATGTTGGTCAGCCGTGAGCCACACCGGATCGTTATCGGATTTCGGGACGAGACGGAGGATGAGGCAGAGGGGCCGCAAGTTTGGAGAGTGGACCTAGTCTGAGACCAGAATACCAGCGGGCCGTCTCAATAGAGAACGCCCTGTGCCGATCAGGTCAGCCAAGTTCCACTGACTGCTGTGAGAGGCCAACTTTGACGGTGAAGCTGCCTTCATTGATCATCCATTTCCGCAAAGTAAAGCTGCGTGCGCCAGAGACATGCATTGGATCAGCTTTTGCCATCATGCGGGCCGCCTCAAACGACTCTGCACGGTAAATGATGAGACCAATACCTTGCATCTGTGTGCCTGTTTCGTCGGACATCGGTCCTGCGAACACCAGCTTTCCCTCAGCTTCCAGTTTGCCTTGATAGGCCAGATGGTCGGGCAGGTTCGCTTTGAGATCTTCCGGCGATTTAGCGGGTGTGGATTGAACCACGTAGAGTTCGAACGCCAAAGAGCCCCGTGCCTTTGCTTCTGCTTTATAGCTATCCCACTCGGGCATGTCGCTCTCCCCATATCCATTTTCAGAAATATCGATTTTATTTGACTTGGTGAATTTTTATCGTCAAAAATGGCATAAATCAACACGGAGTTTGCATGCGATTTATGGTTGGAAGCGTCGCTGGCGCACAGGCTGTGTTCCTGATCAAGAGCGATCGGGCTTTCAATTTGACTGCTCTTGTTCCCGAAGTTGGTGTCGATCTGGCGAAGTTGGCTGGGGACGAAAGCCTGATGGAACGTGTTGCTGGTCTGGCTGATTTAGGGGATGCCACGCCCATCGTTGACATTACACCCGAGCTTCCAATCGCGCGCCCTGGTGCAATCATTTGCCTTGGCTTGAACTACGTTGAGCACATCAAGGAAGGGGGCTATGACATCCCGGATTATCCCGCACTCTTCATGCGCGGTGCCAATTCGATCATGGCCGCGGGCGCACCGCTGGTGCGGCCATCCTGTTCAGAGAAACTGGACTATGAGGGAGAGCTGATGGTCATCATCGGCAAGGGTGGACGACATATCTCGCAAGAGGATGCTCTGAACCACGTCTTTGGCTACACCATTTTCAATGATGGTTCAGTGCGGGACTATCAGCGCAAGACCCATCAATGGACGCCGGGTAAGAACTTTGACAACACTGGCGCCATTGGTCCCTTTGTTGTTACTCCCGACGAGGTGCCGGAAGGCGCGAAAGGCTTGACGATTGAAAGCCGCGTGGGCGATGAAATTCTTCAAAGCTCGAATACGGCCAATATGATCTGGTCCGCAGCGCATGCGATCGCGATCATATCGGAATACACCACGCTTGAACCGGGCGATCATATTGCTCTTGGAACGCCTCCGGGCGTGGGGCATGCCAAGAAACCCAATCCGCGCTGGCTGATGCCCGGCGAAGTTGTGGACATCGAGATCGAAGGCATCGGGATTTGTTCAAGCCCCATTGTAGATGAGGCAGCCATGATCACGGGGCAGGCTGCAGAATGAACGGAGACGTCAGATTCGTCGCTCAGGAAGCTGTGCGTGCGTTACGCGCGCGCAAAGATAAATTGGATGACGCCTCAATCGATCTGATCCTGCGTGATGCCCGGTCGCACTATGCATGGACGGACAAGACGGTGTCTGACGAGATGCTACATACGCTTTTCGACATCATGATCAATGGCCCCACCAGCATGAACACGTGCCCGGCGAGATTTGTTTTTGTTCGCAGCGCAGAGGCCAAAGAGCGACTTGCAAAATCGATGAAGCCGGCCAACGTGCCAAAGATGATGGGCGCGCCGGTGACAGCGATTATTGCGTGGGACCCGAACTATTGGCAGCGTCTGGATCTTCTGTTCCCGCACGATAATCGCAAGCCGCTTTTCGATGGCAAACCGGACTATGCCCATGACACGGCTTATCGCAACTCGACATTGCAGGGTGCATATCTGATGATCGCAGCGCGCGCGATGGGGCTTGATGTCGGCGCCATGTCAGGATTTTCGAATGCGACAGTGGATGAGGAGTTCTTTGCTGAGAACGGTTGGAAATCCAATTTCCTGTGCAATATTGGCTATGCCGACGAAACGGCATTGTTCCAGAAACTGCCGCGGTTTGCTTTTGATGAAATCTGCGAGATTATGTGAGGTACCATGGTCATTCGACAAAAAACCATCATGACGATCAAGCTGAGTGGTAAGGGCACCAGCCACTCGCGCAGCGAGACGGCAGTGCGCGATCTGGTGAGTGTTATTGATGAACCAATTGAGCGCGGTGGCACCAATGAGGGTGTGGCTCCGACTGAGGCTGCTTTTTCTTCGCTGATCGGCTGTACCAATGTGATCGGCAACAAATGTGCTGCAAAACTTGGCGTTGATATTGGCCGTCTCAGTTTTGACATGGAGGTTGATTTTGACAGGCGCGGCGTATTGCTGATGGAAGAGGTCGAGGTCCCGTTCAAGGCCATTCGCCTTAGTGTCACGGCAGACGGACCGACCAGCCAGTCTGATCTGGAGCGTGTTGGAGATGAGACCGCGAAATACTGCCCGATCGCGAAGCTCTATGAAAATGCAGGAACGGACTTAACGGTGACATGGCAGAAAGCCTGAGTGCCGACAAAAAACGAAACATAGCGGGAGGAAACTATGAAACACTGGACAAGAAGATTTGCGCTTGGCGCAGCCATGGCGACCCTGACGGCGGTACCGTCATTCGCGGCGGAAACCATCAAAGCGGTGGTCATCGACGGCTACCCGGCGCGCGCATTGTGGGTCAAGGAGTTCACTGCGTTTTTTATTCCTGAAGTTGACAAGCGTTTGGCTGAAAATGGCAACTACGTGATGGAATGGCAGGAGAGCTATGGTGGCTCTATTGTGAAACCAAAAGGTGTACTGGAAGGGGTCAAGCTGGGTTTGGGTGACATTGGGATCGTGACCACGATATTCCATTCTTCCAAGTTGCCCAGCCAGGCGATTTCGGCAGTAACGCCGTTCGTTGCACCTGATGCGCGCGCCGTCGCAAAAGCGGTAGACGAGATCGCCAAAGAATTCCCGGCGATGCAGAATGAATTTGAAAAGCAAAACCAAGTCTATCTGGCGACCGGTGTGGTTCTGGATACGTATCAGGTCTTCTCAAAAAACCCAATTTCCGGCTTTTCTGATCTCGCAGGCGGCAAAGTGGCTGGCGCAGGCATGAACCTACGGTACCTTGAAGGTATTGACGGTGCGGCGGGGGTACGTGGTGGTCTGACCGACTTCTATAACATGCTGCAAACCGGGCTGGTGGATTATGCGATGCTGTGGCCTGAAGCGGCCAAGACATTCAAAATCGCAGAGGTTGCACCCTATATGCTGAAGGCCGACTTGGGCGCGGTGAATTCGAAAACGATTACCGTTAACAAAGACTACTGGGATGGTCTGCCCGATGAGGTCAAGGGCGTCTTGCAGGAGGTTGCCGTAGCTTACCGAGATCACGTCGCAGGCATCGCAATGGACCGTGCGGCAGCCAGCCTTGACGCCTATGTCGCCGCCGGGGGTACTGTGGTCGAAATGAGTGCCGAGGACCGTGCCGCGTGGGCCGAATCGATCCCGAACATTGCCGCGGAATGGGCCGAAAACCTTGATGGCAATGGCGAAGCAGGCACCGAAATGCTCAACACCTATTTGGGTAAACTTGAGGCTGCAGGCTACACGGGCACACGTGACTGGTCGGTTGTCAGCAACTGATACAGGCGGGTAGGGGCCACATATGACAGGTGTGTTACATTCCTTGGTCGCGGGACTTGCGCGCGCGGCCACATTTGTCGCAACCACAGCGAATGTGGCGGGTACTATTGTGGTGCTCGCCCTTGTGGCCATTGTAAACTACGACATCGTTGCGCGGGGGATCTTCAACCAACCCTTTCGTGGCGCCTATGAGGTTGTGCAGTTTTCCATGGTGCTGATCGTTTTCTTACAACTGCCTGATGTGATCCGCGTGGACAGATTGACCCGGTCCGACGGGTTGCTTTTCCTGATAGGTCATAAACACCCTCGTGCCGCCGCCACGCTGCGCCGCATCATTAATACCGGGTCGGCGATCATCATGACCCTTATTGCAATAGCGATATTCCCCGAGTTCTTGGACATGTGGGAAACCCAAGATTTCTTCGGTGTGCCGGGCATCATCACCGCCCCTTGGTGGCCTATCAAGTTGGTTATCTTTTGTAGTGCCGCGCTGTGCGCACTGATCTTCGCGTTGAAAGTACTGGGCAAGTCCGGATCGGACAAACCCACATGAGCCCCATCGAAATCGGGTCGCTGTCCGTCATCGCGATCATCGTCCTAATTTACGTCGGGGTCTACATCCCAGTGGCGCTGATCGGCGTGTCATTCGTTTCTATCTGGTTGATGCGCGACAACTTTGATCTGGCGATGAACCTGCTGAAAATCGCAGTCGGCGACAGCGTGATGGAGTACACTTTTGCGACCGTTCCGCTCTTCACATTTATGGGGCTGATTGTCTCCAAGGCGGGGCTTGGGTCCGACATTTACGATGTGATGAGCACAGGGTTTCGCCGCGTCAAAGGCGGTATCGGCATGGCGACGGTCGGGGCGAATGCCGCCTTCGCCGCAGTAACAGGATCGTCCATCGCTTCGGCCTCGGTGTTCTCCAAAGTATCCGTCCCACAAATGCTGCATTATGGCTACAACCCGCGGTTCGCGGTGGGCGTCGTCGCGGGCTCTTCGGTGCTGGGCATGATCATTCCACCGTCAGCCATGCTGATCATCTATTCTTTCGTCGCGGAACAATCCGTAGGAGAGATGTTTCTCGCAGGTGTTATCCCCGGGCTGATGCTGGCTGTCGCCTATGTCGCAGCAATTTGGACGATGGGGCGGCTTACACCAAAGTTTGTGGGCGGACGCCCCGCTGATGAGTACGAGATCTTGCCGTGGGGTATCATCGCCTCGAAGACGCTGCCGACAGTCGGGTTAATCACCATTGTGTTGGGCGGTATCTACACCGGCTGGCTGACCCCGGTTGAGGCCGGTGCGGCGGGCGCCCTTGCGGGGCTGGTGATTGCAGTTGTGCGCCGCAAAATGACGCTGAGGAGCTTTTGGGAAGCGCTTCTGGAAACGGGGCACATCACCGCGACAATTCTGTTTCTTGTGACGGCCGCATCTATCTATAGTCGGATGCTGGGTCTTGCAGGGCTCCCAAACGAACTGGCGGACATCCTTGCTGGCAATCAGGCCAGCTTCTGGACCATCATGGTGCTTTATGTGTTGCTGATGCTGTTTCTGGGCACGCTTCTTGACACAGCATCCATCATCCTGATCGTTGTTCCGCTGTTCCTGCCACTGATTGAACCCCTGGGGATGAGCCTTGTGTGGTTTGGCATCATAACTGTTGTTGGTGCGGAGATCGGTTTGCTTACACCGCCTCTTGGTATCTCCTGTTTCGTCATCAAGGCGACGCTTGACGATGACCGGATCAAACTGAAAGACGTTTTCATGGGGGCGTTGCCCTTTGCCGCTGTGATGCTGGTGGTACTCATCTTGTTGATAGAATTCCCGATCCTAAGCCTCGCCCTACTATAAGGAGCCATTCCATGCGCAATGTCACAAAGGACAACATCACCGAAATTTTCATGGGCTATATGGGCGAAGACGTGAACCCGCGTCTGCGCGAGGTGGTTGGCAGCCTCGTCACGCATCTGCACGCCTTTGCGAAAGAGGTGAACCTGACCCACGCTGAATGGGAAACCGGAATCAAATTTCTGGAACATACAGGCGAAATTTCAGATGCGGAACGTCACGAATTTGTTCTTTTGTCAGATGTGCTGGGACTGTCATCACTGATAGACATGATTAACTCCCGCCCAGAAGGTACCTCTTCAAGCGTGCTCGGGCCTTTCCATATCTCCGGCGCGCCGCCGCTTGAGATAGGCGGGGACATGAAGGGCCAGTTTGAGGGCGAGCTGTTGCTGGCTGAAGGCATCGTCATGGACGTGGATGGCAACCCAATTGAGGGGGCGGAGATTGACATCTGGCAGACCGCGCCAAACGGGCTTTATTCCAGCCAGGACGAAAATCAGGACACGTTTTCCTTCCACGGCATACAAACGACTGGGGCTAATGGAAGATATGCTTTTACCAGTGTGAAGCCGGTCGAATATGAAGTGCCGACGGATGGCCCTATTGGCGACTTTTTTGATGCCTGTGGTCGTCATGCCTGGCGGCCATCCCACCTGCATTTCATCGTCAAGGCGGATGGATACAGGTCGCTCGTGACCGAAGTCTTTCCAGACGATGACCCCTATCTCGACCAAGATGCTGTGTTTGGCGTGCGTGAAGATCTGGTGATGTCTTACGAGACAATGCCCGCTGGCAGCTTCCCGGATGGGTTTGCTCTGTCCGGTCAGGTAGATGGCTCATATTTGCGTGTCAAATTCGATCTGACGCTCGTTCGGGAATAAGCTTTAGCCCAGCTCAGTCTCTCCCAGAATCCCGGACAGAAAGGCGCCGGTCTCACGGTAATGGCTCAGCAAATGTTCAGATGCACGGTCCGCCTCGCCGTTGATCGCGGCTTCCATAATGCTTTGGTGCTCTTGTGAGACATCGCGACGCGTGTAGTTGAGGGCGCTGCCCGCCAAATACCTGTAGCGAATATTAAGATCGTAGAGCTGAGAGCAGAACTTAAGCAAGATCGGCCCGTCGCAGCGGTTAAGCAACGCCATGTGAAAGTCTTTATGTAGAGCCTCAAACGTTTGGTGGCCGTCGGCCTGTGCCCGAACCATCCTGTGATGGCTGACCACGACACTTTCTTCCCAATCTTGCGTTCGGTTGGCGATGCTCCGTCGCAATGCCATATCCTCCAGTTCGCACCGCAGCAAAAGGATTTCCTCGAAGTTCTTCCTGCTCGTCAGAGTGGTCCTGAAGCCCCGCTGATCAAGGCGCTCAACAAGATTGTCCGAGGTTAGTAAGCTCAGGGCTTCGCGGATGGGAGAAGCACCGGTCTGCAAGCGATCCCGCAGCCCTTCAATCTTGAGTTTTTCGCCGGGTCTTATCTCACCGGTCACAATCATTTTGCGTAGCGTCAAGTAGGCTCTTTGCGTTGCCGAAGTTTCGCTGATGATAGCGACATCGATTGCGGGGGAGTTGGTTAGATTCATTTTGCAATAATATCGATTTTTTGGGGGGGTTCAACGTATGTCGGCGCCATTCATTCCTCCGTTTGCAACTATTTTCACGAGAAATGCGCTCTACAACCAAGATAAATCCAAGCTCAAACGAAACACAGTTCTTGCCGCGCGGCGCCCATTCGTTCGTCGCCAGAGTCTCGGGCTCAAGAGCGGTTTGAACTGTTGAAGTATCTGACCCACTTGGTAAACCTGATCATGCAGCAGACGCACCGTGAAGCAACGCCGCATTTCGATGGTCGTTAGTTTGATCCTTTCCCGGTGTCTCAGAATGGCTTGGTCTTGCTCAGAGTAGAGCGCAGCTCTTTGACCCGCTTGTCGAGCGTATCAACCGGCAGACACTTTGACACAGCTTCGAGAGGCTCCCTGGACCAACCGGAGCGCTGAGATGCCTCCAGTTTTCCTGGCACCTACCTCGATTAGTACCAGCTGTCTTGCTTCATCGTCGAATGGCGACAGCTTTCTGTCATTTGCTGGCCCGGACTGCACGCACCCACGCGATAATCGTTTCGCGGGCTTCCTCGTCCATTTGGACGGCATTGGGGGGGGGCATCGCATGACTGATACCAGCCTGAAGATATATC
>Ga0316197_10002529_pt1 | contig 13072 bp, 8 predicted proteins | sample OudBiesiAoxic_MG_FD_204939 | JGI IMG/M metagenome (GOLD analysis project Ga0316197, IMG submission 204939) | Coastal sediment microbial communities from Oude Bieten Haven, Netherlands - site A oxic | ecosystem: Environmental > Aquatic > Marine > Coastal > Sediment | place: Netherlands...
CTCAGTGCCGATCGCTCGGTCAATTCCACCGTGGACATGGCCGGGTTTGAACATGACCTCGCCGTAGCGTTGAAACGCGCTGCGAATCGGTGTGGAGGTGAACGGCAGTGAACCGGCTATCCAGCGATCAAATACGTCGACGCCGGCAGCCCGCAGGACGAGGTCCTCCACGAAATCCGTCGCCGGACCGCCGGGCGATAGTCCTGCTTCGGCGACGCACCACGGCGTCCGCCCGTCATCGACCATGGTCTCCGCCAGAGCGATGAGGTCTCCCCACGTTCCGGGCACCGCGTATCCGGCTTCGGCAAACGCAGCTGCCGGGTACCACACCAGGCTCTTCACCGAGACTGCCAGCGGAACGCCTCGCAGCGTCGGTTCGCCGGGGGAGACGTCTTCCGTCGTTGCCGGTCTCATCAGGTCGAGCAGGTACGCGAAGTGCTCCGCTTCGAGCTTCGTTGTATCGAGGTAGGTGCCCACGTCGACATAGCCATCGGGGCCAGCGAAAGGGTTCGAGAGCGGCTCAACAAGCCCCACCACGTCGTACCGATCGAGTGGGTCGTACCAGCCGCGGTCGGGTGCTGCCACAACGACTGTGATTCCGGTCATCTCCGTAAACCGAGCGAGATCCGCAGCGAATGCCTGCCCATCCTCCCCATCCCACGGACTCAACACCGTCACGGTTGTTCCGGCGAGAGGATTGCCTGCCGACGCAGCTACTGCTGGCAGCGGGTCGATGATTGTCCGCGGGCCGATCTCCACCATGTCGCGTGGGCAATCGGTATCCGCGAAAAACTCACCGCATTCCTCTGCGGTCAAGGCTCGGGTGAGACCCGATCCCGCCAGGGCAACCAGCTCCGGCAGGGGAAGGTCGTAGGCACCAACCGGCCCGTTCGCGCCGTAAATGGTGACAACGCGGTCGGCGTTCCCCGGGTAGGGAATGCCGGCGGATTGGATCGCCAAGTGGATTGCGTCGACGTTCATGGCGGTCACAGCCTGGCCGGCATCCTGGAGGACACCGGCGGCGTGTGTCGCCAGCAGCAGGCTGCGCTCCGGATCGGTTGCGAGCGAAGCCGTGGCCCCGTGCGTGAGTGATGCTGCCAGGGCCTTCGCCTCCGCCCCGACCGCGGCGAGACGTTCGCTTTCGGAAATGGCTGCGAGACGCTCGGCTTCCCTTGCATGGTCGGTGGCGTTGCGGCTGAGGGCGATCGCCGCCACCGTCAAAGCTGCTGCGACAATGGCCGCGATCGACATGACGACGGCGAGGGCAACCGCACGATTGTGGGCTCGGAGCCTGAGCTTCTGCTCTTCGGCAGCGCGTTCTGCTTCGATCGCCCCTTCCGTCTCGCGTCGGGATTTGCTGGCCGCCAGGTAGTCCCGTTCCGCTTCGGTGAGAGCGATGTCCGTCCGGAGCTCCCAACCACTGTATTGATCGAGACGCGAGCCGGTGATCAGGTAGTCGGGATCGCAACCCGACTCGTGCCATGTCCGCACTTCGGCGTCGAGCGATTCACGAAGGTGGAGGTCGGCACGCTCGAGTGCCACCCACGACCGCAGGCGCTCCCAATCCGCAATCAGTGCCTCATGAACCAACGAGACGGTCGCCCGCCCGGTCGCCGGGTCCCGATCGAAGCCAATGAGGCGAAGTGAGCCGAAGCGATCGAGCACCTCGGATGCAGCCGGCCCGAGCGACAGGATCTCCTCCAGGGGGGCGCGGCGGCGGGTCACAGGACCGACTTCCCCGACCCTCACCAGGTGGAAGAACACTTGGCGTGCCGCGCCTCGCTCGAGCTTCCCAAGCCCCAGGTACGCGGACTCCGCCCGGCGGGCGAGAATCCCCCGCATTCCTCCTTCCACGTCGAACTCGGCTGTTGTGATCGTCGATCCCATGTGGGAGTCGAAGAGTCTCGTCAACGCGTATTGGAGTTGGGGGAGCGCAGCCGGCTCTCGACGGACGTCCTCCGACAGTCGCGCCACGAGAGCAGGATCGAACGACACGCCGACACGGGCGGCGGGCTCCACGATCGTCGATCGGAGTTCGTCGGGATCAAGCGGAGTGACCGTCACCATGCCGCGCACGATCAGATCGGCAAGTTCACGGTTGTGAAGTGGGCGGTCGTAGAAATCGGCCCGGAGGGCGAGAAGGACCATCATCCGCCGATTGGGGCATGTGGCGGCCTGTACCACCGTTTCGATGAATCGATCGCGATCGTGCGAATCGGCTTCGGTGAAGAGTTCCTCGAATTGGTCGACGACGAGAAGGGTGGATCCCTCCCTGCCGCTGGGGCCACACAACACCTCGGCGGCTTCCCTGGGATTGGCCTCGAGCGCTGCAAGCAGCCCGTCGTCGGCAAGGCCAGTCTCCTTAGCGATTGCGAGTTCGAGGGCTTCAAAGGGATGCTGGCCCGGTTCCATGAGGAAGACCTGCAGAACGTCCCCGCCTCGCCGGCTGCGGGAGCGGAGCTCGGGAATTGCTCCGGCCGATAGCAGACTCGACTTGCCGCAGCCGCTGGATCCCACCACGGCAACGAGACGGCTCCCCGAATCGAAGCGTTCAATGATTCTGGCAATGAGCCGGTCTCGGCCGAAGAAGTCGTCGGCGTCGCGTTCAGCGAAGGCGGCAAGCCCCTTGTATGGATTCCTGATCGAGGATCTGCTGATCGGTTCGGCCGGTGTCGGTAGGGTCCTGGCGAGCTGGAGGTCTTGGTTCAGGATCTGTTCCTCGAGCCTCCGCAGCTCGGGAGAGGGATCGATTCCCAGATCGCTGACGAGGCGTTCGCGCGCCCGGCCGAACGCCCTCAGAGCGTCGGCCTGGCGGCCCGATCGGTACAACGCGAGCATGAGCTGACCCCAGAGACGCTCTCGATAGGGATCATCGAGGAGACACGTCTCGATTCGGGGAATCGCTTCCTCGTAGAGGCCGAGGTCGAACTCGAGGTCGAACGCGTCCTCGATTGCGGTCCAGCGCTCCTCGTCGTACGGGTGTGCCCGGGTCGAAATGCCGCCGTCTCGGAGGTCAGTCAGAGCGGGCCCTCGCCACAACGAGAGGGCCTCGCGCATGGCGTCGAGCGCCTTTCTCGGATCAACGGCGCCGATCGAGCGCGCAAGAAGCGTGAGTGACTCGAACCGGTCCACGTCGAGCTCGCCTTCGTCAACCCTGATTCGGTATCCGGGTTCAACCGACACGATGCGGTCGTCGCCGAGGATTCTCCGGAGTCGCGAGACGTAGGCCTGGACCGAACGGCGTGCCGTTGGCGGAGGTTCCTCTCCCCAGACGACGTCGACCAGCTGATCGGTCGGAGTGACTCGATTCGCGTTGAGCAAGAGAGCGGCCAAGACCGTTCGTTGTCGGCGCCCGCCGAGCTCAAGCGGCCCGTTTCCTGCGGACACCTCGAGGGGGCCCAGGATCCGGTAGTCCATGGCTCTCTCATTGGACTCTTGTCACGCACCCCGGGCAAGGGTCGAAAGTCACCCGGCGGTGTCGCTGCGAACGATACGGACGTCTTCTACCGAAGGTGCCTGTTCTCCTGCACACCACGGCCCACGGTCTCGACGTTGCGGACATGCGGGAGCGGCTTGGGGCGTTCGTCAACGAGCCGCCTCATGGAGCCCACACGGTTGTGGTGGGCTGGAACTGACTCCAGGCGAACCAGAACGATTGATGAGTAGGCAACTCGTTGCCTTGTGCGTCGTAGGCACGGAATCCTCCGCCATCTGAGGAAAGGCTGACCCCACTGCTCGAAACCACGGCCCCAGCATCGAGCGCGGTGCGAGCTGCTTCGGCCGGGAAGGCGATGACCACTCCATCCGGGGTGACTACTCCAACGACTGAAGTCTGCACCGGCAACCGGGGGTCTACGTCACCCACCGGGAAGATGGGACCGTTGTCATCACGACCCCCGAGTGGGTCGTCGGGGTAGGTGATATCGCGGCCACCATCTTGAGCGACGATCGTCGTCTCGGGATGGGCCTGCTTCCACTCCCCCCACGTCGACGTGACAACGGTGACAGGCTCGAGCGTGTAGCCGGCTTCGCGGAGCGGGCCGGTGAGCGCTACTCCGAGAAACGTATCGAACATCGATTGTGTCTGCATCTCATACATCACCTTGTTGGATCGAGAGAGAAGGCCGGACGTTCGTAGGACAAGTGTGTTGATTCCCGATGGCGGCTCATCCGTGAAGAACGCCTGAGAGGAGCCACACAGCGTGCAGTAGGGCATGCCGATACGTCGGTCGCCCAGTGTGTCATTGACCATCTCGTGGACTTCCATGATGTTCTTTGGGTAGGCGCGCGACTCGCCGTCGATTGTCACACCGAAGACGATGGCCTCGTCCGGATACCACGAGCCGCCAGCGGCGTCGGTGACGGGCGGATCATCCAGTGCTGGGATGCAACCACGGGAACATGGATCGAGGTCGCCAAGCGGCCGATCGTCGATCAGCACCCCGCCCCAGCTGACCCATCTCCAATCCACGTCGCCGGCAGCGTCATCGAAGAACGGTTGCCAACCTGGCTCGACCAGAGTGAACAGTCTTTCCTTGTAGCCGGCGTATCCGGGAGGTGCGGGCATGTCCCATGCAATCAGCAGATCGGTGATTGCACGCCACTGCCAGCCAGGGCTTCCTGCTGGAACTTCCGCTCCGGTGAGTTCTGTGAACGCCTCAGTCGCAGCATCTCCGACCGGTCCGCCCTGAAGAAACCGCAACAGATCGCTGAGCAGCCAGGCGATGCGGGGATCGCCCACGGCCCCGAGCGCAGCCACATCCGCGGGATCAGTGACTGTGCCGATCGTCTGCCACACCGGTTCGATGAGTTCCGCGACCCCGTCGGGCAGGGGCCCCGTCGGCACATCCGGTGCGGGCGGGATCACACGCTCATCGCTGTCGACGAGAGTGTCAGCGACACCTGCCGCAGTGGTCGTCGTTGACGGAGGGGCATCGTTCTCGGCCGAGCATGAGGCAACCAGCAGCGCCAGGACGGCGAGGAATCGGATCGACATGAACCGACGGTACCGGCGTCCGAGGCTGACGGAGCACGGATCCGCCTTAAGTTTCTGTGAACGTGGCGAGAAGCGGCTGTGAGCTTCCCAACTCGATCCCCTATCTCGGCGTCAGCCGGCTCCTCGGGCGTATACGATTGCCGACATGTCCCAACGCAATGGCTCAGCTCTGTGCGCTCTCAACGCGGATGTCGTTGGGTACTCCCGATTGCTGGCAGATGATCACGAGGGAACCTCCCTCGCGATGACCAGAGCCCGACACGAAGCGGAGACCCAGATCGCCGAGAACCACGGGCGCCTCGTCAATTTCGTCGGGGACAACTTCATGGCGGTTTTCGATCTTGCCACCGATGCAGTCCACGCGGCAATGGCAATCAGCTCGGCCCTTGAAGCCGCGAATACCCCTCGCACGAGCTCTCAGTGGCTCCGCTTTCGGATGGGGATCGATCGTGGCGAGGTGACGATATCCGACGGCCACTTCGAGGGCGATGCTCTGAACATCGCAGCGCGGATCCAGTCACTCGCGAGGGCCGGTGGGCTCTCGATATCCGGATCTGTCTATCGAGAGCTCGATGAGCCAGCCCTGAGGTTCAGGCCGATGGGAGCTCAGACTCTGAAGAACATTCCGGAGCCCATTGAGGTCTACGAATTTGTCGACTTGCCGACCGATACTCCGGGTGGAGTGAATTCCCGCCTTGGGCTCGAGATCCCCAGCATCGCGGTTCTCCCAATCCACGTTGAGGGTGTCGACGATGGCGCTGCATCGGCCGTATCCGTGGTGCGCGTCGATGTCATTCACCGTCTGTCGGCGATTCCCGAACTCGTTGTGGTCGATGCTGCTGACGCGGAGGAGGGGCGGCGAGGCGCTACCGGTGTTCGATACATGCTTGAAACGGGCGTACACCAATTCGGCGAGCGCCTTCGGATGCACGCGACCGTGTTCGACGTCACAACGATGAACGTTGTGAAGGCGCACAAGCTGACGGGATCCGTCGCCGATGTGTTCGAACTCTCGGAGGCGCTGTCGGAACAGGTTGCCCACACGATCGAGGTGGAGCTCATCGTTGGTGCGCCCGCTGGCCTGTATTCCGAGATCGATGATCCTGGCGCAATCGAGAAGGTCTACATGGGATGGTTCCACCTTCGATCTGATACTCGGGAGGGTTGGCAGACTGCACTCGAGCTGTTCGGTGCGGTAGCTGAGTCACACCCGGACCTTCCGTATGGCTGGGTTCTCTCTGCGTTCGCCAATTGGATCGGAGCGGCCAATGGCTGGTCCTCGGACCCGAACGCGTCGCTCACGCTCGCTCGTGAGCAAGCGCGGCGCGGGAGCGCGGTTGGTGACCTGACCGGCATGGCGCAGGCTGTCGATGCCGCCGTCTTGATGTCGATGGGGCGGATCGACGAAGCCGTCGATGCTATGGACAGTCTGGAGATCACCCGTCCAACGTGTGACGTGACGTTTGGCCTCGAGGGCAGTGTGAAGCGATACCTCGGTGAATGGGAGGAGGCCGTTGATCTCCTCGATACTGCAATGCGGCTCACCGGTATCAACAAGCCGTGGTATCCGACGGTCAAGGCGTGTTCGCTGTTCATTGGGAACAAGACAGAGCAGGCGGCGTCGGTTGCTGAGTCGGTCCTCGAGTACCAGCCGAACAACATCGAGGCGCTTCTCGTGCTGACTGCAGCTCAGGTCGAGCTTGGTCTCGACCGTCGCGCGGAAGCGACGGCCACCATTGTGCGAGAACGCTTTCCGTCTCTCGATGTTGAGGCTTGGCTCGATCGCAATCCGTACAAAGATCATGAATTGATAGACCGCTGGAAGGCGGACCTCGCCTCCGTCCATCTCGTGGGCGCCGGCTGATCGGCGAGACGCTCGGTCCGAAGAGCCGGGGTTGCCAATCTGCGACACCGTCGACGGTGTCGCATGAGGTGGCGGATAGCGGTGGCGTGTGCAGCTTCGCGGAATCTGGCAGATCGGCCGAAACCGGCCAAGCTCGCCGGCAATCCGCTCCGGACGGCGCGTCGGTCGACCAGACTGGCCTTGTGCCTACATCCATTGCATTCTTCATCTTCGACGACGCTGAGGAACTCGACTGGGTCGGCCCGTGGGAAGTACTTGCTGCATGGGGTCAGGGCTGGCCGGACGACGGTGTTACGACGTTCACCGTTGCGCAGACTGGCCGCCCCGTCCGCTGCGCCAAGGGAATGCGCGTGCTTCCCGACTACTCCTGGGACACTGCTCCGGCGTTCGATGTCCTCATCTATCCCGGGGGCACCGGTACGCGCCGGCACGTCGGCGATCGTTCCATCCGGCAATGGGTGGGACACCAGGCGGAGAACAGGACGTTGATCGCGTCAGTCTGCACTGGCTCGCTCGTCCTGGCCGACAACGGTCTCCTAGACGGCCTGCCCGCTACGACGCACTGGGGCAGCCTCGATCTCCTCGCCTCACTCGGCACCGACATCGAGGTGCGGCCCAATGACCGTTTTGTCGACACCGGACAGGTGGTGACGGCGGCCGGCGTTTCGGCGGGCATCGACATGGCCCTGCATCTGGTAGCCAGGCTCCACTCGGTGGAGCGTGCCCGGGAAGTCCGCCGGTACGTTCAGTACGACCCCGAACCGCCGATCTGAACGCAACGGCCTCCGAAGGGCAAGCCGTACCTCTTCCGCCCAAGCGACTGTTGCGTCTCTCATAGGTGGTTGCGGTGAAGCCGTGTCTCGGCGTCGCGGCCTGACGCAGCCCGGGAGTCGCCGCAGAAACGTGCCGTTCTCGGGTTTCGACATGCTCCTGATGAGAAGCGCACGTCGGGACACCGTCAGCGCCCCAGCTCGCATAGGCCGAAGTCATGTCCATCATCTGAAACCGCAGCCGTTGTGAGCGGATTGATACGATGACTGGTCCTGACGTTGTGGGAGGAATGATGCGCGTTCAGTGGACCCGCGGGGGAGCGGTCGATGAGGGGCTCTGGTCTCTGTGCCGCTAGCACTCGTGCGTCGCCCGGGCCCTCTGTTGGCCGACGGTCTCGTAGTTCACCAGGAGCGCGTACCGGTCGATGTCAAGGAGGCCATGCGCCAGTGGTCGGTGTATGTGGAGGCACTTCACCACGCGGGCTGGACGATCTCCGAGGTCGATCCCGTCGGGAATTGCCCAGACGCTGTGTTCGTGGAGGACGTGATAGTCGTTTTCGATGACCTCGCTGTCATAGCGCGTCCGGGAGCCCCGAGCCGCCGACCTGAGACTGGAGGCGCCGAAGAAGCTGCCCGCCGTATCGGTCTTGACATTCACAGAATCGAAGCGCCGAGCACGCTCGACGGCGGTGACGTGCTGAAGGTGGACCGCACGGTGTACGTCGGGATCGGCGGAAGGACAACAGCGTCGGCGGTTGCTCAGCTCGATACGCTGCTCTCCCCACGTGGCTGGTTGGTTCGCCCGGTGTCGGTGAGACGCGTGCTCCACCTCAAGTCCGCAGTGACGGCGTTGCCTGATGGCACGATCATTGGATACCCCGATCACGTTGACGAGATCGCTGGCTATGACCGATTCATGACGATGCCTGAACCGGAGGGTGCCCACGTCGTGATCCTCGGCGATGACCAACTGCTGATGTCATCGTCGGCGCCGGAATCGGCCATTCGATTGTCGGCGATTGGCTACCGGCCGCTGCAGGTCGATATCTCTGAGTTCGAGAAGCTCGAGGGTTGCGTCACATGCCTATCGGTGCGGATCCGTCACCCAGGCCCCGGTCACGATTCGCAGAGCGGATAGATGCGACACCGGTATGTGGCGTTTGTGCGCGTAGGGAGCAGCAATTCTCGCGGATAGTTGCGCCGTTGGAGTACGTGTCGCGCCGCTTCCAGACGGAGGCGCGGTCAGATGGCACATCCGCGGCTGCTACATCGACGCTTCCTCAGCAAAGCGTCGCTCGTCCCCCTTCGTCGACACCGCTCCGGTATCTCCTGCCTACGATTCGGGATACATCGAATCACCGGAGGAAAGACGTGAGGGGAGCCCCGAACTCTGATGCCTACGCCGAGGAACTCTGCGAATCCATTGACCGACGCAGCGCTCACTCCGACTCTCGCCTCACGGTTGTGTTCAGGAAGGTCCGGACCGTCGTGCGCGAGTCAGGTGGAGGGGGACGACGCGGAACCGTCAACGTTCCGGAAATCGAAGCAGCGCTCAGGAGATCCAAGATCCAATGGGACGAGGACCTGGCACGGGCCGACTTCGATACCTATGTGTGTTTCTCACTCGGAGAGCTACCACGTCGGATGAAACCCCAACCAATGCAGAGTGAAGACGCGTTGCGTCAGAAGATCTGTGAGGAATATCCCGTCCTCTTCGAGGAGCACCATCCCCTCAAGGATCTTCGGCTCGAGAGTGCCGAGACCAAATACCAGCACTCGCGAGCAGCACAGCAACCCGACTTGGTCCTTGCCTATCCGGACGGTCGTCGCGCCGTCGTAGAACTCGAAGTCCGGGATCCACAAGAGAATTCGACGTTCCAGATCCTCAAGTACATGAACGCCACGAATGCCAGCCTCGGTGTCCTCATCACGGCGTACCCATCGTCACGATGGATCGAAGAGAACACCGTGGAGATGCTGGACATGATGAAGCCGACGAAGCCCAACTTTTGGTTCGTGTACGGCTTCGACGAAGAGACTCACAACCTCAACCTCGAATTCTTCAACTAGCGCCATTCGAGGCCTTATTGACGCTCAGAAGGATGACGCTTCTGATGAGAAGCGTACGCCAACCTATGGCGAAGCTTTGCGAGCAAAGTGTCAGTGGGGGAGTGCGGGTGACTTTCAAAGTGCCGTGTTGTTCGAACCGCTATGGGAGCAACTCAAGGCCGTACGCGAACGACACCTCCACTTCGCCATTGCTGTACCTGGAGATGGTCTGCGGTCCGACATACGCGTTCTCGAGCGGAAGAGTTGCGGCGTTGACCCGCGGGAAGAAGTAGTCCGAGCTCGCGTAACGGTCGATCGGGGCGGAGCAATCCGTACAGGTGCCCGTGATGTGTACTTCGAGGGAGAAGTAGACCCAGCTCACGATGACCTCATTGCCGCGGACCGTCACTCCGATGCGACTGAGCTCGCGCAGACGCTCGCACTTGCGGTCTACGCACGCCAGCTTGACCTGGTACTCGTCTGCGGGATAGAGGCTTCGATACTGCACATCGGCAGTCGTGACTTGCTTGCTGGCCACGCTCCACGGGCTCGAGTCATCGGCGCGCTCGAGAGTGAACTCACCGATTAGTCGGTAGTCGAAGCGGACACCGTTCGAGTAAGGCTTCTTCGGGTCCAGGCCGGCGTTCTCGTAGCCGTTGACCACCACCCGGTAGCGGCGAGACTCCTTCGCCACCGTGGTGCTCGTCGTCGACGAGTTGGTCGTGGTGGTCGCCGAGGTCGTCGTGGTGGCTTCGGCGGCGACGGGCTGCGCCGCGTGACCGCACGTACCCGACTCGCCGTCGATCGTCATCAGGTCGAGCGTCTCGGCGGTGAGGGTGGGCAGCAGGTAGACGTTGGTCCCGCCGTTGGGAGCAGGTCCTGCCGACCGGTACCAGCCATCACCCCAATGCCCGAGGGCTTCCACCTCTGCCTCGGCCATGACGGTCAACCCAGTTCCGCCGAGCTGCGGATGACGGCACGCCAGTTCGTAGACGTCAACCCAGGAGCGAGCGAAGCCCTTCTCGTCGATCGGAACCGGTACGTAGACCATGTCCACGTCGGGGGAGCCGAGTACCCAGAACCAGCCCGGCGCCGGGAATTCCTCCGAGCAATCCCCCACAGTCGGACCGTACGTCTCCTGATACTCGGGACACCAGCGCTCCGAGTACGGACCCATCATCACCTGCATCAGCCACGGATTGCCGCAGCCCGGCAGCGCGCCGTTGTAGTCGATGCGAGTGAGACCGCTATCGGAGTCTGTCTGCTGGGCCCGCTGCCACATGTCCCAGCCGACAACGGCGACGATCGCGATCCCCGCGCCGATGACCGCGACCACCATCAGCCGCAACAGGAAACGCACGTGGCTCTCCTCCGGTCCCCCTGCTGCCCTCCCAAGCGTTGTCTCTTGGTCGACGCCGCGGTAGAGGCCTTCGGACCGTCCGCATCGGGCCCTCGACAAACCCTCAACGGGATGACACCATCACAGAAACTCGCCGAAGCGTTGCAATGACCCCCTGAAACCACCAGCAATATGAGCGGCCAATGCCTGAGTTCTCTGGGGCGTCTGAGATTCCTGTCGAAGTGCCGATCACGACGCTTCTGACGAAGAGCGTGGCGCTTCGGCGCTTCCTAGCGGTCGACCCGAGTCCTGCAACTAACCTCGCGTATTGATGCATCTCTACACCGGAACATCTGCTGAGTTTGTTTCCGACGCAACACAGAATCTGATTGCCGACAAGGTCTCCGCGTCGTTTGTCCGAGCGTTTCGCTACGAGGCACCGAAGAGTGAGGTGGCATCCTGGCGCAACTCCCTACGGGCGATGGCGAACGCGGTGGAACTCGCTGGGCTCAACGATCACGGCGTCGTCGTCGAATGGCAGTTGCCGCTTGCTTCGCGTCGCCTCGATGTCCTCATCTCTGGCACAACACCAGAAGGCAGATCGAACGCCGTCATCGTCGAACTCAAGCAGTGGAGTGATTCGTCGCCATCGACGGCCGACGAGTGTGTGTTGACGTTCGTTGGAGGTCGCAAGCGAGAGGTTCTCCATCCATCCGCACAAGTCGGCGGATACCACCGCTACCTGAGGGACACCCACAGCACCTTCTCCGAGGGCGAGGTTGGATTGCAGGCGTGCAGCTTCCTGCACAACATGGTTCGGGATGACGATGACGAGGTGTTCGCGCCACGTCACGCCGATCTGCTCCAGGTGTACCCGGTCTTCACCGGAGACGAGATCTCATCACTGGCGACCCACCTCGACGAACGGCTCGGCGGCGGAGCAGGCGTTCCCGTGCTGCATCGCATCCTGGCTGGCAAGTACCACCCTTCGAAGAAGCTCCTCGAACACACAGCTCAGATGATCAAAGGGGAGCCGACGTACGTCCTTCTCGACGAGCAGAAGGTTGTCTTCAACACAGTCATTGCCAAGGTCGCAGAGCAGCACGAGAAGACTGGCAATTCGGTATTCATCATCGACGGTGGCCCCGGTACCGGGAAGTCGGTCATCGCCCTCAACCTGGTCGCAGAACTCTCGTCGAGTGGGTACGTCACCGATCACGCAACCGGATCAAGAGCGTTCACCATGAACGTGCGCAAGAAGGTGGGCAGCCGCGCCTCGGCACAGTTCAAGTACTTCAACAGCTACCTGGCCGCCGAACCCGACACGCTTGATGTGCTCATCTGCGACGAGGCACACCGCATCCGAGAGTCAAGCAACAACAGATTCACGAAGAAGGCCGATCGATCCACTCGGCCCCAGATCGAGGAGCTCGTCGATACGGCGAAGGTGACGGTGTTCTTCATCGACGATCTCCAGGCCGTGCGCCCGTTCGAGGTGGGCAGCAAGGATCTGATCAAGTATCACGCAGAGAAGATGGGCGCCGAGGTGTTCGAGTATGAGCTCGACATCCAGTTCAGATGCGGAGGGTCCGACGGCTTCGTCTCATGGGTTGACAACACCCTCGACCTGCGACGGACCACAAGCGTCCTCTGGGAGGGCGACGACGCTTTCGATTTCGACGTCGTGGATTCGCCCCGCGAGCTCCAAGCGCTGGTCAACCAGAAGGCCGCTGCCGGCGAGTCGGCCAGGCTTGTTGCCGGCTTCTGCTGGCCGTGGTCGAATCCGAATGATGACGGCACCCTTGTCCACGACGTGCAACTGCCGGATTGGTCGATGCCGTGGAACGCCAAGGCCGGCGCGACTGGGCTCGCCAAGGGCATTCCGAAGTCGGACTTCTGGGTGTCGGAACCAGGCGGCCTCGATCAGGTTGGGTGTGTTTACACGGCTCAGGGGTTCGAGGTCGACTATGTGGGAGTCATCTTCGGCCGGGACCTGGTGCACCGAGGCCGCGACGGGTGGGTCGGACAGCGAGAGTTCTCCAAGGACGCCATGG
>Ga0316197_10002530_pt1 | contig 13070 bp, 11 predicted proteins | sample OudBiesiAoxic_MG_FD_204939 | JGI IMG/M metagenome (GOLD analysis project Ga0316197, IMG submission 204939) | Coastal sediment microbial communities from Oude Bieten Haven, Netherlands - site A oxic | ecosystem: Environmental > Aquatic > Marine > Coastal > Sediment | place: Netherlands...
CCACCAAAAGCCTGCGTTTTCCAAAGTCATCGCGCTGAGTCGGATTTATGAAGTTCCTGCCGATGTTCTGGTTGAGCGTATGGAGCTGGATCTGGAGTTGGATCGGGTTGGGGGGCCGGATACTGAGGGGTTGAGTCATTCGGAGCTAATCGACGCCGGAAGGAACGCGCTGGACGAAGGGCAGGCGTGGCAGGGTTATGCATATCTTCGAGATGCGGCGGTACTCGCACCAACAGCGCCGATTCGAGCAGGATTCAGAGATGCTTTCGAACAGATTGCAGTATCACAACAGAACGTCGGGACAGCTGCCAGGGCACTCGGCCGTCACCGCTTCGCGCTGTACGAGTTTCTCTATTCCGAATCGACGGGGGCATTAGGACCAGTTTTTCACGCTCTGGTCCTCGAGCGCCTCGCTTGTTGTTACCGTTTTCTGAAAGACCTGGCGACGGCCGAAGAACACGCCAATCGTGCCGTGGAAGAGGCGGAGTCATGCGACGCTGGCGCATATCTGGGGTCCATCTACACCACGCGCGCGCGAGTTGCTTTGGCCCAATCGGATGTCCAACTCGCGATCACTTTTTACCAGAAAGCCTATGGGGCACATCGGTCCCTTGGTCATGAGATCGACTGTGCCCGGGCTCTAAACAACTTGGCGCAATGCTACTTCGAACAGAAACGATACGGCGCGGCACGGAAGTCTGCTGAAGCATCCTTGAGCCTGACGACTGCACGGCCGAAGAGCAGGATCCGCGCTCTTAGTTTGATCCTGCTCGGGGAGTTGTCGGAGATGAGGAGACAGTCATCTGTCGCGGAGAACCATTGGAAGGCAGCCTCGGCCATCGCCAAAGAACTCAACGATAAGGAACTTCGATTTCGCGCTGAGTTTGCGCGGTACAAACGCGCAGTTCAATCTGAAGAGCACGCGATCGCAAGAGCTATTCGTCGGCGATTGATAAAGCTGGCGTCATGGATTCCAAAGGAACTGGACGAGCTCCAAGAGTTCAGATCATTCCCGAGCGAAACCTCACATCGATGAGGTTCGTTTCCCTGACGAAACACACGGCTTTTAGGCAGGCAACTTGAGGTTTCCGGCTAGCTTGATGTTCGACTGCGCTGAACGGTACTTAGGTATTGCGCACCCAAGTGGTCGCGATGGAGGTACCGATCATGAAAGGACGAACGCCACTCTGCTTGGTCGCCCTGACGGTTGTTGCGATGGTCACTGGACCGGGTTTTTGCATCGCAGACGAGCCACCGAGAATCCCGGATACTGTGTGTCCGTCGGAAAACGTAATTCTGCGTCCCCTCATGCTCCTGCTTCCTACCTGGGTATTCTGCGCGATCAGTGAAGAAGACAATCCTGTCGGAATCGATCTGCCTAAGGCTCTTACCGACCAGGAAGCATTGAGTCGGACCCAGACCGACGGAAGAACCTCGAGTGACGACGGCGATACAGGCCGGGCCCCCGTAGCACCGCTCGCCCCTTCAGAGGGTGGTAGCAACCCGACTCCTTCAGGGGTCACGAACATCGGTAAGCTATGATGAAGACCGAATGGCCCACAAAGGCCCTGGAGTTCCTCGATGCCCGAAACGGTCACGGTGGTCGGCGGTGGTTTGGCCGGCAGCGAGACCGCCTGGCAACTCGCCAGGCGAGGGATTCCGGTGTCACTGTACGAGATGCGCCCCGTACTCCCTACTCCGGTGCACAAGAGCGGACGACTGGCCGAGTTGGTTTGCTCGAACTCCCTGAAGTCCCTCGAGCTATCGACGGCTCACGGGTTGCTCAAGGAAGAGATGACGCGACTCGGGTCGCTGATCATCGAGTGCGCCGGTGCGAACCGCGTCCCGGCAGGCGGCGCGCTCGCCGTCGATCGTGATCGGTTCGCACAAGCGGTAACCGACGCGCTCGAGAGTCACCCCAGCGTGACCGTGCACCGGCAAGAGGTTCCTGAGATTCCCGAACAGGGCATCGTGGTCCTCGCGGTGGGTCCGCTGGTCTCCGATCGGCTCGCAGCATCGATTGCCGCCTTCACCGGGCAGGACTACCTGTACTTCTTCGATGCGATCGCCCCGGTCATCGACACGGACAGCATCGACCGCTCGATCGTCTTTGCCTCGTCGCGGTACGGCAAGGGCGGTGGCGAGGACTACCTGAACTGCCCGATGGACCGCGAGGGCTACGAGCGTTTCGTCGCAGATCTGCTGGCGGGCGAGAAAGCGCCGGTGCACGAGATCGACAAGACGCCGTTCTTCGAGGGTTGCCTTCCGATCGAGGAGATGGCCCGGCGGGGCCGCGACACGCTGGCCTTCGGACCGATGAAGCCGGTGGGACTGACGGATCCGCGCACCGGCCAACGCCCGCACGCCGTGGTCCAGTTGCGTCAGGACAACCTGGCCGCGGAACACTACTCGATGGTCGGCTTCCAGACGCAGTTGCGTTGGCCGGAGCAGAAACGCATCTTTCGCACGATCCCGGGACTGGAACAGGCGAATTTCGTGCGACTGGGCCAGATCCATCGCAACTGTTACGTCAACGCCCCCGCGATCCTCGATGCGACGCTCCAGACCCGGGAGAGACCGGGGCTGCTCTTCGCCGGACAGATCTCAGGGGTAGAGGGCTACACGGAATCTGCGGCGACCGGACTCCTGGCCGGCATCAACGCCGCGCGATTGGCAACCGGTCGCCCCACGCTGGCGTTGCCTGCGGAAACGATGCTCGGCTCGCTGTGCCGCTACCTCTCCCTGGCCCGCCCCGAGGGTTACCAGCCGACCAACGCCACCTTCGGCCTGCTTCCCGAGCCGACGACGCGCATCCGGGGCCGCAAGCGCGAGCGTCGCCTGGCACGCGCGGCGAACGCGCTGGAATCACTCGACGCGTGGATCGGTGAGCATCGCGAGAGCCTCTCGATGGAAAGCGCACCGTGAAAGAAAAGGAGCCATTCCTCGTCTCGATGGAGCGGTTTCTCGACTTCTTGCAGGACCAGAAACACGTCTCGCCCGAAACGCTGCGCGCCTATCGTAACGACTTGATGCAGTTCCGGACCTTCCTGACCGAGGAGCACTGTGAACACGGCGCCCCGGGGGCCGACGGCATCGACGCGCTAGCGGTTCGCGGTTTCGTCGCGCATCTGTCTCGAAGCGGGCTGGAAAAGACGTCGGTGGCCCGAAAGCTGTCGGCCGTTCGGTCGTTCCTCCGGCATGCCGTTCGGGACGGCCGCGCCGAGGTCAATCCCGCCGAAGCAATCGCATCGCCCCGGGTCGGTCGCCACCTGCCTCGAACGATGAGCGTCGATGAGATTTTCAATCTGCTGGAGCAGATTCAGGGCGACGATCCGATCTCGTTGCGCGATCGGGCTCTGCTCGAACTGCTCTATGCGGCGGGCCTGCGCGTCAGCGAACTGGTTTCACTGGACCGCGGTGACGTGGACCTCTCGGGGTTGGTCGTACGGGTCCTCGGCAAGGGCAACAAGGAACGACTGGTGCCGTTCGGCCGCAAGGCCGCCGACAGCATTCGCTCGTGGCTCGACCGATCGCAAGGGCTGCGTGCCAAGGGCAAGGCGCCAACGGCGATGTTTCTCAACGCGCGAGGAGGACGTCTGACCGATCGCAGCGTGCGTCGCGTGCTCGATCGACGATTGCGGGAGGCGGCGATCTTCGCCCAAATTTCGCCTCACGTGTTGCGACACTCGTTCGCTACTCACCTGCTCGGCGCCGGCGCCGACCTGCGAGCGATCCAGGAACTCCTCGGACACGCTTCGCTCTCGACGACCCAGCGATACACTCACGTCAGCATGGACTCGCTGATGCGGATCTACGACCGGGCCCATCCGCGTGCGCACCGCACGACGCCCACGGGAAAGGAATCATGAGCGTCCTGACTGCCCTGGAAAAGTCCGCCTGCGAGGCCGCCCGACTCGCCGGGGGAGTCGTGCGGCGGCGTTTCCGAACCGAGATGGCCTCGCGCATCGAGACCAAGGGTCTGCACGACTTCGTCACCGCGGTAGATCGGGAAGCCGAAGCGGTGATTCTCGAGTTCCTCGCTTCGCACTATCCGGACCATGCCGTGATGTCCGAGGAAAGCCACCCCGACGTCGAGCGCTCCGGCTACCGCTGGGTCGTCGATCCGCTCGACGGAACGACCAACTTCGCGCACGGGGTAACACCGTTCGCCGTGTCCATCGCGGTCGAGGACGACGAGGGGCTGGCCGCCGGGGCAGTCTACGATCCGATCCACGACGAGATGTTTCAGGCGTATCGCGGCGGTGGCGCCCGACTCAACGGCGAGCCGATCCGCTGCAGCCGACCGACCATTTCGGACAACGCCCTGATTGCGACCGGCTTCCCGTACCGGGAATTGTCGCGCCTGGAAGCCTATCTCGAGGCCTTCGCCGCCGTGGTTCGATCGACTGCGGGGCTGCGCAGGGCCGGTTCGGCCTCGATCGATCTGGCCTCAACCGCCTGCGGACGGTACGACGGTTTCTTCGAGATCGGACTGTGCCGCTGGGACCTTGCGGCGGGCGCGCTGCTGGTTCAGGAGGCGGGCGGGCGGGTCACCGACGTGGTGGGCGGGTCGTCATTCGCGGACTCCGGCGACATCGTCGCGGCAGGGTCGGGGATTCATGCGGTTCTGCTGGAGATCACGCGGGCCGCGTTCGGCCGGGCGAGCTATTCGGCGGGCTGATCGCCTTCTTCTTCCTGCTTGTAAATGTAACGAATGCTGTGTTTGAAGACCAGCAGGTTGGGGCTTCCGTCCCGGTGCACCTTCAGGCAGGTACGGTCGTACCACTCGATGTGTCCCCGCAACTCTTCACCATTGTCGAGGTGCAAAACCATCGGGGTTTTCTGGTTCATCTGCTTCAGATAGTAGAAAGCCTCGGCAGCCGTACCCTCGGGTGGCGCCGGGCGCCTCTTCGCGGCCCCACTTGCGTTGCTATCGCGATAGGGAGGCTCGTGACCCACATGAGGTTGGGTCGAGAGGCGTTCCTTGATTTCGGCCAGATTTGGACGAACCAGTTTACGGTTGACCATGACGGTGCTCCGGTGTGGCGAACTCTGAAGCGAGGAGTGTCAAGCAGCTAAGTGTCTGAAATCTAACACGATGATTTGTGCCGTGCAAGTTTGAAAGTGGACTCACATGCTCTCGCATATTTCCGGTCCGAATTCCGGCGGGATCCGATCCTTGTACTTGGCTTTGACGCACCATTCCGCCTCCGCCCTCATTTTTTCCCTGAAAGCCTTCAGGGCCGTTTCGTATTTCTTGTCTTCGAGGAACTTCCTCAGCCGCTCCCAGGATTCGTCCAACGGCATTGCCTCGCCGACGGTTCGCTCCTCGACCATCAAGATGTGAAAACCGTAGGCCGTCTCGATCGGGTCCGAGACCTGCCCCTCCTCCAGGGTGAACGCGACTGCTTCGAGCTGCGCCGAGAGATCGCCTCGTTCCACCTGTCCCAGCAGCCCGCCTTCAGCCTTGGTTCCGGCCTCCGAGAGTTCTTTTGCCAGCGCCGCAAACTCTTCACCCGCCCGCGCGCGCTCGACGATCTGCTCGGCCTCCGGTCGCCTGGAGTTTCTCTTGGATTCGGTGTCGGCCAGCAGGACGATCTCGCGTACCGTGACCTCGTCCTTGAGAGCGAACTGCTCCGGGTGCTCCCGGTAATAGGTCTCGACCTCCGCGTCGCTGACGGAGATCCGATTACCGACCTCGTATCGCAACACCTCTTCGGGGGCATACATCTCGAGAAGCCGAAGTTTGAAGCTCTCGATCGTCAGGCCTTCTTGTTCGAGCATGCGTGCGAATTCTGCGTCGTCGGTGATGCCCTGGCTTTCCTTGAATCCCTCGAAGTATGAGTCCTTGATCCCGTCGAGATCACTGAACATCGCCTTGGCGCGGTCGAGCAGAATCTTGCGATCGACCATCTCGACCAGCAGGCCGGCACGCATCCTCTTCACGTTCTCGTCGAGCTCGTCGCCGGTGAAACGTCGGTAGGCTTCGGCCACCATCGCCTGCTCTTCCTTGTCCATCTCGCCCATCGTGATGATGTCTCCGTTGACCCAGGCCACGATCTCCTCGAGCAACTCGGCTCGAGCCGGCGCGGAGAACATCACGGTTCCCGACAGCGCCAGAACCAAAAGGGCAAACCTCGAGAGGGATTTCATCGACGAGACCTCCGTGTCCTCGCCCATCAGTGTAAACAACCGCTGCCCGGCAGGCCATTCCCTGGGAAGAGCATATGATTTCGGTCTTAACCTCGGGTTAACGGACGTCGGGGCCCTCGAGGTCGGCCGGGGTGTAGGTGAACGGCAGATTCTCGGTCTTGATCCGTACATCCGACTGTTTGCGAAGTGACGCCACCAGCGCGTCCAGCGCGTCTCTCCGGCGGATGCTCTCGAGTTCGAGCTTGGCTCGGCGGAGCAATTCCACGTCCTGGTCGGCCGGGTCTTTCAGCCACGTACCGACCTGGAACAGGTAGATGCTGCCGTGCAACTCCAGCGGCTCGCTGATCTGACCGGGCTTGAGGTCCTTCAGCGCCTCGCGCAGCTCGGAGGACAGGCTGTCCCAGGACATCTGTAGCGGCAGAGCCTGGCCCGGAGAAGGGTCGTGGACCAGTGCGGCCTCGTTGAACGTGATCCGCTTGCGACGGATGTCGTTGTGGATCCGCTTGGCCTGCTTGAGCGATTCGAGCTGAAGCGCCCGAAGCTCGAGCGGCTGGGCCGGCAACAGCCGGTCACCGTGCTCGGCGGCGAAGTCGACCACCTCACCTTCGCTCGGAGGATCCTGCTCGCGGATCACCTGCTCTTGCAGCTTCTGGACCATCAACCGCTGACGAGCCTCGATCTCTTGCGAGGCACGCTCCTCGAGATCATCGGACGCTTCTCCGCCACCCATGTCCAGATAGGCTTCCACTTCCCTGTCGGTAACGTGGATCTCGCGACGCTCGGCCTCGACGTAGAGCATGCGCTCTTCGACCAACGCGTCGAGCAGGCGACTCTTGACCTGATCCATCGCCTCGGGCGGCAGGTCGTAGGTCGAATCGTCCTCGATCAGATTGGACTCGAAGTACTTCTCGACTGCGCTGAGATAGACCGGTTGTCCTCCCACGAGGGCCGCGGGCCGCAGGCGAGGATCGGTCGGCGAATTCTTGCAGGCGATCACCCCGACGAGGAGCAGAAGAAGAAACCACCGAACCACGGTCATTTGCTTCACAACATCCTCCGCAGCAACGAGCTGACGGCCTCGATGCGGTCCGCTCCGCGCGGCGGTGCCGGGAGCAAGACGACACCCGACGGCTTCAGCGTCCCTCGCTCGCGTGCGATGATCTCGATCACTTTGGTGGGCTCGATCGGCGGCCGGTCGTGGAAACGGATCTGCAGATTGTCCTCGACCAGGTCGATCGTTTTGACGCCGGCCTGTTCGGCCAGGATTCGCAGGCGCCCCATGTCGAACAAGCTCTCTCCCGCGGCGGGCAGGCGGCCGAATCGATCCTCGGTTTCGGCCTGTAGGCGATCGACGTCCGCCGTATCGCTCGCGCCGGCCAGACGTTTGTAAACGACCAGCCGGTCGCCCGCTTCCGGAAGGTAGTGCTCGGGTATCTTGATGTCGACTCCGAGGTGCAGACTGACCGAACGCTTCTCGACGACCGGTTCGCCTTTCATCTCCTGCACGGCCCGTTCTAGAAGCTGGCAGTACAGATCGAACCCGAGCGCGGCGATGTGCCCGTGCTGCCTTGGCCCCAGCAACTCCCCCGCGCCGCGGATCTCCAGGTCGGCCGCGGCCAGCCGGAATCCAGCTCCGAGGTCGCTGAATTCCTGCAGCGCGCGCAGACGCTTGCGGGCGACGTCCGAAAGATGATGGCGGGAGGGAACGACCATGTAGGCGTAGGCATGCTGATGGCTGCGGCCGACGCGCCCGCGAAGCTGGTACAGCTGGGCCAACCCGAAGCGGTCGGCGCGATTGACGATGATCGTGTTGGCCCTGGGAATGTCGAGACCGTTCTCGATGATCGTCGTCGTGACCAGCACGTCGGCGCGGTATTCGACGAAGTCGAGCATCACCTTTTCGAGTTGGCGCTCGGGCAGTCGCCCGTGGGCCATGACCACCCGCGCGTCGGGGCACATCTCGGTGATCATGCGGGCCAGAGAGTGCAGCGTCTCGATGCGGTTGTGCACGACGAAGATCTGGCCTCCGCGTCGCATTTCCTGGCGGATCGCCTGGGCCAGCACGTTCTTGCGAAACGGAATCAGGTAGGTCTGGATCGCCATGCGCCCCGGGGGCGGGGTCTCGATGACCGACAGGTCGCGGACGCCGGCCATCGACATCTGCAAAGTTCGCGGGATCGGCGTGGCCGTCATCGACAGGACCTCGATCCCGATCGACATCTGCTTCAGCCGCTCCTTGTGCTTCACGCCGAACCGTTGCTCCTCGTCGACGATGAGCAAGCCGAGCTTGTTGAACTCGACGTCGGCGGACAGCAAGCGGTGGGTCCCGATCAACACGTCGACGGTACCAGTTTGCAGGTCCTTCAACGCCTTCTTGATCTCGGCCGCCGGTCGGAAACGCGACACCATCTCGACCCGGACGGGAAAGGGTGCGAACCGCTCTTGAAAAGTCTTGAAATGTTGTGCGGCGAGCACGGTCGTCGGGGCCAGAATCGCGACCTGATATCCGTCCTGGACCGCCTTGAACGCCGCGCGCACGGCGACCTCGGTCTTGCCGAAACCGACATCCCCCACCAGCAGCCGGTCCATCGCACGCGAGGACTGCATGCTTTCCTTGATCTCGGCCAGCGCTCGAGCCTGGTCCGGCGTCAGCTCGAACGGAAAGGCAGCCTCGAGTTCGCGCTGCCATTCGGAATCCTCGGAGAAGACGATTCCGTCCGCCGCCTTGCGCTGGGCGTACAGCTCCAGCAGTTCGCGGGCCATCGACTCGACCGACTTGCGAACCCGGGCCTTGACCCGGGACCAGCCCGGCCCGCCGAGCTTGTCCAGCGACGGCTCGGTCCCACCGGCGCCGTTGTACTTCTGCACCAGATCGAGGCGATCCACCGGCACGAACAGACGGTCGCCGCCCGTGAACTCCAGAACCATGAAGTCTCGGTTCAGGCTGCCGCCCTTGGGACGCCCGAGTCCGGTGTAGCGTGCAACGCCGTGGTCCACGTGGACGACGAGGGATCCCTCTTTCAGATCCCGGAAATCGGAGACGAACGCCGCCCGGCCCTGGTTCTTGCGGTCTGCGGCTTTGCGTTCCTCCGCGAACAGATCGCGCTCGGCCAGGACGTTCAGGCCGAGCTCGGGCAACTCGAACCCCGCGCGCAGACCCGCCACGCCGACGAACAGACCTCCCGCCAGCCAGGGATCGGCCGACCTCATCGCGGCTCCGTCTACCGAGCCGACCTGAAGGTCGTACTCGCCCAGGATCTCTCTCAGGCGCTGGGCACTACCGGAGGCCCGCATGACGCAGACGGTACGCGCGCTCTGGCCGGCGCCCTTTTTCAGATCCTCGATCAGATCGGGGATGCGTCCCTCGTAACGGCGGGCCGAGCGTGAGGGCACGTTCCAGACACGCTGCGCTCCGGCGGGCTCTTCCCCGGCCAGTTCCTGCAGGTACAGGGTGGCCTGTTCGAGTCGCTCCCCCACCTCGGCCGAGTCGCCGAACAGCTTGGCCGGTGGGGGCAGCCAGCGGTTGTCCCCCTGCTCGTAGGTGATCTCGCGGTCGTGGGCGGCGCGCAACAGTTCGGCCTCGGTGCGTTCGGGCTCGTCGACGACCAGGCGCAGGTCGTGCGCGTGGTCAAAAAGTGTCGAAGGATTCTCGCAAGTCAACCCGGCGAGCAACTCGAAGCCCGGCCAGATGCCGCCGCTGTGCAGTTGCTCGAGCTGTTCACGCAGCGCGCGCACCCTGCGCTGATCGTCACCGGCGTCCCGGATCGCCCCGTCCAGCCGCTCGACCAGCCGCTTCAACGCCTCGTCGGTCGGTGGGTTCTCGCTGGCCGGCACGACCACGATCTCGTCGAGTTGACCGGTGGAACGCTGATTGTCGGTGTCGAAAATGCGCAGCGAATCGACGGTATCGCCAAACAACTCGGCGCGAACCGGCTGATCTGCGGTCGGGGGGAAGACGTCGACGATCCCTCCGCGACGTGAGACCTCGCCGGGCCCGCCGACGATGTCGACCCGGCGATAGCCCAGGCCCAACATCGCCAGTACGAAGCGGTCGGGGGCGAGTTCGTCCCCGCACCGGATCACACGAGTCCAGGACTGCCATTGCTCGATGGTCGGTACCGGGTGCAACAGAGCCCGGACGGGAACGAGCAACAGGTCGAGCGTGCCGCGGGACAGACGATCGAGCGCCACGACGCGTTCGCGACAGACCTCGGGATGAGGGGCGATACCGTCGTAGGGGTCGGCATCGAGCGCCGGAAGCGCCACGATGCGTTTCGGATCGCGACCGAGCAGCGTGGCGAAGGCCGAGAGGTCCCGGTCGTAGGCCTCCAGCGCGGAATCGTCCGGGACCACGAGCAGGAAAGGCCCGGCACCGCGGGCCACGAGCAGATTCAACAGCAGCGCGCGCGATCCCTCGACCAGACCGGTCAGGCATCGACCCCGTTCGCCGTCGCGAAGGGCCTGCTCGAGTGGCGCAAAGAACGCAGCCTCGGTCAGCGGCGCCCAGAGTTGATTCTGGAACATCGATTAGGGATTGTAGCCGCCGCGGCGGAATCGCCACAGCACGCGCAGGGTCTCGATCAGCATTGCAGGTGGCGCCGTGGCGACGTTGACCGTCGAGGAGGGCGAGTCTCGCCAGATCACCGGAACCTCGGCGATACTCAACCCGAATCGCGTGGCCACGCAGAGCAACTCGACGTCGAAGGCGAAGCCGTCGATGATCGATTTCTCGACGATCGGCAAGACACGGTTGCGGTCCATCAGCTTGAAACCGCACTGTGTGTCGTGCAGACGCAACCCGGTCAGCGAACGCACGATGAAATTGAAGGTCTTGCCCATCGACTCACGCAGCGCATTCTGGTGCACCTCGATCTTCGAGTCCGGCAGCCCACGCGACCCGATCACGATGTCCAGATCTCGATCCCGCGCGATCTCGGCGAGCCGCGCGTGCTCTTCGATCGGTGTGGACTGATCCGCGTCACACATCAGCACCCAGCGGCCTTTCGCTTCGACGATTCCGCGACGGACCGAGTAGCCTTTTCCCCGGTTTTCCACGTTCCGGAGGACACGCCCGCTGTGGCGGCCGAGTTTTTCGGTTGCGACGTCGGATGTCCGGTCCGTCGATCCGTCGTCGATGACCAGAACCTCGGAGCGGATGCGATTCGCGCCGACGTACTCGAGGACGGCGGTCAGGGTATCGCCGATCCGCACCTGTTCGTTGAATGCAGGAATGACCACGGACAGGTGCGGCCGGCCGCCTGTCTCTTGCGTCACGACAGCGTCATCCTCTCTCGAGGATCGACCCACCCTCGTTCACGAATTGCTCGTAGGGAACGGGGAAGCCGTTACGAATGATCAGGATCCGCGGGTGGCGGATGACGTCGCCATTCTTGTCGAAGGTCGTCAATCCGGCCGCGCCCTCGTAGTCGTGGATGCCGTTCAGACCGATCCGGACATCGCCGGGCCTCGACCCGCCTCCCCGGTTCATGGCGTGGACCAGCAATTTCAACGCGTCGTAACCATGGGCGGCGTAGATATCGGGATCCTCGTTGTACTTCCGCCGGTAGGCGCTGACGAAGTGGGCCACGGCCGTGTCCTGGGAGTCGAGTTCGAAGGTCGACTGTGGATAGACCAGGTTGGCCGCCGATTCTCCGGCCAGTTGCACCACGTTGGGCGTCACGGCCGAGCTGGTCATCACCACCGAGTCGACTTCGGCCTCGTTCAACTGCTGCAGAAGCAGGGCCAGATCGTTCTCGTACGCCACGACGTAGATGCCGTCCGGGGCCAACTCTTTCGTCTGCGAGACGACATCCGGGAACTTGTCCGACTGTCCCTCGAGGAAGTCGAAGCTGCCGACGACCGAGCGGAAACGGCTTTCGTACTGCTGTGTGAAGACGTTGCGCAGTCCGCGCCCGAATTCGTCGTCCATGGCGATGATGACGATCCGCTCCAGACCGAGGTCCTTTGCGAACTTGGCCATCGAGGTACCCTCGCGGATGTCCGAGGGGTAGTTGCGATAGACGTAGTCGCCTGCCTGGGAGATGTCGGGGGACGAGGACGAGGGCGACATCAACAATACTTCTTCGCTCTCGCACAACGGCGCGATGGCCAGGGTGACTCGCGACGACACCGCTCCGATGATCAATTGGACGCCGTCCGTTTCGATCAGTTCCTGGGTGACCTGCTTGCCGCGCTCGGGGATGGTCGCATCATCTTTGTATACGAGGATGACCTTGCCGCCACTCTCGAGACCATCCTCGGTGTTGACCTCTTCCAGCGCCAGTTCGAGACCCTTGCGGACCTTCTCGCCGTAGGCAGCCACCGCCCCGGATTCCGAGATCACGGCGCCGATCTGGACGTCGTTCGAGCAACCTACGGCCAGCAGGCCCAGCGCGAGTATTAAAACGATCCCGATTCGCTGGCTCTTGCTCATCGACGTCTCCTCGTCGTCGGGCCGACGCCACTCCCCGGTCAGTGCGGCCGGTAGTCGTGGACGCCGATCCGGCTTATCGCGCGCTTCAGATGAACCTCGAAATGGCGGAACTGGTCGGGAGGAAGATCGCTCTTCAATGCCGACTCTGCCTTTTCCTTGGCCCGCTTTGCACGCTCCAGATCGATTTCCTCGGACAACTCGGCGGTTCGCGCCAGCACGCTGACGGATCCCCGTTGCACCTCGGCGTATCCACCGGATATCGCCAGGTACTTACGTTGCTGTCCTACTCGATAGGATACCTCGCCCACGTCCAACTGTGTGAGCAAAGGTGCGTGGCCGGGCAGCACGCCCATGTAACCTTCCAGGCTGGGAAGAACGACCTCGTCGACCTGCTCGGTCAACACGGATCGCTCCGGGGTAACGATTTCCAGTTGGAGTTTGTCGGGCATGGCGTCCGTCCCGGTCTACGCGGCGGTTTCGCGCT
>Ga0316197_10002531_pt1 | contig 13064 bp, 13 predicted proteins | sample OudBiesiAoxic_MG_FD_204939 | JGI IMG/M metagenome (GOLD analysis project Ga0316197, IMG submission 204939) | Coastal sediment microbial communities from Oude Bieten Haven, Netherlands - site A oxic | ecosystem: Environmental > Aquatic > Marine > Coastal > Sediment | place: Netherlands...
AATTATCATAGGTAACTTCTTTTTTCTTCAAATTGGCCTTCTCTTTATAAAGTGAAATTAGTTTTTGGCTCATTAGCTGCTCAGATAGTCTTTTTACTTCATCCTGATTACTCAAAACTCTGGTAGCAATATTGTCTAATTCATCTTCCTGCGGATTTAACTGTCCGTATTGCGCCATTTGAGATTTAATAAAGCCTTTGGCAAACTCTTTTAATTCGTCAAATTGGATTTCAATGCCGTTATCCTTAATAATTTTCCCCTCAATTAATTGATAACGCAGTCCTTTTTCAGACTTCTCATATTCATCATTGGCCTCCTCTTCGGAAAGTGATTTTTCCCCTGTGGTCTGGATCCATTTTTTAAGGAATCCGGATGGAAGATCAAATTTTATGGTTTCAATTAGCCGTTCCGTAACATCATTCAATAGTTTCTGATCTGCCTGTTGTTCAAATTGTTTCTCCGAATCTTCTTTTATTCTTTCTCTGAGTTCTTTCTCTGAAGTAATGGCATCTTTACCAAAAAGTTTATCAAACAATTCCTGATCTAAATTCGCAGACTCCCTTTCATTGATTTCTTCTATAGTAAAACTTACTTCAATATTCAGTTTTTCTGCCTTTTCCTTTTGAATTCCCAAAGCTCCGGATAACAAATAGTCTTCTTTAAAAAGGCCTTTGGTTTTCAAAACTACAGTGTCACCAACTTTTTTCCCGCGAAGACCGTCTATAGCCTTTTTACTTTTCACTTTGGACATTTCAAGGTTAGACTTATGATCTATTTCCTCTTCTTCATTTCTAAAAGTGCCTGTAATTTCATCGTTCTTGCTAACTTCAGACTTACTAATCAGTTTTCCGTATTGTTTTCTTATACGGTCAATCTGCTCATCAATCATTTTCTTGTCAGCTACAATTTTATAATGAGTAATCGCTTTTTTTGTCTTTAGTGCTACTTCAAAATTGGGAGCGAGGCCTAATTCAAATTCAAAAGAAAAATCTTCTGCTTCCCAATTAAAATTATCCTGTTGTTTTGGAAGTGGATTTCCAAGGACATCTAGTTTTTCTTCGGTTAGATATTTATTAAGGTTATCCTGTAAAAGTTTATTTACTTCATCCACCAATACGGCTTTACCATATTGTTTCTTTATTAATCCCATAGGAACCTGACCTTTCCTAAAACCTGGAATGTTCGCCTGTTTTTTATAATCCTTTAGAATTTTATCTACCTTGTCACTATAGTCATCTTTCGTTATTGCTACTTTTACAATAGCATTTAACTCGTCTATCTGCTCTTTCTGAATATTCATCGATATCTCTAATTTGCTTTCTAAAATGGGTTGCAAAAATAGGATATTTTATAAACAGGAACAAGTTTTTAAATAGCTGATTATCAAATCCTGAATCAGGAATTTTTATCCTCCTTTAAAAATGAGAAAAAGATAGATTCAAGAAAGGTTAATAGGAGACTAAACAATAACGCCCACCAAATAGAATCAACAGTAAACCCGGAGACAAACCTGTCTGCCAGCAATATAATCAGTGCGTTAATAATTAGTAAGAATAGGCCTAATGTTAATATGGTTATGGGCAAGGTAAGGATTACCAAAATAGGTTTAATAATAAAATTTAGAAGGCCTAAGACTATAGCCACAATGATCGCTGTCGTATAGGAGTCTACTCCAACACCAGGCAATATATTTGCCAGTATTATCACCGCAAGAGCACTCAATAAAATTCTAATAATAAGTTTCATTTGGTCAGGTCTTAAGCATTTATTAAAATGGCGCCATAATTCATTGACATTTATAAAAGTAGTTATATTTTTTTATAAGTAATATTAAGACTTTCAAAATTCAAAAGGTCAATGCCAGGTAGGTTAGCCCCTTTTTTTATGAATTCAGAAAAATCATAGACTTTTCAATAAACTGTTGTGGGTTTTCGGCATGTAACCAATGCCCTGCATCATCAATGGTTTCAAGCTCTGCTTTCGGAAAATGATGCTTAATTTCAGAAAGGTCTTCAGTAGTAATGTACTCTGATTTGCTGCCCCTGAAAAATAAGGTTGGGCCGGCAAAGTATTCTGTATGACCAAGGGATTCCCCAATTTCTTCCATTTTTTGCGCCAGGACATCGAGATTAAAACGAAAGGCTAATTTTCCTTTTTCTATCCAATGAAGGTTTTTTAATAAAAACTGCCTTATTCCCCAATCATGCAGGTGCTCCGCAAGCAGAAAATCGGCCTGACTTCGAGAGGAAATTTCTTCCATACGCAGTGTTTTTAAGGCATCAATAATATATTGATGATGAGGGGGATAGAATTTTGGAGCAATGTCGGCAATTATTAATTTATCAACTAAATCCTGATACGTACAAGCAAAGGTCATTGCCGTTTTACCGCCCATAGAATGACCAAGGATACAAGCACTTGAAAACTTATGATGGTTAAAATAGTGATTTAAATCTTCAGCAAGTATGGTATAATTAAACTCCTCTGACCAGAAGCTCTTACCATGATTTCGTTGATCTATAAGATGAACTTCATAACCATTTTGTGCATATTGGGTACCCAGCGTTTTCCAATTATCGGACATTCCTAAAAAGCCGTGTAATATCAGCAGGGGTTTGCCTTTGCCTATAATATTTGAATGAAGTAAAGTCATTATTTCAATCGGTGTAAATACATGTTAATTACATTTTCCAGGCCCAGATAAAGCGATTCACAAATTAGCGCATGCCCAATGGATACTTCAAGCAGATTAGAGATATTTTCTTTAAAATACTTTATATTTTTGAGACTTAAATCGTGTCCGGCATTTAAACCCAGACCTAGTTCATGTGCAACATTAGCCGCATCAATGAAAGGTTGAATTCCAAGCTTGCTACCAGATTCATAGCCCTTCGCATACTGTTCCGTATAGAGCTCAATTCTGTCGGCACCAGTTTTGGCAGCACCGTTAACCATCCTTATTTCGGGATCTACAAATATTGAAGTTCGAATATTTTGTTCTTTAAAAACCCCAATGACTTCTTTTAAAAAGTCTTTATGAGTTACCGTATCCCAGCCGGCATTTGAGGTAATAGCATTAATTGAGTCCGGAACCAGGGTGACCTGAGCCGGTTGAACTTCCAGTACTAAATCAATAAATTTATCAATTGGATTCCCCTCAATATTCAATTCAGTAGTTACTACTTCCCCGAGCTTACGAGCATCCTCATATTTAATGTGTCTTTCATCTGGTCGGGGATGAATAGTTATTCCTTGCGCACCAAAATCTTCTATATCGGCAACTACTTTTATTAGATTTGGGACATTCCCACCTCTTGAATTTCTCAGAGTAGCTATTTTGTTAACATTAACACTAAGTTTTGTCATTTTACGATATTTATATTTTCCAGGGCTCAAAAATACAAATAAGGCATACCTTTTGATGTTTAAAATTAGTATTTTGCGTAAGATTTTAATGACATGCAGATTCAATCCCATATAATTACGACAATTCCAATTTTTAATTTGGAGGACGCACTTAATGAGGTTATTAACTTTTTTAAGCATACCACCTATTCACATGTGGCGATAGTTGAGAATGGCTTTTTTGTGGGAGTCTTATCAGAAAATGATCTTGAAACCTTTGAGAGTGACAAAAAAATTGAAGACTACAAATATAATCTTGAATCCTTTTTTGCATTAAAAAGTACTTCATGGCTCGATGTTCTTGAAAAATTCGCCAGGAGCGAATGTAACTTGTTGCCAGTTTTGGACGACGAAAAACAGGTAATAGGTTATTATGACCTTAATGATATTGTTGGTGTTTTTATAGATACGCCTTTCTTTACAGAACCGGGAGGAATTCTAGTGTTGGCAAAAGGCATTAAAGACTATTCTTTTAGTGAAATATCGCAGATAATTGAAAGTAATAACACCAAATTACTCGGAGCATTTATTACTGATATTCGAAATGATGTCATTCAGATTACAATGAAAATCAGCACTGGTAATTTTAGTGAAGTAGTACAAACCTTCCGACGATACAATTATAATATACTCTTTGGTAATAAGGACGATCAGTTTATTGAGAATTTAAAAGAAAGATCGGATTATCTTGATAAATATCTCAATGTTTAAATTCTATGTGGGGAAGTTTTCTGAAAAAGGTGATTTTGCCCCCATTGTCCTCCCCAATTAAAGGCTAATTACATAAACCATTCTAATATGAAAATTGCAATATATGCTCAGATCTACGAGAATGAAACCTTAGATTATGTTGTGGAGTTACTGGATGAATGTAAAAATGTTGGCGCAGAAGTATATATTGAAGCACATTTTTACACTCAATTGTCCGCTTCAAGACAAATTGCAAACTACGGCACCTTCGATCGCGAAGTTGGTTTGGATCGGTCTTTCGAAATGTTTGTGAGTTTTGGAGGGGATGGAACAATTTTAAGAGCTATTACATATATACGTGATCTGGGAATACCCATAGTTGGAGTAAATACGGGTAGACTTGGTTTTCTTTCCACTTTAAAAAAGGAAGAAGTCAGAAGAGTTGTTACAGAATTTGTTTCCGGAGCCTATTCCATAGTTGAACGTAGTCTGGTAGAAGTGAATGCCGATTTTGATATCCCTGAATTCAGGGATATGAATTATGCATTGAATGAAGTATCTGTAAGCAGGAAGGATACCACTTCAATGATAACTGTGGAAACACATCTTAATAATGAATATTTGACCTCTTATTGGGCAGATGGACTCATAGTAGCAACGCCAACAGGATCTACAGGCTATTCTTTGAGTTGTGGAGGCCCCGTTATAATGCCGGGAGTACAATCACTGGTAATTACACCTATTGCCCCCCATAATTTAAACGCAAGACCCCTGGTTATCTCGGACGACACAATCATCCGATTAAAAGTTTCAGGACGAGAGGTAAATCATCTTGTTTCATTAGATTCCCGAATCGCCACTATAGAAAATGGTAAAGAAATTACTGTTAAAAGGGCCCCATTTACCATAAAAATGATTGCCTACACTTCTGAGAGCTTTTTGGAAACAATTAGAAACAAATTGCTATGGGGTCAGGATAAGCGGAATTAGATACTTCCTTAAAACAATAAAAAACTGCAAATACTGTTTATCAAAGGTAAATAGGGGTATATATTATATTAGTTGTAAAATGCTATATTAATTATATTTGCAAACTTTTGAATTTAATGAGAGCGTTTATTGTTGTTATTCTTTTACTTGGATTTGGCTTGATAAATGCCCAAACTTATGAAATTGGATTATATGCAGGGGGTACCAATAATATTGGAGATGTTGGCAGAACAAACTATATAGCACCTTCTGGTCCGGCGATTGGAGGTCTTTTTAAATGGAATAAAAGTAAGCGTTATGCCTGGAGAGCTAGCGTAATTTATGGAAAGTTTACAGCAGATGATTCAAAATCAGGTATTTCTTCCAGACGCCAAAGGGGCTATAAGATGGATAATTCTGTGTTAGAAGCTTCTGCAGGCCTAGAATTTAATTTTGTTGAATATAATTTACATAAATTAGGACCAGCGTTTACACCATATTTGTATACTGGTATTACCTATTTCCGATATGGGTATAAATACTTTGATGCGGGGCAGGTGCAGGATATAGATCAAAAGGATGGTTCTTTTGCCATTCCAATGACTGTTGGTTTGAAAGCGAGGTTGTCGCAGTTTTTGATCATAGGTGCAGAAATAGGAGCTCGATTGACTTTTACTGACAATTTGGATGGTAGTAATCCAGAAGGATCTAACTTTGAACAATTTAGATTTGGAAATATTTTTAGTGATGATTGGTATGTTTTCTCAGGAATTACATTAACTTATACCTTTGGTAGAAAACCATGTTCCGATTGTTTTGAGTAACACTTATGATAAATACTAATGATGATTTAAAAAACGGAAAACTTCCGAAACATCTGGCTATTATAATGGATGGTAATGGCAGATGGGCCAAACAAAAAGGACGACTGCGTGTTTTTGGTCATGAGCATGGTGTTAAAGCTGTACGCGATGTAGCAGTAAACTGTTCTAAGCTGGGAATTAAGTACCTTACCTTATATGCCTTTTCTACAGAAAACTGGAAACGACCGAAAATAGAAGTTGATACCTTAATGAAGTTATTGGTATCCTCCTTAAAAAAGGAACTTCCTACTCTAAACGAGAATGATATAAAACTAAATGCCATTGGCAATATTGAATCTCTTCCTTCCAGGGCTCTCGCAGAACTTAAAGAAGTCATGGCCAAGACTAGTCAGAATTCAACAATGACCCTGACTCTTGCTCTTAGTTATGGTTCAAGAGAAGAGATAAAAAATGCGATTAAAAGTATTAGTGTCAAAGTTAAAAATAATATAATTTCTCCTGAAAATATTGATGAAACCATTATTAATAACCATCTTTACACGCGAAATTTACCAGACGTAGACTTGCTAATCCGAACCAGTGGTGAACACAGGATTAGCAATTTTTTACTTTGGCAAATAGCGTATGCCGAATTATATTTTATTGATGTATTTTGGCCCGATTTTAAAGAGCATCATTTGTTAGAGGCTATAAAAAATTATCAGCACAGAGAACGAAGATTTGGAAAAACTAGCGAACAACTCAACTAGCGATATGAAGAAGTTCATATCACTTGAACTTCTTATTTTATTTTTACTACTCCTTTTTACTACTTTCAGTTCTGCTCAGGAAGCTTCCTATGGAAATGGCAAAAAGTATATACTTGGGGGAATTGAAGTTAAAGGTTTGCAAAGTTATAACGAGCAGACTGTCAAAACTTTTACCGGACTTAGAGAGGGCCAGCCGATTACGGTTCCGGGTGATCAAATTAGTGACGTAATTAAAAAGCTATGGGATCTTGAATTGTTTAGTGATATTAAATTCTATATTTCAAATATAGACGGAGATAAGGTCTTCCTGGAACTTGATATAGAGGAAAGACCAACCTTATCCAAGGTTACGGTTTATGGGATTAAGAAGAAAAAAATAGATGAAATAATTAAAGAAACAGATCTTAAGAAAGGGAAAAAGGTAACAGAGAGCTTCATTTCTAATACCAGAAATTATATTCAGAATAAATATAAAAAAGAGGGATATTTAAATGCCAAGGTCACTATTGCTACCGCTGTAGACACATCAGATACTAATGCTGAAAGCATGGTGGTTAATATTAAGACGGGAGATAAAGTTAAGATCAAGAATATTACTATTGACGGTAACAAAATGCTTTCAGATAAACAGCTGCGAAAAGCTCTGAAGAATACTAAAAAAGCTCAATTTGGCAGGGTTTGGAAAAAATCGAAATATATTGAAGCTGATTATCAGGAAGATTTGGCAGCATTGGTCGATAAATATGCGGAGAAAGGTTACCGGGATGCTCGAGTGATTGAAGATTCAATTTCAATAATTAATACTAAGAAAATAAATATAGATATTAAAGTTGAGGAGGGTAACAAATACTATTTTGGGAAAATAGATTTTGTGGGGAATTCTGTTTATACTGACGCTCAACTTAATAAGGTTTTGGGAATTAAAAAAGGAGATACATATAATGGTGTACTCCTGAGAGAAAGGATTGCGGACGAATCTAAACCTGATGCTGAAGATATCACAAACCTCTATCAGAATAATGGCTATTTGTTCTCACAAATAAACCCGGTAGAAGTATCTGCTCAGAACGATACTATAAATTTTGAGATTAGGATTATTGAGGGGAAAGAGACTTTTTTAAATCATGTCTATGTTGCAGGGAATGACAAAACCAATGATCATGTTATCTTTAGAGAATTAAGAACTCGTCCCGGACAGAAATATAGTAAAGATAACATTGTACGTAGTGTCAGGGAATTGGGACAACTAGGATTTTTTGATGCAGAACAAATAAAACCGGATATTCTAAATCCGGATCCCAATTCTGGAACCGTTGATTTGAAGTATAGCCTGGTAGAATCCGGAGCTAGTCAGATAGAATTACAAGGTGGTTATGGTGGAGGTGGATTTATTGGCACTCTAGGCCTGTCTTTTAATAATTTTTCTATAAAAAACATATTTAATGGGAAGGCTTATAAGCCGGTTCCTATGGGAGATGGGCAAACATTTGCACTTCGTTTACAAGCGAGTAGAACTTTTAGGGTTTATAGTCTTAGTTTTTCAGAACCCTGGCTTGGAGGTAAAAAACCAGTGAGGTTTAATATGTCGTTTTCCAGAACACAGCAATTCTTGGCATCTTTTGACAACTCAGGTAGAATTCAGGTAAATAAAGATCAGCAATTTTCCATAACAGGGGTTTCCCTTGGACTTGCGAAAAGATTGCAATGGCCCGATGACTTTTTTACAATATCTCATTCATTAGGATATCAATTATACGATTTTAAGAACTACAATTCAGGCCTTTTTCGGTTTGGTAATGGGACATCTAATTCCCTTGCTTATACTTTGGGCTTATCCAGGAGTTCGGCAGGACCCGGAAGAATATTCCCGCTATCAGGGTCCATATTTGAGGTGACCGCCAAGTTAACACCACCATATTCTCTTTTTAGCGATAAAGACTATAGAGGTTTACAAGATCGAAGTGATGAACTAAGTCAGATAGGACTGCAACGTCCTTTAACCCCAGAAGAAATCACTGAACAGCAGACAATAGAGCAGGAGAGATTTAAGTGGTTAGAGTATTTTAAAATTAAATTTAAAGGAGATTGGTATACTCGAATAGTGGGGAAATTAGTACTGCGTACAAATATTGAGTTTGGTTTTCTGGCAAGTTATAACAGTGATGTGGGAGCTGTACCATTTGAACGCTTTTTTATGGGTGGAGATGGTCTTGGGGGTAATTTTACACTAGATGGCAGAGAGACTATCCAATTAAGGGGTTATGAGAATAATTCCATTACACCAATTAACCCTGTTACCGGCCAACAGGAAGGTGGAATTGTATTTAATAAGTATTCCCTGGAACTTCGATATCCATTGACATTAAAGCCTTCTGCATCTATATATGCTTTAACTTTTTTAGAAGCGGGAAATAACTTTAACAATTTTCAAGAATATAATCCGTTTATTTTAAAACGATCGGCCGGAGTGGGCGTCCGGATATTTATGCCGGCCTTTGGTCTATTGGGAATTGACTTTGGTTATGGTTTTGATGAAGACAGCCGTCCTCAGTCCGCAGGTACGGGTCCAAGCGGATGGCAAACGCACTTTATTATAGGGCAACAGTTCTAACCTCGGTATTTTTTCCAATAAAATTTAGGGTAATCCACTCATTTTAAAATAATTAGTATTTTTGGCACGATATTTTCTATGTAATAAAACGAATTAAATGATGAAGACAAAAGTTCTTTTAGTAGTTGTAGGTTTATTGCTTTGGTCTAACACATTTTCACAACGGGGTGTAAGAATTGGTTATGTAGATATGGAGTATATCCTTGAAAATGTTGAAGAATACCGTGATGCAAGCGAGCAGTTAGAAAATAAAGTCCAAAGATGGAAAGTAGAAATTGAGCAGAAGCAAAGCGAAGTGGATCAAATGAAGAAGGATTTGATGGCAGAAAAAGTGTTATTGACAAATGAGCTTATCCTGGAACGAGAGGAAGAAATTCAAATCCTGGAAAAGGAAATGATTGAATACCAGCAAAATAGATTTGGACCTAATGGTGATTTGGTTTTGCAAAAGAAAAGGTTAATTCAGCCTATACAGGATCAGGTTTTTAATGAAGTACAAAAAATTGGATCAAATAAAAAGTACGATTTTATTTTTGATAAATCGGCGGATGTTGTAATGTTGTACTCCCAAAAAAGACACGATATAAGTGAATTGGTGCTGAGGGGAATAGCGAGGACCAGGAAAGTTAGTGCGCCAAAGGCGAAGGCGAAAAACAAAAGCCAGTTAGAAAACTTTGAAGGTGATTCGGAAGAAGAGGAAATAAGTGATGCCCTTCTCGAGAGACAGGCAATGGCAAAGCAAGCGGAAGAAACAAGAGTCAAAACTGCTGAAGAACGGAGAGAAGAACAACTAAGAATAAGAGAAGAACGTAAAAAGGCCTATGAAGAAAGAAGAAAGAAATTATTAGAAGAACGGGAGGCAAAGAGGAAAGAAAAAGAAGAAGAAAGAAAGCAAGCAATTGAAAAGAACGAAGAAACTAAAAACTAAAACTCGAAAATAATTATATTAACATTCAAATAGTAAATTCAGAAATCATGAAACAGTTTAAAAAAGTAGCAATAGCCTTAGTTTTATTAGTAGCCGCTACTAGTTTTGTAAATGCACAAAGCAAAGTCGCGCATATTAATGTAACGGAATTATTGGGCGAGATGCCAGAAATGAAGGCCGCTCAGGCAGAGCTAAAAAAACTACAGGAAACATACAGGGCAGATATTGAAAGCTCTATGACAGAGCTAAAGAATAAATATACTCAGTATTCTAACGAAGCTACTACAAAATCTGAAGAAGAGAATCAAAAAAGAGCTCAGGAACTTCAGGGTTTTGAAAAAAATATTGGGGACGCGCAACAAGCAGCACAACAGGAATTGGCTAAAAAGCAAGCAGAATTATTCGAGCCCATTTCTATAAAGGCAAAAGCAGCCATAGAAAAAGTAGCTGCAGCTCAAGGTTATGATTACGTCATAGATGCTACTCAAGGTGGCGGTCTAATCGTTGCAAAAGGAAAAGATCTTTTAGCCGAAGTAAAACAGGAATTAGGGTTTTAGTTTTTACTTTGTTCAACTTAATAGTAAAACTGTCCTCAAAAGGACAGTTTTTTTTGTTTATTTATTTAATAAATAGGTGGACATTAATTCTTTTATGATCAATCTACATTGGCAGAAATACAGTACTAATAGTGTAACAGGGAGAATTTTGTTTTATAATATCTTTTATGGTATTGAACGTTTGTGTTGGGAAAGCATAACTTTGTTATTGAAAATTAGTTATAGTAAACCGCATTTTACATGAATGTAAAACCCATAGGTATTTTTGATTCAGGGGTAGGAGGTACTTCCATATGGAAAGAAATACATGCTCTCCTACCTCATGAGAATACTATTTATTTGGCAGATAGCAAATATGCACCTTATGGTCAAAAAACCAAAGAAGAAATAATTGCTTTAAGTGCAAAGAACACTGAGCTTTTACTAGCACGTGGCTGTAAACTTATAGTTGTTGCCTGTAATACGGCTACTACCAATGCTATATCACATTTAAGAGAGAAGTACGATGTTCCATTTATAGGGATTGAACCAGCCATTAAACCCGCAGCACTAAATTCCGGAACAGGAACTGTAGGGGTATTGGCAACAAAAGGAACTTTGAGTAGTAGTCTCTTTTTAAAAACTTCAAAAGACCATGCTGGCGAAATATCGATTGTTGAACAGGATGGTGCTGGGCTTGTACCATTAATTGAAGCTGGAAAAATAAATTCTACTGAGACTAAACAATTATTGATCAAGTACATTAAGCCTATGCTCCAGGCAAATATGGATCATATTGTTTTGGGATGTACACACTATCCCTATTTAATTCCGGTCTTAAAGGAAATATTGCCTTCTCATGTGAAAATAATAGATTGCGGTGCTGCTGTGGCAAAGCAAACCCTGGCGGTTCTTGATAAAGAAAGTCTCAAAAATCCCAAAAAGATTCCTGGTAAAATTCAGTTTTATACCAATAAGGATACAGAGATTTTAATTTCTTTTCTGAAAGATGTTGATGAAATAAAACAAATCGCATATCTGGATTTTTGAAGCTGCTGCCACCAAAAAATATTTTATTTTCACCTATAATAGTTGTTTATACGAAGGTTAAAATGGGAAATTTAAATTTTTTCTAGATATTCTCTCTTTTGTACGTTAGATAGGTGAAGTTGTATTTATGTCTTTCATCACTTGAGTGAAATTCCTCCTTAATCAGTTTCCATGTATTTTTATCTATTTCCGGGAAATAGGTATCAGCGTTAAATGATTCATGGACTCTGGTGATTTCCAGGAAATCTGCATGCGGCATCCCCAAATTATAAATTTCACCACCACCGATAATATAGGAAATGGGATCATTAGATGCTAGATTCAAGGCTTCTTCCATTGAATGTACAACAATACATGAAGGTAATTCAACATTATATTTGAGATCTCGTGTAATTATTATATGCGTGCGATTTGGGAGCGGCTTAGGAAAACTTTCAAATGTTTTCCTGCCCATAATAATTTTATGTCCCGTTGTTAATTGCTTAAAACGTTTAAAATCATCTGGAAGATGCCAGAGAAGATCATTATCCTTTCCTAAGCTATTATTCTTTCCAATGGCAGCTATCATAACAATTTTACCCACTAATCTTTTTTTTTATAATTAGCCATTGGGAAATCGGTTTCAATTTCGTTTTGAAGTTCCTTTATCCTCTGCCTTTGTTTTGCGATTAATTTTTCGCGTTGTGCACGTTCCCAGTCAATTCCCATAAACTTTTGAGTAACATAGACATTTACTACATGCACAACAAACAAGAACGCCCAGAAAGTAATACCCCATATAAACCAGTTATATTCTTCACCGTATTTTAGAATTTTGTTTATCAAAATAAGAAATACACTACCGATAATAAATAGCACAAAATGAACGTATAAGTTTTTTTTTTGCTTAATTCGTTTATGCGCATACTCCAGCTGTTCATGCTGTTCTCTATCTATAATGGATTCACTTTTATTTTTGGAAAACATTCTAATAGTTATCTTTAGGTACAAAGATACAGCAAATCAAAAATTACAATAACTATCAAGGATGCTAAATAATAGAAAATCATATCCTGTCCTTAACCATTGTATTTATGCAAATACTGCTGCATATGGTCTTTTGAATGATGAACTTTTGGAGTGGCGTCAAAATCACGATTTGGATTATCTTGTTGGTGGCAGTTCTATGAAAATTGAAAGTTTAGGCCTAATAGGCGAAACAAGACAAATTGTTGGAGAATTTTTTAAGTGTAAGAAGGATCTCATTGCCTTGGTTCCAAATTTCTCTTTGGGGCTGAATATGCTGCTCGAAGGATTGGATAG
>Ga0316197_10002532_pt1 | contig 13063 bp, 9 predicted proteins | sample OudBiesiAoxic_MG_FD_204939 | JGI IMG/M metagenome (GOLD analysis project Ga0316197, IMG submission 204939) | Coastal sediment microbial communities from Oude Bieten Haven, Netherlands - site A oxic | ecosystem: Environmental > Aquatic > Marine > Coastal > Sediment | place: Netherlands...
AAACATCTAAACTTTTGGAATATTATTTCCATTACATCTCTAGCACTTATATTTTTATTTTTGATCTACCCTTCATTTTCACTGGTAAGTCAAAGTTTTATAAGTTCTACAACAGGAAAATTAACTCTAGAAAACTATATAGATTTCTTTTCCTTACCATATTATTTTAATGCATTAAAGCATAGTTTGGCAGTTTGTTTGACCACAACTATCTTTGCCACTTTAATAGGTATTCCTATAGCTTACTTTATGGGTAGAACCAATATATATTTTAAAGGGTTTTTAGATCTCGTTATCATGATTTCTCTCCTTTCTCCTCCATTTATTGGAGCATATTCTTGGATCTTGCTCCTGGGAAGAAACGGATGGATTACTAATCTATTGAGTCCTTTTGGAATAGTTATGCCTACTATCTACGGATTTACAGGAATAGTAATTGTATTTACTCTAAAATTCTTTCCATATGTATATATCTATACTTCGGGAGCACTAAATAGTATCGATGCCTCTTTGGAGGAGGCTTCTGAAAACTTAGGTATGAGTAGATTACAGAGATTATTTACAGTAACTTTTCCATTGGTTATGCCTTCTATCACTGCTGGAGCTCTTATGGTATTTATGACTTCCCTAGCTGACTTTGGTACTCCAATGTTAATTGGTGAAGGATACAAGGTTTTACCTGTTATGATCTATGATGAGTTTATGAGTGAAATGGGTGGCGATGCCACTGTTGCAAGTACTATCAGTGTTATAGTTGTAGCTTGTTCTACCCTTGTACTTTTTCTTCAAAAATATCTTATTTCTAGGAAAAATTATAAGATGAATGCTCTTAGGCCACCTAAAACATCTATACTTACACCTAGTAGTAGAATTTTAGCTACTGTATTTGTAGGAGTTATATCATTTATAGCTTTCCTACCTCAATTAGTTGTTATCTATACTTCATTTCTTAAAACCAACGGGCCATTATTTATTTCAGGATTTAGTTTAGACAGTTACTATGATATTATGAATAAACTTTCTTCTAATATCTATAATACGTTCCTTTATTCTATTATATCTATATTAATTATGTTGCTTCTAGGACTGGTTCTCTCTTATATTATTTTTAAGAAGAAAAATAGATTAGCTCCTATCTTAGATATTTTAATTATGTTCCCATATGTTATTCCAGGATCAGTTTTAGGAATAGGGTTATTGGTATGTTTTAATAAGAGACCGATGCTCCTCAGTGGAACAGGATTTATACTTATAGTATCCTATGTTATTAGAAAATTAGCATATACAGTAAGATCAGGAACGGCTATATTACATCAGATAGATCCTAGTATAGAGGAAGCTTCTATAAATTTAGGAGTCTCTCCTATGAAGACATTTTTCAAGGTCACAGCTGTTATGATGGGACCAGGTATATTTTCTGGATTAATCCTCAGTTGGATATCTACTATAAATGAATTAAGTTCATCTATTATATTATATACTGGAAAAACAGGAACTATTGCTGTTGCAATATATACAGAGGTTATTCGAGATAGTTTTGGAACTGCTGCGGCTCTTTCTACTATCCTGACTATTATATCTATTATTTCTATACTTATATTCAAGTTTTTCTCTAGAGGAAACAAACTAAATATCTAAGTAAGAAGTAAAAACTAAAAAAGACCTAGAAAATTTAATATTTCTTCGGTCTTTTTTTTATACCTCCCTAAATAACTCCCCCTCGCCCTATTTAGGAAGAGGGGAACTAAAGGGGTGAGGGCTTCTATAATTTAAATAATTCTTTGATTTTTTCAACAACTCCATTTTCTTCATTACTCTTTGCTATATTTTTTGCAAGTTCTTTTAGTTTAGGATGAGCATTTTCCATAGCATAGCTATGATCTCCACTTTCTAATAACTCTACATCATTTAAATAGTCTCCAAAAACTAAAGTTTCTTTAGGAGTTATCCCTAATATCCCTTGTAATTTTTTCATAGCAGTTCCTTTATTTGCATCTATATTAGAAATATCTAGCCATACTCCACCAGAAACAGTAATCTTATATTCATTTTCAAATTCTTTGAAGTATTTATAACTATTTTCTTCTGAATTCTTAAAATCACATAGAGCAATTTTTAAAAAATCATCTTCTACTTCTTCCAAAGAATTAACTATCTCAAATTTTTCATAATATGGCTTAACTTCCTCTATAAATTTAGAATCATTTGATTCTATGTAGGCACTATTTTTTCCACATAACACAATATTTACACCATCTATTGTTCTCGCAAGCTCTATAAATTCAAAAGTTTTCTTTCTATCTAAAGTATTTATATGTAAAATTTCGCCTTTATAAGCTACAAAACTCCCATTTTCTGCAATAAAATAAATTTCATCTTTTATACCTTCAAATTTTTTAATCAAATTATAATATTGCCTTCCACTGGCACAAGCAAAAATAATATTTCTTTCTTTAAGTTTTTCCCAAACTCCCCAAAATTCAGGATTAATCTCATGTTTACTATTTAATAAAGTTCCATCCATATCAGTTGCTATCAGTTTTATCAAAATATTTCCTCCTAGAAATTCACACTTTAAATTTTATGCTATAGAGTATTATAACTGATTTTACCAAATATATTCAATAAGATTATAGATCAAGTTCTATACATACTGAGGTTAAAAAAATAGAGAATCCTACGGATTCCCTGATCTTTAGAATGTTATATTTATAATTCCTTGTAAATAATTTCGAATGCTTTATCACCTTTTTTATATCCTATTCTTGGACTATCAAATTTTTGCTCCAAAACTTCTAAATTATTTATTTTTGAAAATTTTAATAGCATCCAGTCATGATGTTTTTTAGAAGCATGGTTACCTTTTATTTGAAAACAACGTAATGTTTGATCTCCTTTCGTAGATATACCACAAGCATGGGGTTCTACAATCCTATCTAAATCATCATATGTCAATGATATCAACCTTTTTTCCTCTATAGCTTTTACTATTAAATTTTTCATAACGCCCTCCTGTTTCACCTTTACTTTCATAATCTATTGTTATAACATATTATGCATCCCTACTTTAAGTATACAACAAAATATAGAAATATCTCAAAATTAAAACAGGGAATCCAAATGGATTCCCTGTTTTTTATCTAGATGCAACGTCACGTTACTTTTTATTTAAATGCTTCTAAATTTTCAGTTAATTTATCTAACTTGTCTTGATATTCTTTTTGTATCTTTCTTTCTCTTTCTAAGATATGAGCAGGTGCCTTAGAAGTAAATTTCTCATTAGATAATTTACCATTTACCTTCGCAAGGTCTTTCTCTATCTTAACCATTTGTGCTTCGATCTTCTTGATCTCAACTTCAGGATCTAATAGTCCTGCTAATGGTACATATAATTCAGAATCTTCTACTACTCTAAATCCTGCACCTGTAGGTTTTGCTACATCACCAAACTCTAAAGTTTCTAATTTAGCTAACTTAGTTAGGAATGTTTTATTATTTTCCAAAGTTTTAATCTCAGATTCATTATTAGTTCTTAAGATTGCCTTTACTTCCTTTGCAGGAGATATATTTATCTCAGCTCTTATATTTCTAAGGGCAGAAACTACTGATTGTAAGTATTCAAAAGATGTTTCTGTTTCTTCGTCTACTAAAGCTTCATTACAAGTAGGGAAAGATTCAAGCATGATTGTTTCACCTTTAGCTCCTAATTTTTGCCAAATTTCCTCTGAAATAAATGGCATAAATGGATGTAATAATCTAAGTCCTTCTTCTAATACTGTCCATAATACATATTGAGCCGTTTTCTTAGAAGTTTCATCTTCACTATTATAAAGTCTAGTCTTAGCTAACTCAACATACCAGTCGCAGAAGTCTCCTCTTAAGAATTCATATGCTCCCTTAGCAGCTTCGTCTAATGTGAAACTTTCTAAATGTCCATTTATTTTTTTAGAAGCTTTATTTAATTTAGAGAAGATCCACTTATCTACTAATTCTAACTCTAATTCATCTTTATTTACACTGTTGATATCAAAATCTTCTAAGTTCATCAATACGAATCTAGATACATTCCAAATTTTATTTGAGAAGTTTCTTCCCATCTCTAATAATTTTTCAGAGAAATGTACATCTTGACCTTGAGAAGTGTTATAGATCATAGTAAATCTAATAGCATCTGCACCATATCTGTCTATTAATTCTAATGTATCAGGAGAGTTTCCTAATGATTTAGACATCTTTCTTCCTTGCTCATCTCTAACTATTCCATGTAAGAATACATGCTCAAATGGGATTTCTTTCATTTCATACATTCCCATCATTACCATTCTAGCAACCCAGAAGAATAATATATCTGCTCCAGTTACCAGTGTATTTGTTGGATAAAATCTTTCTAATTCTTTACTTTCAGGTAATCCCAATGTTGAGAAAGGCCATAAAGCAGATGAGAACCATGTATCTAATACATCTGTTTCTTGAACTAATTCAACTTCTTTTCCATAATGTGCAAGTGCTTGAGCAGCTGCATCTTCATCAGAATTTGCTACGAATAAATGGTTGTCAGGTCCGTAGTATGCAGGTATTCTATGTCCCCACCAGATCTGTCTAGATATACACCAGTCTCTGATATTCTCTAACCAGTTATAGTAAACTTTTTCCCATCTTTTTGGCATGATCTTAACATCGCCATTATAAACTACTTCTAAAGCGTTCTTAGCTAATGATTCCATCTTAACGAACCATTGATTAGAAATTCTAGATTCTATAGTTGTATTACATCTATAACATCCACCGACTTTATTGTCATAATCCTCTATTTTTTCCATGAATCCTTGCTCTTCTAAATCAGCAACGACAGCTATTCTTGCTTCTTCACGGGTCATCCCTTCATATTTTCCAGTAAGAGCATTCATCTTAGCATCTGGAGTAAATATATTCATGATTTCTAAGTTATGTCTTTTCCCAATCTCAAAGTCATTAGGGTCATGGGCTGGAGTCATTTTTACTACACCAGTTCCAAATTCCATATCTACATAGTCATCAGCTATGATTGGAACTTCTTTTCCTGTAAGAGGAAGAATTACAGTTTTACCTATTAGATCTTTATATCTTTCATCATTAGGATTTACAGCTACTCCAGTATCTCCTATCATCGTTTCTGGTCTAGTAGTCGCTACTACAAACTCTATATCAGAATCTTTTACAGGATACTTTATATGCCACATATGACCTTTGTGCTCACTATGATCTACTTCATCATCAGCTAAAGCAGTTCCACATTGTGGACACCAGTTTACCATATATTCACCTTGATAAATTAATCCATCATTATATAATTTTACAAATATATCTTTTACAGATTCAGAACAACCTTCATCCATAGTAAATCTTTCTTTTTCCCAATCTAAAGAGGCTCCTAATCTTCTTAATTGATTAGTGATTATTCCTCCATATTGATGTTTCCAATCCCAAACTTTTTCGATAAACTTATCTCTTCCAAGATCATCTCTAGTTAAGTTATCTTCTGCTAATTTTCTCTCTACTCTATTTTGAGTAGCAATCCCTGCATGGTCTGTTCCTGGCATCCAAAGAGTATTGTATCCACTCATTCTCTTCCATCTAATAATAGTATCTTGGATACTGTTATTTAAAACATGCCCCATATGTAATACACCTGTAACATTTGGTGGTGGCATAACTATAGTATAGTTAGGTTTTTCATCATCCATTGTTGCTCTAAAATACTTATTTTCTTCCCATGTTTTGTACCATTTACTCTCTATCTCCGTCGGAGAATATATCTTGTCTAATTCCGTCATAACTGACCTCCTAAGTTTATTTTACAAAAAAATAGTAGCTATTTAATTCAAAATAGCTACTTTAATCTCTTTTATATTATATAAAGGGTTTTATAAAAATTCAAAACCATAGCTATCACCTATATCAATTTGATTAAAATGTGATTAACTTTGACCTCTACTCTTTTCATAAATGTATTTCCTCCCTCTAAATTTATTCATAAATAATATCATTTTTTTAGACTTTTGTCAATTTAGAATTTTTAAATTCTAGCTTATCTAAGTTCTGTTTTTAAGAGTCCTCCACTCTTTTCAAAAGATATATCCCCACTTATAGTTATTAATTTCTCTGATACTATGACATTTTCATTTGTTATCTTTGGGTATATTTCTTGATATACTCCGTCACTTTTTTTAATCTTTATTGGTTTTAAATCATTAAGTTTTAAAGGTATCAAAACATGATCTTTTAAAGCTTTATCCAATCTTAAAAACTCCAATCCAACTATATTTACTTGAGCTAATTTTAAAGATAATACCCCTGTATTATTATCTAAAATAGGTTCTAATTCTCCATTGATACTAGCATCCAATGTATTTCCGTTAAGATTTAAATTTAAATCACCAACAATATAGATTTGATCTTTTTTTAGGACTACCACCATATTTTTTATAGTATACTGAGCCATTGTTTTTTGATCTAAAACTTTAATCTCTTTTTGAAACTCCAAGGGACTTATAGCTGTTACAAATGAATTTATAGCCTTTTCAGATAATTTAACACTGATATCATTAGCCATACTCAAACTATAAAACATAATAAATACAAATATTAATAATTGTTTTTTAATCTTAATCTCCTCCATTTTGTTAATCAATTAAATCTTCTATTTTCTCTCCCAGTGCATATATTAATGGTTTTTTACGTATTTTTATTATATACCCTTCTTTAATCAAATTCTCTATATTATTTTTTAATTTATACGATGATATATTTAAATTTGTAGTCAAATCATTATGTTTTACTGCTATATTTTTAGAAAATAATTTCATCTCACATAAACAAATTAAAATGTTTTCTTCATTTTCTTCTAACTCCAGCTCTTTTATCTTTTCATACATAAATTCATAAATAATTTTCTTCTTTTCTAATAGTTCTATGATACTTTCTTGTCCTTGAGCTATTATTTTTAGAACATTCTCTACAAAAAAAGTTATTTCTCCATAATTTTCTTTCTTCCCTACCTGTAAAAAAGAATCTAAATAGATTTTATTATTCATTTTAATAGAGTAAGAAAGAGAGATCCCTGTAAATATATCAAATTTTCTACTTAAATACATTGAATAAATATACCTTCCAAATCTTCCATTTCCATCATAAAAAGGATGAATATACTCTAAAAAATAATGAGTTATTGCAGCTTTGATTAATGGTAATATCTGCTTATTGTTCATAAATACAATCAGTGATTCCATATTTTTTTCTATATTCTCTTCACCATTAATTCCAACATGAATTTTTTTATCTCCATTATAGATTGATACAGAATTTTGCCTAACAAATTTCCCTTCCACCTTATTGTTTTCTTTCTCTAATACATTTTGATCAAACATTTTATCGTATAATTTCTTTATCCCACTTAAATCATCAATATTAGTATATTTTTCATTCAACAAATCCAAATATGTCTGAATAATTTGAGTGTCTTTTGATTTTTTATTGAAATTGATTTCATCAAAAACCTCTTTTTTAGTACTATGTACACCTTCAATTTCATTTGTTTTTATAATCTCTTTTCCTACTAAATCTAAAATACAGCTATGAACTGCAAAATTAGAAATACTTTCTGTAATAGATTTAATCTTTTTACTATTCTCTGTAATTTTATTTTGTAAAATCAACAACTTATTTAACGGCAACAAAAACAATTCATATTTTTCTTTATTTTTTTTTTCTCCACGAACTAAGGGTGAAATAAATAAATTTGTTTTTATTGTACAATAATTATTAAAACGCTTCTCATATTCTTCTTTTACATTTTTTCGTTTATAATATAACTTCTCCAACTCTACATATTCCATAAATTCCTCCTTTTTTATTATAATTACCCTTATTATACTTCCTATTATTAAAAAATGCCAGTTTTTTATTTTAAAATAACTATTTATATTGTTTATTTTTATAAAATTCATATTTTTATAATTAAAAATCCTCCTTTAAATATTAAAAGGAGGAAAACATCGGTTTTTTTATTAAATTAAGCTTTTTTCCTTCTCATATAAGGTACCATAAACAGTATCCCTATTATGATTATATTCAGACTACTCATGGCTGCACTCTCTAAAAATAATTTATTGGTGTATAAATTATAATTTACTACTGAGGAAAGAGGAAGATATCTTCCTAGTTGCATAGTATAGGTTATAGTAAACTCTGCATAGATAACAGCAAAAATCTGTAGATATGTACCACTCAAGACTTCCTTTAAAATGGGAAATTCCACATAGATAAAGGTCTGTAATTTATTTGCTCCATCTATACTACTAGCTTCTAATATATCGACTCTAAACTTTTTTATATATTGATACATAAATGAATAAGCCAAAGGAACTGTAGTCAGAAAAAACCCTCCTACAAGTAAAACTATATAGGGGATATCATAAATTATGTTTGTGTAGACTAGAGTTATCCCCAAGAAACCACTAGATATTCCAAAGGTGGAAAATATTATATATGTACTAAATTTACCCGAAAATTTCAACAACAAATAGGTAAATATCACCACTATAAAAGCTGTAACCATGGCTATCATTCCTGAATTTATTATAGATTCAACCACTGGATATTTTTTATTAAAAGTAGGAGAAAGGATCTCTATAAAGGCCCTAAAAGAAAATTTCTTATCATAATAATTGTAGAAGGAAAAAACTAAGTTTATCCCTACAATCCCAAATTCAAAGATAATGAACATATAACTATATATCTTTGTGAGCAGAGATACTTCTCCAATTTTTTCATCTTCCTCTAGTTCATACCCAGTAATTTTTTCGCCGATAATATTCACACCTGTCAATATTATAAATTGAACTATCCCTAGAGCAAACATCCTAGAAAAATTAGCACTTCCCATGAGAGAATTTACTATTTCTACTTCTAAAGTGGAAAATTTTAGCCCTCCCAAAGATAGCACTATTCCAAAAGATGTAAATGAATAGGTAAATACCAAGAAAAATCCTCTAAATATCTGAGGTAAAATAAGAGGTAATTTTATCCTTGTAAAAAGAACCCACTTACTAGCTCCACATTCTAATGCCGCTTCTACAACTTCATTGGGTATTCTCTTTAATCCCAGAGACAGATATTTTACGAATATAGGTGCATTGTAAAATACATTTGCAATCAAGATAGCTTTCAAACTATATAAAATTCCTAAATCTTTTAATAAAGGCAGATTGAACACCAATGAAAATGTTATTACTGTAGATATTACAGGAAAAAAGAAGGGAATAAATATAGTCCCCTCCATTAGAGTGCTAAGTAATCCCCTTCTATAAGTCACATAATATGCAGGAAGGATGGCTGCTATAAAAGCTAAAATTGAAGACAAGATTCCCTGTTTAAAAGACATAAGGATAAGACTCAAAGTCTCGCTATCCATTATTTCTATTAAATCTCCTAAGTGGAAGAAATCACGTCCAAATATATAGATAGGAAATATCCATAATATCATATATCCTACATTCAAAACCCTAGCTTTTTTCATTCTTTTTCTCCCTTAATTTCAACATAAAAAATTATTTATCTTAGCTCTTTAGATTTTAAAACCGAAGTTATTTTGACACAGAGCTTCACGGAGAATTCAATTAAAGGTTCACAGAGTTTTCTCAGTGTACTCCTTTTTTTCTCTGGGCATCTCTGTGTCCAATAATTTCTTAGACTCCCACTCCCCCCACTTAAATTAAGAGGGGGATCAAAGGGGGCGTTCATAATTTTTTATTTTTTCAACAATTTAATTAATTCTCTTTTATATTCTTCTATTTTCTCTAAATCACTAGCCTTAACTTTTACTATTTTATTCGATGTTGGAACCCTATTATATTCATCTCCTAATTTTATATCTGTCACAGGTAGCATATAGTTTTTTTCTGCCATGGCTCTTTGGAATTTATCCTCTAAAATATAATCCATAAACAACTTAGCTCCATTTTTTATCTCTTTTTTTGCTACGATAGAGGCTCCTTGTACATAGATATATCCACCTTCACTTGGGATAAAACTTTTATACGTGCTCTTTTCATCAAAATAAAGATCACTAGTAGCATATCCTACCATAAGAGGTGCTTCATTAGTTGTAAATTTTGCCCATCCTTCACTCCACCCTGGAGCTACTGTTTTCATAGCAGGTTTTAACTCTTCCCAAAATTTAATCCAATTTTCCCCATATACTGCAACTGTCCACATCATAAACTCTTGACCAGTAAATGAATTAGGATCCAAAGCTATTAACTGACCTTTTAATTTTTTTAAATCTTCAAAAGATGTTGGCATCTTCTCTAGACCATCTTTATTTGCATTTATAGCCAATGATCCATAGTCAAATGGAGTAGAATACCACTCACCATCTATCATATATTCTTCTTTCATTATTTTTCCAGCTGTTTTAGGTTTATAGCTAGCTATAGTTCCTTCTTTTTTAGCTTGAATTACATTTATTTCTGATAATCCCAGAACTATATCAGCTTTTGGTCTTCTTTTTTCTAATTTTAATCTGGCAGGGATTCCTTTTATCCCTATTATTTCCACTTCTACCCCTGTTTTATCATAGAAATCTTGTCCTACTTCTTCCTGCAAGAATGTCATAGAACTAGGTACATAAACCACTACTTTTTCCTTTGAAAAACTTGTTATTCCTAATAATACCATTAAAATCCATAAAATACTTTTTTTCATTTTCTTCCCCCTTGTAATAATAATAATAATTCGTAAGGGTAATTCCTGAATCACCCTTTAATTAAAAAAAAGACCTCCCGAAGGAAGCCTTATTAAATATAAATATACTATTCATACCCTATAAAAATTCATCCTACGCTAGCATTATCTAGATCAGGTTAACAGTCGAGACTATAACATCTCCTCTCAGCAAAAGCTCCTGCAATACTTATTTGTACTTTATTGTAACAGAATATACAAAAATTACAACTTTTTTTTACATAGTCAAAATATATATATAAGTTTCTTCCTTTTACGAAGAGGAAGATGTCCAACAGGACAGAAAGAGTCGTCTGTTTTGTCTGAATTTCAAATTTATATATTTTTAATGCCTTTTATACTGTGCCTTAGTTCCCTCTCTCCAGCTTTCTCCTAGGATAGCTCCAGTCTCCTTGTTACAAGTTAACATATAACTTCTTTTGTCATAATCAAAATTCCAATAATAATTATCTTTTTCCTCGCTCATATCAATGTCTATTTCACCATCTATTCCAGGTAATAACCCCTCTAAATAATCATTTAATTTCTCTACACATTCCTGTAAATCGTACATATCTTTCCTCCTATTATTTTAAAACTATTTTCTTCTTATAACTCAAAGATTTTTTTTACCTATTTATTCCACTGCCTTCAAAACTTTTCCTATTTTATCTGAAATAACTAAATTTGCTCTGGTATCATAACTTGTAGAATCTCTATTTATCAAAATCAATTTATTTCCCCTATAAAGGTCTACCAAGGAAGCAGCAGGCTGAACTACCAATGAGGTCCCTCCTACGATTAAAACATCGGCATTAGCAATATAATGCATGGCTCTATCATAGCTATTCATATCTGGAACTTCTTCATACAAGGTAACATCTGGTTTTATTATACCATTACATTTAGAACAATGAGGAACACCCTTCCTATCCATTATTTCATCCAAAGTGTAGAAGGCTCCACAGTCCATACAATGATTCCTATGGATACTTCCATGAAGTTCTAAAACATTTTTACTTCCTGCCATTTGATGTAGTCCATCTATATTTTGGGTAATAACTGCTTTTAATTTACCTATTTTTTCTAGATGTGCCAATACCTTGTGTGCATCATTTGGTTTAACATCTTCGTATACTAGATATTTCTTATAAAATTCAAAAAATCCATCTTTATTTTTATTAAAATATGTTCTGCTAACTAGATATTCAGGACTATGGGTATACAAACCTGTAGCACTCCTAAAATCAGGAATTCCACTTTCTGTAGATACACCAGCTCCTCCAAAGAATACAATATTATCACTCTCATCTATTATTTTTTTCAATTCTTCATACATAGAATTGCCTCCTAAAATTACGTTTAAAATCTTATATTTAAAACTTTTCCTTAAAAGTACACTTCTTACACAGTTCCTCAACAGCTTTTTTATTGCTGAATCCATCATATATAGCAGTAGCTCTTTTCCCCTCTACTATCTCTTTAAATGATGTTTTAAAGATGTTGCCAAGGTTTACTACACCTTCACCGTCTAAACAGCATGGAATCACAGTCCCGTCCACTAATATCCCTATCTGAGTCCGTAACCCATAACAAAATCCATCTTCATTTTCATATTTGTCAACTAGTTCTGGCCATTTGAATTCTAGATCGGTATTCAGATATAATCTCTTCTTTATCTTCAGACCGTGACCTGGAACTAATTTATCCTCGATCTTATAATCCAAATCAAAATATTTTTCTATCCTATCTATAATTTTTCTATTTCCTTCCATCTGAACCTCATTTTTATTTCCACAGTGAAAGTTCCATAACCTCAAAGATATATATGTATTTTCTAAAGAAAGTGATTTTTTTGTAAAATCTAATATTTTTTTTAAGTAGTCATCTTCATCTATCTTGTCTATATCTCCATCAAATGAATGAAGGGAAAAATTAATCTGTCTAAATGCTTTTTTATCTATTATCTTTTCTCCTACTCTCCCTATCAAAGTTCCATTGGTAGTTATGTTTACCTTTATCCCCTTTTCCTCTGCAAGATCTAAAAAATTAGCTATCTCTGGGTGTGATAGAGGTTCCCCCTTTACATGAAGGTAGACATAATCACTGTATGGCTTTATTTCATCTAAGATATGTCTAAATTCGTCTAAATTCATAATTTTAGGAGTTCTTACTCCTTGAGGACAAAAACTACACTTTAAATTACATCTATTAGTTATCTCTATATATACTTTTTTATATTTTTTTGTATTTTTTCTCATTTTTTTCACCTCTTCTATAGCTTTTATTATAACATAGGACA
>Ga0316197_10002533_pt1 | contig 13060 bp, 10 predicted proteins | sample OudBiesiAoxic_MG_FD_204939 | JGI IMG/M metagenome (GOLD analysis project Ga0316197, IMG submission 204939) | Coastal sediment microbial communities from Oude Bieten Haven, Netherlands - site A oxic | ecosystem: Environmental > Aquatic > Marine > Coastal > Sediment | place: Netherlands...
TCGTTCAGGCTGGTGACGCATTGATACCGGCTGTTCGTGGTCCCCAAACCAGCACTCATCCGCATTGGGAATTTATATTGGAGCCTGGACAGGTTTGGATCGATCCCCGGGACAGGGGCTGGACTCGCGCCTCGCTTCCGTTCTCGTTACAGGAAAGAAACGCTAATTGCACACACAACGGCTTGTTAACCTTCCTGTTTCAATCAGACGGCTCCGTTTCACGCGCTGCCTACCAGGTTGGCAGCGAGACTTGCCAATACCTCAAAATTGACTTGTGGGGAACGCTCCAGGCCAAATATGCGCCCGGCAATATCGATTCAACTGACGCGATCAGAAAGAGCTACCAGGCAGAGGTTTCTGCACGCATGCCTGTTAAGCCTCTGGACCAATTGGCAGTGGATCATCCCGGTACCAACCTGGGTAACTTTGACTGGTTCCCTGCCGACGAGGTCAGTACGTTCGGGTTTGCAATTGACGGCGTTCATTACAGTGGTGGTTGCGGAACCCGTTACGGACCCTACCCCTTTTGCTCCGTTTTGGACCTGCCTTCATACTCGCTGGCGAAGTCGATCTTTGCCGGTGTGGCATACATGGCCCTTGAGCAGGATTTTCCAGGCATTGGCGAGTCCCTGGTGGTTGACTTTGTGCCGGAATGTGAGGATCCCGCGCGCTGGCAAGACGTCAATCTGCAACACCTGCTGGATATGGGCAGTGGAAACTTTCAGAGCCTGGAACCCGACGCAGATGAATTTGCGTCCTACGAAACGGCGTTCATGTCCGGTGAAACCCATCGGCAAAAGATCAACACGGCCTGCAGCTTATTCCCGCACAAAACTCAGCCTGGCAAAACGTTCGCCTATCACACATCTGACACTTACATCGCCGGTACGCTGATGAACGCCCTCCCGCAAGCCAGGGATATTCACGCAGATTTACTGGTAGCGAAGGTAATGAAGCCGCTTGGGCTGAGTCCGGTCACCTGGTTCACCCGTCGGACCTATGACCAGAAAGCACAGCCTTATACCGGCTACGGTCTTACCCTGCATGCAGATGACATCGTCCGCATGGGTTTGTTTCTTGCAAAGGGTGATGGAGTGATAGCGGGAAACCAGGTTCTGGATCCCGTTGAACTCAATGCTTCACTTCAACGCGATCCCGGTGATCGCGGTCTGATTGCCGGTTCGGAAGACTGGCGCTACAACAATGGATTCTGGGCATATCATACCGATCTTAACGGGGCCTGCAGTAAACCGGTCTGGATACCGGTCATGTCAGGCTACGGCGGCATCTCAATAGTCATGATGCCCAATCAGTCACTGTTTTATGTCTTTAGTGACAGCGGAAGATTTGAATGGCTCAGAGCCGCCATTGAATCCAATAAAATCAATAACTATTGTGGATAAACATGCATATATTCAATAGGTTTCCGAAGGTATCTCCAAATAGCCTTACCGCAAGACTTTTTCTCGCGTTTCTGGCCACGGCTGGAATCTTCTACGTCAACATCATGCCTACAATCGTTAGTGGCCTGATCGAAGCGCTTGGGTTCAGCAATCAGCAAGCCGGGGCAGTTGCATCCGCAAACATGTATGGAGCGGCCTTCGGGGCTCTACTGATTGTCTTATTTGTACGGCGCATGAACTGGCAACTCTTTTCGTTGGTGTTTCTTTTAACGCTGATTTCCATTGATCTGGTTTCAATCTTTCTTTCGCACCCAACCACCTTGATACTTGTACGTTTCATACATGGTTTCGTCGGTGGAATGTTGGTTGGAACCGGTTTTTCCGTAATGGCCAGAACCAGCGAACCCGATCGAAGTTTTGGAATGCTTCTGGTTGTCCAGTTCGGACTGGGCGGACTCGGTGTCATGGTCATTCCAGGCCTTGTTCCCGAGTTCGGCACGTCCATCCTTTTCATGTCGCTGATATCCTTCAGCCTTGTGACCTTACTGATGCTCCCCTTTCTGCCTTCTTATCATGTGGATGAAGAGGAGAGCCGGAAACGCGCAGCAGCGCATAGTGGTGTTAAAAGGCTGCCTCTTGCGGCAACCATACTCGCCATTTTTCTTTTTCAGGCCGCAAATATGGGCCTGTATGCGTTCATTATTGGCCTCGGCGAACATTACGGACTCGAACTGCCCTTCATTTCAGGCACACTCGGCATAGCCGCATGGCTTGGTTTGTTAGGTGCCGGGCTGGTCATTGTCGTTTCCGATCGGCTTGGATACCTCAAATCCCTTTCATTGGGCATGTTGCTGACCGTGCTCGCTACCTGTGGATATTTTTACAGCGATCTCGCCTGGGTCTGGATCGCTGCAAACTGCATCATTGGTATCACGTGGGCTTATACCATTGCCTATCTCCTGGGACTGATGTCCCGTTTCGATACCACTGGCCAGATGGCGGCATTAGGAGGTTTTGCGTCGAAAATGGGGCTCGCTTCCGGCCCCGCAGTGGCTTCATTGATTCTCGGCAGGGATAACTATCCGCTTATCATTGGCGTAGCGGTTATCGCACTTGCCGCCAGTCTGTTTGCTGCGCTGATTCCGGCCAGAATCCAGGATAAATCAGCTGCCTGAAATGCTCATGACCCGTATCAAGGCCCGGGACAAAAAGCGAAGCTAGACTCTATAGGCTGAAAACAGAAAACAGCTTAAATGAAGCAGCGTCAAAACAAACCCATACGTGTTGGAATTGCAGATAAAAGTCCACTTATTCATGCAGCTCTCAAACAACTGCTTACCGAAGACGACCGGTTTGAGCTGGTATTTATGGTTGTGGGGTGCGAAGAATTCTTTCGGGAGATTGAGAAAAAGCACATTGACGTGGGTGTGATCGGCTGGATTATTGGTCCGTGTGACGGCCGCTTCATTCTTGATCACCTGAACGCCAGGGAAAACCCCACCCGGATTATTGTCTATACCGGTCACGAGAGCCAAAAGGTGCCTTCTCTGGTTATGACGCATGGTGGTGCAGCTTTTGTCTCCAAGAGAGAACAGCCCTCTTTCCTGCTCGACACCATCGAAGACGTGGCTGCGGGTCGAATGGTATTCCCCTATATCGACGTCCGCTCCATTTACGACAACCCACTGACCACTCTGACGCGGCGCGAACTGGAGGTTCTTTCCGGTTTGGCAGCCGGGCGAACCAACAAGCAGATCGCGCGCGACCAGGAGGTTTCGCTCAATACCATCAAGTTTCACGTTAGAAACCTGTTTCAGAAACTGGGCGTTAACAGCCGCGGCCAGGCGATCGCCCTGTATCTGAAATCCTGAAAACACCCTTTCGGGTAGTTTTTTCCCCACCCATATAACCACCCCTCCCCCCCTCAATGGATGGTCTGATCTATCCAGCACCTGTCTACACTGTCCTACAGGCTGTGGGCTTGTCAGGAGGGCAAGGTGACATGACTGAACATGAAACACTGAAACGCTATTTACAGGAATGGTCCGATGGCAAGGAAATGGGCAATGCGGTGACAAAAACGGTGCTTGCCCTCGCCGACGCCTGTTGCGCCATTGCTGAAATCATCGCCCTGGGGCCACTTGCGGGCAGCCTGAACGCAGCACAGGGCGAAAATGCGGACGGCGATACCCAGTATGAACTGGATATGAGGGCCAACGAGGTCATCATTGACGAACTGATCGACGCACCCGTTGCCTACCTGGCGTCTGAAGAGCTGGAGTTGCCCGTTCCGATCAACGAGGGCGCCCCTCTATACGTCGCCATTGACCCGCTAGACGGGTCTTCCAATATAGATACCAATGTTTCTGTCGGCACCATATTTTCAGTGATGCCCATGAAATGTGACAAGGGTGACGCCGAGAGCGACTGTTTCCTTCAAAAAGGCATCCATCAACTGGCGGCAGGCTACGTGATCTACGGTCCTCAAACCGCGATGGTCATCACGCTGGGCGAAGGTACCCACGTGTTCACGCTCAACCCCGATACCGGTGAATTCTGCCTGACCGCGGCACATAGCCAGGTTCCTGTCGATACGCAGGAATTTGCCATCAATACATCCAACTTCCGGCGCTGGGATGGTCACGTCAAGGCCTATATCGACGACTGCCTGAAGGGTGCCGAAGGACCCCACGGCAAGAACTACAATTCCCGTTGGATCGCCTCCCTGGTCGCAGAATGTCACCGCATCATGGTGCGTGGGGGCATCTTCCTGTACCCGGGAGACCGCCGCGAAGCCTATCGGAGCGGCCGGCTGCGCCTTGCCTACGAATGTAACCCAATCGCCTTTCTGATCGAGCAGGCAGGTGGTGTTGCAACGACAGGAGTGGAACGGATCCTTGAGGTAGACCCCACCGACATTCACCAACGGGCGCCATTGATTTTTGGCTCCCGCAACGAAGTCAATTTGCTGATCCATTACTACAAGCACGTCAATCCGTCCCGGGAGCGTTCGCAACTTTTCGGAAACCGCGGGCTTTTCCGCACCGGCTGAATCGAGGATCTAACCATGTCTGTAAAACATCCCATCATTTCTGTAACCGGTTCTTCCGGCGCCGGTACAACCTCGGTAAAAAAGACCTTTCAGAGAATCTTCGACCGTGAAGGCATCAAGGCTTCCTTTATCGACGGCGACGCGTATCACCGCTATGACCGGGCTGAAATGAAACGAATGATGGCCGAGGAATCGGCCAAGGGAAACAATCACTTCAGCCATTTCGGCCCCAAGTCGAATCTGTTGAAAGAGCTCGAAGAAGTATTTCGGGACTTCAGTGAAACCGGCACCGGCAAGACACGGCATTACGTACATGATGAGGATGAAGCGAAGCTATATGGAACCCCGCCGGGAACGTTTTCTGACTGGGAGGACATAGATCCGGACACAGAGATTCTGTTTTATGAAGGACTGCATGGCGCTGTGGTGACGGATGAGGTGAACGTCGCCCAGCATTGTGATCTGAAGATCGGGGTTGTCCCTGTTGTTAACCTGGAATGGATCCAGAAAATCCATCGCGACAAGATGGACAGGGGTTATTCCCGGCAGGCAATCAAGGACACCATTCTACGGCGCATGCCGGATTACCTGGACTATATCTGCCCGCAGTTTTCAGAGACTGACATCAATTTTCAGCGGGTGCCGACGGTCGATACTTCCAACGCTTTTATCGCACGCTGGATACCCACACCTGACGAATCCATGGTCGTGATTCGCTTCGCCAGGCCAGGGGGAATCGATTTTCCCTACCTGACCTCAATGATTCACGACAGCTTCATGTCCCGGGCCAATTCCATCGTGATTCCGGGCGGCAAGATGGACCTGGCGATGCAACTGGTACTCACGCCCATGATCATGCAGTTGGTTGAACGCAGTCGCCGTGCAGGCGGTCCGCGAAACGAGTTTCAGCCCACCGCAAAATTTGCTTAATAACCCATTTCAGGAGAGTTAATAATGGACCAATCGAACAGATATGCTGACTTGACACTGCGTGAAGAAGACCTGATGGCCGGAGGCCGACACGTATTGTGTGCATACATCATGAAACCCAAGGCAGGGTTTGGTAACTACCTGGAAACCGCTGCTCACTTTGCTGCAGAGTCATCTACCGGCACCAATGTCAGGGTATCGACAACCGATGATTTTACCCGCGGCATCGATGCGCTGGTCTACGAAATCGACGAGGAAAAGGAGATCATGAAGATCGCCTACCCAAACGATCTGTTTGACCGCAACATCATTGACGGACGCGCCATGCTGGCCTCATTCCTGACCCTGACCATTGGTAACAATCAGGGTATGGGAGATGTGGAATACGCCAAGATGTATGACTTCTGGATGCCACCTGAGTATCTCCGGCTGTATGACGGCCCGTCCACCGATCTCTCCGATCTCTGGCGGGTCCTGGGACGGCCTGTAGTGGACGGGGGCTTTATCGTGGGTACCATCATCAAACCTAAACTGGGCCTCAGGCCGCAGCCTTTTGCCGCCGCTGCCTATGATTTCTGGAAAGGTGGTGATTTCATCAAGAATGACGAACCCCAGGGCAACCAGGTTTTCGCCAGGTTGAAAGAAACCATCACCCTGGTTGCTGACGCTATGCGCCGCGCCCAGGATGACACGGGTGAAGCCAAGTTATTCTCGGCCAACATAACGGCAGATGACTACCGCGAAATGATCGCCCGCGGCGAGTTTATCCTGGAGACATTTGCAGAGAATGCAGACCATGTTGCCTTCCTGGTAGATGGCTACGTTGCAGGGCCTACCGCGATTACGACAGCACGCCGGTATTTCCCGAAACAGTACCTGCACTACCATCGCGCCGGCCACGGCGCGGTCACATCACCACAGACTCAACGCGGTTATACGGCATTCGTGCTGGCCAAGATGTCGCGCTTACAGGGAGCCTCCGGTATTCACGTGGGCACCATGAGCCACGGCAAGATGGAAGGTGAAGTTGACGACAGGAACATTGCCTACATGATCGAGCAGGACAGTGCAGACGGACCCTTCTTCCACCAGGAGTGGGAAGGTATGCGTCCCACCACCCCCATCGTTTCCGGTGGAATGAACGCGCTGAGACTGCCAGGGTTTTTCGACAACCTGGGTCACTCCAACCTGATTCTGACAGCCGGTGGCGGCAGTTACGGCCATATCGACGGAGCGGCAGCAGGTGCAACTTCGCTGCGCCAGGCAGAGCAGTGCTGGCGTCAAGGTGCCGATCCGATTACATTCGCACATGACCACAAGGAATTCGCCCGGGCGTTCGAAAGCTTCCCGGCCGATGCAGACACGCTTTACCCCGGATGGAGGAACTCTCTCAATGTCGCAGCCTGAACCTGTTACCCCGACTGCCATAGTCTGGGATCTGGACGGGACGCTGGTCGAATCCGCGCCGGACCTGGCCACTGCGCTCAACACCCTGCTCAATGAACAGGGGCAGCACGCGCATACCGTGGCCAATGTCCGACCTATGATCGGCGGCGGCGTAGCCAAACTCATCGAAAGAGGGTTTCGCGCGTCCGGAAATCCTCTGGATGAAACAGCCGTTGAGAAACTGGTTCCGCGTTTCATGGAAATTTACACTGCCTGCGCCACGGATAATACCGATCTGCTGCCTCATGCCCGGGATGTGCTAAACCACTTTTACCTCGCGGGGGTCAAGCAAGGACTTTGTACCAACAAACCGCATTCGGTCACGCGATTAATCGTTAATGCGCTGGATATACACGGTTTCTTTTCCAGCGTCATAGGTGGCGATTCCACACCCATGCGTAAACCCAACCCCCTGCCCCTCCTGACTTGCCTGGAGGAAATGGGGGCTCGACCGGAGGATGCATTGATGGTCGGTGACTCCGGCGCTGATGTCGGTGCAGCCAGGGCCGCAGGTGTACCTGTGATCCTGGTTCCGGATGGCTACACGGGCGTTCCGGCCGTTTCACTTGGCGCAGATTTTGTTGTCGGTAACCTTGCGGAAATCCCGGAATTGATTAAACCTTTACCACCACTGCGCCAAACGGCCTGAGCTTTGATATAGTAGGACTCACACGGAGTCCTACTATGAAAAACAAACTAAAGATAGGCGTTCCTGCACTATTGGCGGTAGTGATGTTTTTCCTGCCATTTAGTGTCGTGCATAGCAGTGAAATAGACTTTTCCTGCATGAAGTACCGGGTCTGGGGCAAAGCCCATGTTTCCGATCGCTACAAAGAATACGATGTCGTTCTCCAGAACCAATGCCCGGGTGCGGCCTACTGGGCGATGTGCATCGAACGTATGGACCCCGATACAAACCGCGTTATTGAGACCCACGCCCCTACCGGCTACATCGAGCCTGAAAAAAAAGCGCGGGTTAATCTGCTACTGAAAAGAAATTCAGAAGAAGAACAGTTCCGTGGCCGCTTCCAGGAGTTTTACGTCAATATCGGGTACGACATCGATGGTGCGGCAGACGTATCCTGCTTCGCCAAGCAATGTGAAGTGAAGAAACGGGACATCAGGGCAAAGATCAAAGCTAACGAAACCGCCTGGGAAAAGGCGGAAAACAGGTTGACGGCCCTGGTTGCAGAAAACTGCCCTGAATCCGGCTGGGAAATCGATTCACAAGAAACGTGCGAGAAAGAGTTGCGATCTGCCGAAGAAAACTCGATGGAATCGTATCTCGAAACCGATCAGCTTCTGAGAGAAGAAATGGCTAACATAGACCCTGAGCACTGCCAGATCTGGTCAGGCGAACTTATCCCGTTTTAGCCCCGGGGCAGTCCACGAACCTTAGCCGGACTTACTCATTTCAGCGAGCTGGTGGAGTCTTTTCATCCTCTTGTCTATTGAATTCTTTGCTTTACCCAGATCGATTTCCTGACCACTGAAACGACGCTGCTTACGGTAATATTCTGCTGGATCAGTGCCATCGGGTTCTGCATTTATCCGGTAATCAACGCCATCAAATACTTCGTACAATGGGAACACGCCACTTCGCACGGCGAGACTGACCAGTTCAATGGATTCTGAAGGCTCTGTTTTCCAGCCTGTCGGGCACGGAGCGTGGATCAGGAAGAATCTAAAACCGTTGAGACTCAGCGCCTGCTTTATCTTGCGCTGAAAATCTTCCGGGTGAGCCAGCGATAAGGTGGCGGCATAAGGAACCTGGTGCGCGGCGAGAATACCGATGATGTCCTTCTTGTTTTCATGCTTTCCGGCAGGCGTGGTGGTGGTCTTCGCCGCAGTTGGCGTTGCGGAACTTCTCTGCCCACCCGTATTACCGTAAATCTCATTGTCGTAACAAATGTAAATCAGGTTCTCATTACGCTCGGCGGCAGCAGAAAGTGTGGCAATTCCGATGTCGTAAGTACCCCCATCTCCCGCCCAGCAGATCACGTGTTTCGGTTTGGCGGCCTCGTCCCGGTTCAGTTCATTGACCGCAGCCACGCCGCTGGCGTAGGCCGGTGCCGAACCGAAGGTAGATGCCACAACAGGTACACTGTAGGCCGTGGTCGGGAAAGCCCCGGCCGCGACAATCCCGCAACACGCAGGGATAACAAGCGAATAGGTTTCTTCTGCCAAGGCACGGCCCAGCATGCTCAGGCCCGCACTCATCCCACAGCCACCGCAATTGGTATTGCCTGGTCTTAACAGGCAATCGGCTTCAGATTCTTTGAGATTTGCCGCATTCATTGATCAATTCCTTTCCATACGGGTTCGCCCGCTTCGGATCTCTGACTCAGATCTGCCAATACCTCATCCACCGTTGATGGAACGACGTCCCCGCCGGTTACACCGGTCAGGTAGCCCTGAATGAGCCGGTCGCCCTGCCCCTGCATGCACGCACGGACTTCCTGCCAGAAGATCCCGCCGGTTCCCGCGGAATAGTTGCGATCCAATACGCCAATTTTTCTGACCTTGCCGCACATCCGGACAAATTCTTCGCACGGAAACGGGCGAAACAGTTTGATGCGAATCATCCCGACTTTCTCACCCTTTGCGCGCCATTCATCAATCAAATCTTTCAGCGTGGTGGAAATCGAGCCGGAGGCAACGAAAATCCGGTCGGCGTCCTCGGTGCGATAGCTCTCCAACGCTCCGGCCACGTCCCGGCCAAATACTTTCCTGAATTCAGCCCGGTGCTCCTCCAGTACTGCAGGTACCCGGCGAATGGCCTCGTCCAGGTCAACCCGGTGTGTCAACGTGTCCTGTGCAAAGGTCATGCCCCCGATGGTTACCGGGTGGTTGAAATCAATGCAGTGAGGCACTTCGCAAGGCGGCAGGAATTCATCCGCCTGTTCCTGCGTCGCCAGTTCAATTTCCATCGAAGTATGCGAGACAATAAACGCATCCATGCAAACCATCACAGGCAGGAGAATCCTGGGGTCCTCGGCCACCCGGAAAGCCAGCATAGATGTATCCGCCACATCCTGGCTGGTGTCACAATAAAACTGTATCCAGGCAAAATCTCGAAACATCAGTGAATCACCCTGGTCCGCCCAGATGTTCCAGGGCGGCCCCAATGTGCGGTTGACGGCAGCCATCACGATTGGCAGGCGATAAAAGGCCGCAACCATGACGTTCTCCGCCATGTAAGCCAGCCCGTTGGATGAACTGGCAGTGAAACTACGGGCGCCATTGAGTGCTCCGCCAATACACACGCCCATCGCACTGTGTTCGCTTTCGACCGGAATGACCTTACCCTTGGAAAACGGAAAACGGGCGACATACTCCACAATTTCTGTCTGGGGCGTAATGGGATAGATGCCGCACACAGCCCCCCGCGCTGAACGGTTGGCCTCGCCGGCGAGACTCATTGCATGTCCCGCCGCGTGGTTTCCTGTTACCAGTTGCATATTCATCATTAACCCGCCTTCATATAAATTACGGCACGCGAACATTCGCTGACGCAGACCCCGCAGCCCTTGCAATAGTCGTAGTCGAAAACAATCTCGCTGCCGACGCGCTTGAGTACGCCGTCGGGACAATAAGTCACACAGCGGTCACAGGTGTTGCACACACCACAACTCAGGCAGCGTTTTGCCTCGTCCACATCATCCAGGCCATGCCTGACTTCATTGAAAGAGCCCTTCCTTTCTTCAACAGGGAGCGCTGTTTCGTCATGGCGATGATGAAGTTTGAAGTGTTGCATGTGCATCCGGTCGGAGCGGACCACGGTTTCGGCGGGCGGTGGATCGGTATACAGTTTTTCCCCGCTGAATCGTTCGTGCAGCATCAGGGCCATGTCCCGACCACAGCCGATGGCCGCTGTCACTGTGCCCTCGTTGGTCAGCAGATCACCCGCGGGATAAACCGGCGCCTCACCGTCTGCCTCTATCGGGTGCGCTTTGCTCAGTTCAGCATCTTTCGGTAACAGGGAAAGATCGGCAGCCTGTCCCACCGCCAGGATGACGCGGTCACAGGGAATTTCAAATTCGGAGCCTTCTACAACCACCGGCCGGCGCCGCCCGCTCTCATCTGCCTCACCCAGTTCCATGCGCTGGCAGGATAACTGGCGCTTATCGCCTTCGCGGGAGATACGAACCGGCGCGCACAGGTAGTCAATGGCAATCCCCTCATCGATGGCATCATCGACTTCTTCAGGAATCGCCGGCATTTCATCACGAGTACGACGGTAGATGATTCGCACGTGCTCCGCCCCCAGGCGGAATGCGGAACGGGCTGCATCGACTGCGGTGTTGCCACCGCCTACAACAACCACCTCTTCGCCCTCAACACGGATCGACCCACTACGTACCTGGTCGAGGAATTCGATACCCTGCATGACCAATCCCATTCCCGTGCCAAGATCCAGCCCCAGGTCAATCGAAGTCAGGCGCTGCAGGCCGGTCGCAGCCATCACCGCATCAAACTCATGCGCCAGGGTCTCCAGCCGCTCATGATCAATACAGGCATCAAAAACCGTTTCAACACCCAGGTCTTCGATTCGCTTGATATCACGGTCAAGTGCCTCGCGTGGCAGACGATAGGTGGGGATACCGGTGCGCATCAAGCCACCGAGTTCCTTACCCGCTTCGAAAATCGTCACACCGTAACCCAGCCTGGCCAGGTGGTAAGCGCCCGATAGCCCGGCCGGGCCGGCGCCAATTACGGCTACTTTTTTATCCCGGGGCGGTAACATCGTTACCTCTGCTTCACCGTGGTCGCCGGCATAGCGTTCAAGGGCACGCACATTGACCGGACCTTCCAACTCAGAGCGGTTGCATTGCATCATGCAGAATCCGGGACAGACCCGGCCGCACACGGAGGGCAAAGGTGAGGTTTCCAGAAGGATATTTAGTGCCCCGTCGACATCTTCAGCAGTTAACGCCGCCAGGAAGCCCTGTACATCATTCCCGGCCGGGCAAATGAAATTGCAGGGCGGTGTCGAGTTTTTCCAGACAGGTTGCTGGTTGGCCCATTGGCCGGTGTGTATCGCCGGAGGCGCACCGGTGTTTTCACCGATGAAACCGTGGCCCCGGGCATGGGAAAGTTCCTGTTTGTGATACTCACCGGGTATGGGCTCGTTTTTCTGAACCCTTACGCCTTCCCAGGCATCCTGCGCGGCGGCACCGTTTCCACCATGGAAACCAAAGTCGTCAAATGCAGCAATCACAGAATCCAATTTCATACCCAACAGGCGGGCTGCTGCACCGGCCAGCGCGGTATTCACGATGGGCACGGTCTTTGAGCCCAAGCCATGCTTCAAAGCGATCGAGGTAGCGTCGATGGTTGCGATCCGAAAGGAACTGGCCCGGGGCTGTTTTGCATAATGCTCCGGTGATTTTTCACAATTAAACAGTATCCAGCCACCCGGCTTCAGCCCGGACAAAATTACCGGCGAAATGAGGGTCGGATCAAGGACAATAAGGTGATCCGGTTCATAAATCTGGTTCGGATTATGGATGGGTTCATCATCACAGCGCAGAAAAGCCTGCACCGGTGCGCCGGAACGCTCCGCCGCGTATACGCCAAACGCCTGGACTGATTTTCCTTCCCGGTGCTCAGCCGCTGCAAGTAGCTTGGCCAGTGTTACGCCTCCCTGGCCCCCTCGCCCATGAATCCTGATTTCAATCATCTGGCTCCACCCTGGTTATGTGTGTTGTGTTCCGGCCTTTGCATTGAGCAATGCGTCGAGAAACAATCCGGATAACAAAAGCTTACCTTTTACAGACGCAAAATCTCATGATGTTGATCAGTCAACTTCACTATTGTTTTCAACGAGGGAACTGTAGCTGTGAAAAGTGTTCAAAAAGGGTACAATACGCGAACTTTGGGGGCGACCTGGATTCGACGCGGGTGATGAAACCTGAGGTGCATGCCGAGCTGCAATCAACTCGTAAAACTGAATGCAAACTTTTAGTTGCCAATGATGACAACTACGCACTAGCAGCTTAAAAACCTGACTTAGTGCCTTCCGCCCGGTTCGTGCCCATACGTCCGGATCACGGGAGTCACCCCATATGGGATCGCGATGAAGCACGCCTGGTGTGGATTCGTTAAAACTTATCCAGGCTCGTCTTTGGTCTTCCCTGCCTGTTGGGTAGTCATCGATTAAATAAATAGACAGGATAAGCATGTAGAGCCAAGGGCGGAGTGCTTGCGGACGCGGGTTCGATTCCCG
>Ga0316197_10002534_pt1 | contig 13058 bp, 14 predicted proteins | sample OudBiesiAoxic_MG_FD_204939 | JGI IMG/M metagenome (GOLD analysis project Ga0316197, IMG submission 204939) | Coastal sediment microbial communities from Oude Bieten Haven, Netherlands - site A oxic | ecosystem: Environmental > Aquatic > Marine > Coastal > Sediment | place: Netherlands...
GTCGGGTACCTCGTCGCGGACGAGCCGCCGTGCGAGCGCCACCGTGTCGATCACCGTGCCGCCCAACGGTGGCCGTCCCGTTCGTTCGAGTGCCGCCCGCAGGAAGCCCACGTCGAAACCCGCGTTGTGGGCGACGATCACCGTGCCGTCGGAGTCGGTGGGCCCGATGAACTCGATCAGCGCGGGCAGGACTGCTTCGATGCGCGGTGCCGTGGCCACGAGGGCGTCGGACAGCCCGGTCAGGACGGTGATCTGCGGCGGGATCGCCCGGCCCGGGTTGACGAGTGTCTGGAACGTTCCGAGGACCTGTCCGCCGCGCACCTTGACCGCACCGACCTCGGTGATGCAGTCGTCGTTGCGGTTCCCGCCGGTGGTCTCGAGATCGATCACGCAGAAGGTGACCGCCGAGAGCGGCGTGCCGAGTTCGTCGAACGACCGTTGGGCGTGGAGCACCGGAGCATGACATCACGAACATGTGTACGCTGTCAAGAACGTGTGTTCGTGCGATATCGTTCGGGCATGTCCGAGCTCGCCGATGTCGAGCACCGCTCCCTCCGGTCGGCGATCGAGTACGCGGTGGCGATGGGCGAGGAAGCGCAGAAGCGCCGGCTGGCCATCGACGTTCCGAAGGAACTGCGCTCGATGTACGGCAAGTCACGCATCCCGACCGGCGCGCTCGGCAGGCTGCGGCGGGTGATCGACGGCGACGATGCGTTCCGTGAGCTGATCGCGCCTGGAGCGATTCCCGAACTCGTCGACGACGTCGGCCGCTTGTGGCTGCAGCGGCCCGACGGATGGGCCGACCAGATCGGGCGACTCGTCGCCGAAGCCGATGCGGCCGCCGAGGAGAACGAGGCCCGCAGTGCCGTCGCCCGGGAGGCGAAACGACGCCGGGCAGCGGAGCAGGCGGCGGTTCGCGTGCAGGCCGAGCTGGCCGAGCTGAGGGCCCTCGTCGACGCCCGAGGTGCCGAGGTCGAGGGCTTGCGCGTCGAACTGGCGACGTCCCACGCGGAACTCGCCGCGCTGCGCGCCGAGCTGATCGAGGCTCGCACCGAGGCTCGACACGCGCGCGATCGTGAGGCCGCCGCGGTGGCGCGTCTCGAGCAGGCCGGTGTCGGAGCGACGGGCGACGACCCGAGGCGTCACGAACCGGATGGCGACGAGGCGGACGCACCCGCCGTCGACCCGAACGATCTGGCCGAGGCGGTCGCCGCGGCCCGGGCGTTGGCCGACCGGCTCCACGGTCTGCTGCCGATGAGCGACGTCGCCGCCGTTGCGCGGCGACGCCGCGAGCCCGTCCGGCTGCCCGGTGGCGTACTCGCGAGCTCGGCCGACGCCGCGAGGGCGCTGCTGCGCTCGGATGCATCGTTCCTGATCGACGGCTACAACGTCGCCAAGCTCGGCTGGCCGTCGTTGGCGTTGGACCAGCAGCGACGGGTGCTGCTCGATGCCGTCGAGAACCTGGCACGGCGCCACGGCACCGACCTGACGGTCGTGTTCGACGGGGCGTCGGTGCCCGGCGCCCACGCCGACCGGCGTCGCATGGTGCGGGTGGTGTACTCGCCCGAAGGCGTGACCGCCGACGACGTGATCCGCGACGAGGTCGACCGTCTCCCGGCCGATCGAGGTGTGGTCGTGGTCACCAACGACGCCGAGATCGTCCGCGATGTGCGTGCCGCCGGCACCAATGTGCTGCCCAGCAACGCGTTGATCGCCGTGTTCTGAACCGCCTCGAAGGCGGTCTCCGAACACGCCCGACAACTCTGTGACACCCGCTCGTCATGATGGGTTCCATGAACGAGACGCCTTCCACGTCCGCCGATTCGACGTCGATCGAATGCGGCACCTGCGTTGCTGCCGGCACCACCGCCTGCACCGACTGCCTCGTCACACACTTGCTCGCCAACGATGACGGCCCGGTCGACTTCGTACCCGTCGAGCTGGCACCGCCGCGCCCCGACCACGAGCTCGTGATCGAGCTGTTCCGGCAGGCCGGGCTCGTCGACGATCCGGTGGTGTTCGTCGCGGTCGAGGAGTTCGACTCGGTCGGTCCCTACGCTGGGGTCGGTGCGCCGGCCCGACCCGTTGCCGTCGATCGACGAGATCCGTGAGCTGCTGGCCGCCGACGGCATCAACCACGTCGGCGTCACCACGGCCGACGTGCTCGACGAGGCGCGCCGGGAGCTGTTCCGGCGCCGCGCCGCTGGGTTGCACGACGACATGGAGTTCACGTACCGAAATCCGGAACGTTCCACCGATCCGGGTCGAGCGGTCGCCGACGCCCGCTCGGTGATCGTCGCGGCCCGCTCGTACCTGACCGACAACGACCCACCGATGCCCGTCGACGGAGCTCCCGCCCGGATCGGCCGCTACGCCTGGGTCGACCACTATGCGCCACTTCGCGCCTCGTTGCGGGCGGTCGCCAAGCGGATCCGCGCCGCCGACCAACGAGCCGTCGCCTTCGCCGACGACAACTCGATGGTCGATCGCGCCGTCGCCCACCGTGCCGGCCTCGGCTGGTACGGCAAGAACGCCAACCTGTTGCTGCCGGGGGCCGGGAGCTGGTTCGTGCTCGGATCGATCGTCACCACCGCCCGCTACGACCCGGTCGACACACCGGTCGCCGACGGTTGCGGTACCTGCCGTCGCTGCATCGACGAGTGCCCAACCGGGGCGATCGTCGCGCCCGGGGTGATCGACGCCGGGCGCTGCTTGAGCTGGGTGCTCCAGAAGCCCGGCTCGATCCCGGCCGACATGCGGCCGGCGATTCACGACCGCATCTACGGCTGTGACGACTGCCAGGACGCCTGCCCCATCTCGGTGCGCCTCGGTCCCCGCAACGCCGCCGCCCTCGAACCGGCCGCCGACGCGTGGGTCGACGCGCTCTGGCTGCTCTCCGCATCCGACGACGACATCGAGACACGGTTCGGTCACTGGTACGTGCACGCCCGCGACCTGCGGTGGGTGCGTCGCAATGCGCTCGTGGTCGTCGGCAACGTCGGCGACCCGGCCGATGGCCGTGTCTGTGCGACCCTCGACCGCTACCGTCTCGACATCGATCCGATCCTCGCCGACCACGCGACCTGGGCGCTGGCCCGCCTCGCCGAACGCCGCACGGCAGCACCGAGCGCGTGAAGCACCTCCTGGTCACCAACGACTACCCGCCGAAGATCGGCGGGATCCAGTCGCTGCTGTGGGAGTGGTGGCGACGACTTCCACCGGACAGTTTCGCCGTGCTCACGAGTCCGTATGCAGGCAGTGAGGCATTCGATGCCGACGAGCCCTATCGAATCGAACGCACTCGGGAACCCGTCCTGCTGCCGCACCCGTTGATGGTGCGGCAGGTCAACGACCTGGCCCGAGACGTCGGTGCCGACCTCGTCGTGATCGACCCGGCCGTGCCGCTCGGGTTGATCGGCCCGTCGCTCGACCTTCCCTACGACTTGGTGCTGCACGGTGCCGAGGTCACGGTGCCCGGACGACTGCCGGGAGCGAAGCAGACCTTGGCGTACACGCTGACGCGCGCTCGCCACATCATCGCCGCCGGCGGTTACCCGGCGGCGGAGGCCGAACACGCCGCTGGTCGGAGCCTGCCGATCACGGTCGTGCCCTGCGGCGTCGATCCCGACAAGTTCCATCCACTCACCGCCGCCGAACGCTCCGCCGCTCGAGAGCACTTCGACATCCCGCGCGACGCCGAGGTGATCGTGAGCGTCTCACGCCTCGTGCCACGCAAGGGATTCGACACCGCCATCCGAGCGGCAGCACGCCTCAAGATGACCCGGCCCGACCTCTTGCTCGTCATCGCCGGTGGTGGACGCGACGACGAGCGGCTGCGACGCCTCGCCGACGAACTCGATGCGCCCGTTCGTTTCCTCGGCCGCGTTCCCAATGCCGACCTGCCATCGCTGTTCGGCTGCGGCGACGTGTTCACGATGCTCTGCCGAAACCGTTGGGGCGGGCTCGAACAGGAGGGGTTCGGCATCGTCTTCATCGAGGCGGCGGCCTGCGGTGTGCCACAGGTCGCAGGCGACTCGGGTGGTGCGGCAGAGGCGGTCGCCCACGGCGAGACCGGGTTCGTCATCTCCGAGCCCGAGAACGTGCAGTCGGTGATCGATGCCTTCACGACACTGCTCGACGACGATGAGCTGCGAGCCCGGATGGGTCGACGGTCACGCGAGCGGGTGCTCGACGGATTCGCCTACGACGTGCTGGCGCAGCGCCTGGGCGAGACCCTCGGCGTCGACGACTGAGATGCAGCACGATCACGGCACACTGACCCGGTGACTGCAGACGCTGAACGTGCGCGCCACCCGGGCGACCTGATCGTGTTGGTGAACCTCGTCGGAACGTTCGCGTTCACGGTCACCGCCGTCTTCGCCGCCGTTGCGTTCACCACCGCTGCCCAGTGGGTCGGTGCGGTCACCGCGATGGGCCTGTTCGCGATCGGGGTGTTCGCCTTCCTGTGGTCGTTCTGGAACGCCGTACAGCGCAGCCGCGAGGAAGAGATCTCCGTGACGCAGGTGTACCTGCTGCTCGGACCGCCGACTCCGCCACGTGTCCGTCGCACGATGCTGACACTGCTGTTGGTGCAGTGCGTCGTGGCCCTCAGCACGGCCCTGGCGAGGCCGGACGGCCCCGATGGGACACCCGGCTCATCGCTCGCGGTAGGCATTCTCGTGCCCATGTTCGGCATCGGACTCAACGGGCTCTGGGGGGCATTCCACGGGGTGTTCGAGCCCCGCCCCGACGTCGTGGTGACGGAGGTCGCCGACGATGGCGTCACTTCCGAGCCGCCGATCGACCAGAATGACGACCATGGCTGAGACCGCGACCGAGATCACCACCATCGAGGCGCCCCACGAGCGGGTGTGGGAGATTGCGATCGACCTCGAGAGCTACCCGATGTGGGCGCACGACATCAAGGACGTCAACATCCGTGCGACCGACGATCAGGGCCGGCCGCTCGAGGTCGAGTTCCGGGCATCGGCGCTGGGTCGGAGTACGCACTACACGCTCAAGTACGACTACACCAACGCACCGCGCGAGATGGGCTGGACCATGCTCAGCGGCGACATCCAGCGCTCGATCGACGGTGTCTGGCGCTTCGACCCCGACGGCGAGACGCGGACCAACGTGCACTACGAGCTCGAGATCGACCTGGCGGTGCCGCTGCCTGGTTTCGTCAAGCGCAGGGCCGAGGTCCGGATTCTCAACACGGTTCGCGAGCTCAAGGTTCGCGCCGAGGCGTGACACGTGCCCGGGTGGGCATCGACGTCGGCGGCACGAAGGTGCTCGGCGTGGTCCTCGACCCCGCCGGAGAGGTGGTCGAAGAACTCCGACGTCCCACACCACGTGGCGACGACAGCGTCGCAGAGCTGATCGAGACGATCGCGTCCGTCGCCGACGAACTGGGTGCGGAGCACTCGCTGGGCGTCGGCGTACCAGGTCTCGTGACCCGTGCGGGCGTGCTGCGAGCGGCCCCGAACCTCGACGGGGTCGCCGACTTCGACGTGTCTGCACGTCTCGGGCAGGCGACGGGCCTCGACGTGTTCGTCGACAACGACGCCACATGTGCAGCAGCGGCCGAATGGCAGCTCGGAGCCGGAATCGGCACACGCACCATGATCCTCGTGACGCTCGGGACCGGCATCGGTGGCGGCCTCGTGGCCAACAACCAACTGCAGCGCGGGCTCAACGGTTTCGCCGGCGAGTTCGGCCACATGGTGGTCCACCCCGACGGCCCTCGGTGTCCATGCGGTCGTCGCGGCTGCTGGGAGCGCTACGCCTCGGGGTCCGGGCTGGCCATGCTGGCGAGGGAGGCGGCCACCGGGCGTCGACTGTCGCACGTGGTCGAACTCGCCGGCGGTGACCCGCAGTCGGTCCGCGGCGAGCACGTGCAGGACGCCGCTCGCGCAGGTGACGCCGAGGCGTTGGCCGTGATCGACGATTTCGCCCGGTGGGTCGCGCTCGGGCTGTCGAACCTCACCAATGCGCTCGACCCGGAGATGTTCGTCCTGGGAGGTGGTCTGGCTGCTGGCGCCGATCTCTACCTGGAGCCGATCTCGGAGTGGTACCGGGAGCTGCTCTACCAGCCGAGCCTGCGCCCGATGCCGGCGATCCGTTTCGCTCGGTGGGGGTCGTACGCCGGCGCGGTCGGGGCAGCGTTGCTGCCCGAGGTCGAGGGCTGACCGGTCAGTGCGGCGTGTAGTTGGCGCGCGACTGCTCGATCTCGCGCCACGCGGCGTCGCGGCCGCCCATGCCCTCCGATGACGAGTGCTTCTCGGGCTCCAATGCCTTGTAGACGTTGAAGAAGTGCTCGATCTCCTGCAGCAGCTGAGGAGTGAGGTCGTCGATGTCGTGCACGTCGACGAACCGCGGTTCCTTGGGCGGCACGCAGATCAGCTTCGCGTCTTCGCCGGCCTCGTCACGCATGTACAACACGCCGACGGGGCGGCATTCGACGATCACGCCCGGGAACACGGGATCCTCGAGGAGGACCAAGGCGTCGAGTGGGTCGCCGTCACCTGCGAGCGTGTGCTCGACGAACCCGTAGTCGGCCGGATAGGTGGTGGCGGTGAACAGCCGGCGGTCGAGATAGACCCGTCCGTCCTCGTGGTCGATCTCGTACTTGTTGCGGCTCCCACGGGGGATCTCGATGATCACGTGGATGCAGTCGGGGGCTGGCGTCTTCGGCATCACACCCAGCATCGCACACGACGGTCGCTTCCGAACCGGTAGCGTCGTCGGCCATGGAGTTCCGGCGCATCGAAAACCTGCCCCCGTACGTGTTTTCCATCATCAACGGGCTCAAGATCGAGGCACGTCGAGCAGGTGCTGATGTGGTCGACCTCGGCTTCGGCAACCCCGACATCCCGTCGCCTGACATCGCCGTCCGCAAACTCGCCGAAGCCGCCCACAACCCGCGCAACCACCGGTACTCGCTGAGCCGCGGGCTGCCGAAGCTGCGCGAGGCGATCGCCGGGTACTACAAGCAGAAGTGGGACGTCGATCTCGATCCGGAGCTCGAGATCACCAACACGATCGGCTCGAAGGAGGGGTTCAGCCACCTGATGTGGGTGCTGCTCGACCACGACGACGCTGCGATCGTCCCGAGCCCGAGCTATCCGATCCACATCTACGGCCCGCTGTTCGCCGGTGCCGACCTCCGCCAGGTGCCGATGCGATTCCTCGCCGATCCCGATCAGCGGGAGCACTTCGCCGACGACTTCATGGACAGCTTGAAGACCGCGTACGACGTCGGCTGGCCCAAGCCACGCGTGCTCGTGATCTCCTTCCCGCACAATCCGACCGGTGCGATCGTCGACCTGGCGTTCATGCAGCGTGTGGTCGACTTCTGCCGTGAGCACGACATGATCGTCGTCAACGACTTCGCCTATGCGGACGTCGGATTCGACGGGCACCAGCCGCCGAGCATCCTGCAGGCCGACGGCGCCAAGGAGTGTGCGGTCGAGTTGTACTCGATGACGAAGAGCTTCTCGATGGCCGGGTGGCGTTGCGCCTTCCTGCTCGGGAATGCCGAGGTGGTGCAGGCCCTCGTCAAGCTCAAGAGCTACCTCGACTACGGGATGTTCCAGCCGGTACAGATCGCCGCCACGGTGACGATCAACGATGCGCCCGACTTCCCCGACGAAGTGCGCTCCACGTACGAATCGCGCTGTGACACGCTGCTCGACGGGCTGTCGCGCATCGGCTGGGACATCCCCAAGCCAGGCGGAAGCATGTTCGTGTGGGCGCCCATCCCCGAGCCGTACTCCGAGATGGATTCCGTCGAGTTCTGCTCGCTGGTCGTGCGCGATGCCGACGTCGCGCTGTCACCGGGCGTGGGCTTCGGTCCCGGAGGCGAAGGCTTCGTGCGGTTTGCGCTGATCGAGAACGAGAAGCGCATCCAGCAAGCGGTGCGCAACCTCAAACGCGGCCTTCCCAAACTGGGCTGACCCGCCGGCGGGCGTTAACACGATGCTCATCTGCAGGTGATCGTGATCCAGCTACCGTGCCCGAGATGGTGACCACGATCGTCGTTCGGGTGTGGATGCCCGACCGTCCGGGTGCGCTCGGCCAGGTGGCGAGCCGCATCGGCGCGGTGCGCGGCGACGTGCTCGCCATCGAGATCCTCGAGCAGGGTGCGGGTCGGGCGATCGACGAGCTCACGGTGTCGCTTCCGGACGACGACCTGCTCACGCTGCTCGGTTCCGAGGTGGACGCGGTCGACGGAGTGTCGGTCGAGAGCATCCGCGTCGTCGACCCGGACCGTACCGATGCCAGCCTGTCGGCGCTCGCGCTCGGCGCAGCACTCGCGGAGTGTCCCCCGACGGAACGTCTGGACGTGTTGATCAACGGGATCCGGCGGTTTGCCGAGACCGACTGGGTGGCGGTGCTTCGCGACGACGAACTGGTGGCCCACGTGGGTGACACCCCCGATCTGGGCTGGCTGACCGCATTCCTGGCGGGGAGCGAGCACCTCGACGGCCTCGACGACTCGGCACCGAGCGACCTGCTGTGGGCGCACCTCGTCGATTCTGACCTGACGGTGGCGGCCGGGCGGGCCATGCACCCGATCCATGAACGCGAACGGGTCAGGTTCTCGCTGTTGGCGCGCCTGGCCGACGCACTGCTGGCCGCTGCCTGATCCAGCTGCTCAGTGCGGGATCCAGTCGCGGGAGCGTTCGACGGCTCGTCGCCACTGGGCGTGCAGGAGGTCGGCGATCGTGCGATCGGCGGCAGGCGTGAACTCGGCATCGAGTGACCACTGCCGGTCGATGTCGTCGGTCGACGCCCAGACCCCCTCGGCCAACCCGGCGAGGAACGCTGCGCCGAGCGCCGTCGTCTCCTGGTCGGCCGGGCGTTGCACGGTCACGCCCAACTGGTCGGCCTGCAGCTGGCACAGCAGATCCATCACCGAGGCGCCACCGTCGACGCGCAGGTCGATCACCGGTGTCCCGCTCGCGGCCACCATTGCATCGACCACGTCTCGCGTCTGATACGCCATCGATTCGACGACCGCTCGTGTCAGCTCGGCGCGTCCCGTGCCGCGGGTGATGCCGACGATCGTGCCGCGCGCGTAGGGGTCCCACCACGGCGAGCCGAGTCCGGCGAAGGCCGGCACCACGTAGACACCGCCCGTGTCGGCGACCGACTCGGCGAGCGGGCCGGTCTCGGCGGCGTCGTCGATCACGTTGAGGCCGTCTCGGAGCCACTGGATCGCGGCGCCGGTCACGAAGATCGAGCCTTCGAGCGCGTAGTGCGTGGTGCCGTCGGCCAGGGTCCATGCCACGGTGGTCAGCATGCCCTCCGTCGGCTCCGGGCATTGCTCGCCGACGTTGAGCAGCACGAACGAGCCGGTGCCGTAGGTGTTCTTCGCCATACCCGGTCGAACGCAGGCTTGCCCGAACAGCGCGGCCTGCTGGTCGCCGGCCACCCCGCTGATCGGGATGCCGCCAGGGATCCCGGCCTCGGTCGCCGTCAGGCCGATGCGTCCGCTCGAGGGCACGATGGTGGGCAACGCCGACGTCGGGACGTGCAGCAGGTCACAGAGCTCCGGGTCCCACGTGCGGGTGCGGATGTCGCACAGCATCGTGCGGCTCGCGTTGGTGACGTCGGTGGCGAACACCGATGCCGGATGGTCCGACCCGCCGGTGAGCTTCCAGATGATCCAGGCGTCGATCGTGCCGATCGACAGATCGTCGTCGATCGGGATGTCGCGGTGGGTGAGCAGCCACTCGGCCTTCGTGCCGGAGAAGTAGGGGTCGAGCACGAGTCCGGTGCGTTCGCGAACCAGGGGGAGATGGCCTGCGTCTCGCAGCTCGTCGCAGCGTTCGGCTGTGCGGCGGTCCTGCCAGACGATCGCGGTGCCGTACGGTCGACCTGTCGAACGGTTCCATGCGAGCACGGTCTCGCGCTGATTGGTGATCCCGATCGCCTTCACCTGGTCGGCGCCGACATCAGCGACGACGGTGTTGAGGGTTTCCGCCACCGCCGCCCAGATCTCGAGCGCGTCGTGCTCGACCCAACCGGGTTCCGGGTAGTGCTGGGCGAACTCCTGGTACGACGCCACCGGCGGTCGACCGTCGGTGAACACAGCACGGCTTCGTACCCCGGTGGTTCCGGCATCGATGGCGATCACGCAGTGTCCCGTCACGGGCGGCGAATGTAGCCGAGATGGACGCCGACAGGCGGCTCAGCGTTTGCGTTTGCTCGACGACTTCGGCCGGTTCCCGCCGCCGGCAGTGCGGCTCGTCGGCGCCGGTCGTGGGCGCGAGGCGGCGCCGTCGACATCCCCGTCTGACTGCGCGGACCGTTTCGCGCCGGCTTCCGCTCGACTCTCGTCGCGCAGTTCCTTCAGCCGTTTGCGCTGGTACCCGAACTTCGCGAGCACGGCGCCGAGGGCGAGGTAGAGCGGCCCGCTGATCAGGATCCCTGCGAGCGCCCCGATCAGGTTGTTGTCGCGGAAGAACAACACGAAGATCGCCGACATGATCAGCGCGTAGACCACCCACTCGCGCATCAGCCGTTGCCACGGCACCGGTCGACTGTTGTCCCAACCCATCGATGTCAGTCCTACCACCGGCGAGATGGAGGGTCCAACCGGCGCACCGGTACGCTCGACCCTCGTGCGAGTGGGGATCCTCACCGGTGGCGGCGACTGCCCTGGGCTGAACGCTGTCATCCGCGCCGCCGTGCGCAAGGGCGAACGTGTACACGGTGACGAGCTCATCGGGTTCCTCGACGCCTGGGACGGCGTCCAGGAACGGCGCACCATTCCATTGTCGATCGAGTCGATGCGCGGCACGCTGCCGAGAGGCGGCACCGTGCTCGGAACACGCCGAGGGAGTCCGTTCGATTCCCCCGACGGTGTCACCCGTGTGCAGCAGACCTTCTCCGACCTGGCGCTCGACGGATTGATCGTGATCGGCGGGAACGGAAGCCTGAGTATCGCCTGCAAGCTCCACGCCGAGTTCGGACTCCCGATCGTGGGGGTTCCCAAGACGATCGACAACGACATCGTGGGGACCGACACGACCTTCGGCTTCAACACGGCGGTCCAGATCGCGACCGACGCCATCGACCGTCTGCACACCACTGCGGAGAGTCACGATCGTGTGCTCGTGGTCGAGGTGATGGGCCGCCACACCGGCTGGATCGCCACCCATGCCGGCATTGCGGGTGGAGCGACCGCCGTGCTCATCCCGGAGTTGCCCTTCGACCTCGACGAGTTGTGTGCTCGACTCGCCCGCCGTCACGACCGAGGCAGATTCGCGTCGATCGTCGTCGTCGCCGAAGGTGCCGAGCCGAAGCCCGGCACGCTCGATGTCGGTGAACGAGAGATCGATCGATTCGGGCACGTCCGGCTCGGCGGCATCGCCTCGCGGGTTGCGCACGAGATCGGCGCCCGCACGGGATTCGAGACCAGGGTGGTCCAGCTCGGACACATCCAACGCGGTGGCACCCCGACGGCGTTCGACCGGGTGCTCTCCACCAGATTCGGGGTGGGCGCGATCGACGCAGTCCACGACCGCCGCTGGGGCACGATGACCGTGCTGAGGGGCGAACAGGTCGTGTGCGAGGACCTCACCGTCGCAGTCGGCCGGACCCGTACCGTCGACATGCAGCTCTTCGACGGGGTCGCCGAGCACTTCTTCGCCTGACGGCGCGGCAGGTCAGGCGATGGGGGAGGGGATGCCCGGGAACGCCGGCTGGCTCGACTCGACGAGGCCCGGATAGTCGAATGCGGTCAGCGGGTCGGCGGTGAGCTCACCGTTTCCTCTCGGCCATACCCGGTCCTCGCCGTCGATCTGCAGTCGCACGGCCTGTACCGAGTCGAGTTCGGTGGCGGTGGTGACGATCTGGGCGACGGCCAGTCGCAGGCCTTCCGTCGTCAGTTCGCCGAAGACGTCGCTGACATCGACGGTCAGCAACTGTCCCACCAGTCGCGTCGAGATGAGTTCGATGTCGTTGGGGATCGCGGTGTCGAGCCGTTCGTCGCGTTCATCGGCGTTGGGTCCGGCGAAGAGCGACGTGAGCAGGCCGCTCGGGGTGGACGGTACGTCGCGGGACACCGCGCGCAAACGTTGCGGTTCGTCGGGGTCGCTCGGCGACAGCAGGTGGATGCGGTCGCGGCCGGTTGCCTCGTCGCCGGTCGCCGGTTCGCCGAAGACGCCTTGGTCCTCGAGCGGGATGTCACGCGGGGAGGCTTCGGGCTGGATCGAGCACGCGGTGACGCCGAGCAGGCCGAACACGGCCAGCAGCAGGGCGAACAATCCGGGGCGGCTCACTCGTCGAGCTCCGTCGCCATCAACTCGATCACGAAACGTGCGCCGGACTCACCGTCGAGCCGATCCTCGACCCACACGCGCCCACCGTGCATCCGGACGTGTTCGTCGACCAACGAGAGACCGAGGCCGGCCCCCTCGCTTCCGGTCCGGCGGCCGGCCCCGCCGCCGCGCGCGAAGCGTTCGAACACGAGATCTCGTTCCTCGACGGGAACGCCAGGACCCGTGTCCTCCACGGCGATCAGGATGTGCGAGATCGGCTCATCGTCCGGATTGACGACTTCGATCGACACGGTCGGCTCGCCGCCGCCGTAGGCGCGGGCGTTGTCGATCAGGTTGGCGATCACCCGGGCCAGCCGGCGTCGGTCGCCACGGATCAGCGCCACTTCGGCGCGCGGTTCCACGGTGACGGGCGACTGGGGGAGCGAGCTCACCGCGACCGCCTGACGGACGAACTCGGCGGCGAGCAACTCCTCCATGTGCAAGCGGATGGCGCCGGCGTCGAACCGGGAGATCTCGAGCAGATCCTCGACGAGGCCTTGGAAGCGCACGACATCGCTCGACAACAGATCGAGCGCCGACTGCGCCCGCTCGGGGAGGTCGTCTCGGCGGGCTTCCATCACCTCGACCGACGCCGACAGCGTCATCAGCGGCGAGCGCAGCTCGTGGCTGACGTCGGATGCGAAACGTGCGTCTCGCTCCACCCGCTGTTGGAGTGCCTCGGCCATGTCGTTGAACGAGTCGGTGAGGATGCGAAGATCAGGATCG
>Ga0316197_10002536_pt1 | contig 13054 bp, 12 predicted proteins | sample OudBiesiAoxic_MG_FD_204939 | JGI IMG/M metagenome (GOLD analysis project Ga0316197, IMG submission 204939) | Coastal sediment microbial communities from Oude Bieten Haven, Netherlands - site A oxic | ecosystem: Environmental > Aquatic > Marine > Coastal > Sediment | place: Netherlands...
CGATCGTTGGCGGGCCCTCCTCGACCGCGTGCCGCAGGCTCTCCGAGGTCTGGCTGTCTCCGATCAGGACCAGCCCATCGACCTTCTTGGAGAGTAGTACCTCGAGGTAGCCGGATTCCTTCTGCTCCTCGCCATCGGAATTGCAGATGATGGTGCTGTAGCCAGCCCCGAGAGCGGCATCCTCGAACGCTCGGGCCAAGTCACTGAAGAATGGGTTGGCGATGTCGGGAATGATCAGCCCAACCGTATGTGTCTGACCTCGCCGCATGCTCCTGGCAAGCGCGTTGGGCCGGTAGCCTAGCTCGGCGATCGCGGCCTTGACCCTCTCCGCCAGAACCGGGTCAACGTTGCGTGTCCCATTGACCACGTGGGAGACCGTGGACGTGGCTACTCCTGCGCGTTCAGCTACGTCACGGATGGTGGACAAGGTGGCCCTCTGCTGTGCCCGAGATACGCTGGATCTTGTGCCTCACGCGCCGCAGCATACCCCGTGTCCATGGCTCGCTGGCGGGAGTGACTCGCGTTGTCAGCGAAGTCGTTCTACCCCCAGGAGGACGCGGATGACGACGATCCCCAGCGGCTGTCAGATGTTCCCGCAAAGGAAATCGAAGGCGACGTGGCTGTGGAGCTTCACACCGTTGACCAGATTGGCTTCGTTCCAATAGAAGTTCGGGCTGTGATTGAACCAGAATCCCCGGCCGCCGCGCTTCGGCCGAGGGCTCCCGTCCGCGAGCTCGACGTCCTGGCCACCGAGGAACAAGTAGGCGCCGCCGATCGGGTTGACGAACTCGGAAGCGTCGTCGTACACCATCACGGGGGGCACCTCGACGACGTTGTCGTGGCCCATGACTCTGCGCACGGTCGGCAGCGTGCGCTCGAGCCACGCCGGATCGTTATTCACCGCCGGGACGTGCTGCATGAACTCCGTCGTCGCGGTCAGGCCATGCGCCTCTGCGATATGCGTGGCGATGCGTTCCACTCGCCGGTGGACATCGCCGATGATCTCGTCATGGATGACTCGGATCGTCCCGATCAGCTCGACGTCCGGGGCGATGATGTTGAAGCGCCCTTCGTTGATGACCTTGCCGATGGAGATCGTCATGGCATCTGTCGCCGGGACTTGCCGATACACCTGTGCGAGGGCATTGATGATCTCGGCGGCCACGGGCATGGGGTCCATGCCCAGCCACGGCGTCGAGCCGTGGACTCCAGCGCCGTGGATCTTGATCGACAGGTAGTCGGAAGATGCCAGGGCGTGGTTTGGGGTGTAGAGGACGGTGTGGTCAGGAAAAGGGCCGGTGTGCAGCGCGAGCATCATGTCGGGCGTGGGATCCTCCAGCACGCCCTGCTGGACCATCATCCTGGCGCCGCCCGGTTCGGTGATGGGTGGGCCTTCCTCGGCTGGCTGGAAGATGACTTTCACGGTGCCGGGTAGCTCTCTGCGCACGTTGGCCAGGACAGTCGCCGCCCCCATCAGCATCGCCGTATGCGCGTCGTGTCCGCACATATGCGCCACGGGGAACGGGCCACCTGGATAGTCATCATCCACCTTGGTCGATCGATACGGGAGGTCCTGGAGTTCCCGGATGGGAAGTGCATCCATATCGGCACGCAAGCCCATGACCTTGTTCCCGGGCTTTGCTCCCTTGAGCACTCCGACCACGCCGTGATGCGCGATGCCGGTCTTGACGTCGTCGAATCCGAGACCCCTCAAGTGGTCGGCCACGATCTTCGCCGTAGCGGATTCTCGGTTCGGAAGCTCCGGATCCTGATGGATCTGCCGGTACCAACCGATCACCTGCTGCGCGACGTCAGCCGACTGGCTGTCGATCTCGTCCTGGATACCACCAGTCACGTGTACTCCCTCCTCGTGAGCGTGGGCGCACCTAGCCCAAGACTCTTCGCGAAAGCCTACGCCTCCTCCGGCCCTCGCCGGCCGAGTCTCGAAGTCAGCTCGCTAGCGACACTTGATACAGCTTGACTCGGATGCTTCGCATATGAGAGTTGCGGTTGGCCGCGTGGCGCAACACAAGGTCACTCTGGGGCAACGCCAGGGGCGGGGCAGGTACCTCTCGTTCGTAGACAGCAGGTCCTCGGTCCAAATCCGAGTGTCGGCTCCACTCCCCAAGCGTCAGATGGCCTATCTCGGGGCTGTAGCTGACCGCCCGCACCGCCGCGACCACGGAGTCGCCCGATCGATGCATGATCGTGGCCCCGGTCGCGGAGCGCGACCACCCGGGGCGCACCCGGAAGCCGACGCATCGGCCCGCTACAGGAGGAGAGCATGGACACGAGCGATCTCGGCGCCGCCCAGGAGGCGTTCTACGACGCCCTCGATGCAGTCTTCGCTGGTGACCCGGAGCCGATGCGCATCATCTGGTCGCACGCGGACGACGTGACCCAGATGGGCCCAATGGGAGACTTGGAGGTGGGCTGGGCTCCGATCGAGGCCGGCTGGATCGCGCAGGCGAAGGTCATCGAAGGCGGAACGGTCCGCCCGATGGACGTGCATCTCTACGTGTCCGGCGACCTCGGCGCGGCGGTAGGCCTGGAGCGTGGACACGTCGTCATCGACGGCAAGTCCTCGAGCGTGGCGGCGCGCTCGACGAACCTCTTCCGGCGCGAGGACGGGGCATGGCGGATGATCGGCCACCACGTCGACCCGCACGTCGCCGACCACGGTGCGGACGCCTGATGTCGTACATCGGTGATGGCCAGGCCGGCGGGGACGGGTTCATCGTCATGCGGGCTGACGCCGCCCCGTCGATGGCGCTCGGCACGGGGGCGGTGACCCGATTCGTGGCGCCCGGATCGACGGCCTCCGGTCGGTACGGGCTCTTCCGCTGGGATGCTCCGGCTCACTCGGGCGGGGCCAAGCCGCACTTCCACCGGACCTTCTCGGAGGCGTTCTTCATCCTGTCGGGGTCGATGGAGGTGCTCGCCGGCGCCGACTGGACGATGGCGAAGACCGGGGACTACCTGTACGTGCCCGAGGGCGGCATCCACGCCTTTCGCAACGACGGGGACGAGGACGCCTCGATGCTCATCCTCTTCGCACCCGGCCCGCCGCGCGAGCGCTACTTCGAGGAACTCGCAGAGATCGCTCGAAGCGGACGTGTCCCCACGCCAGAGGAGTGGACCGAGCTGTACGCGCGACACGACCAGTTCATGGTCTGACCGATGATCGGCGACGTCGAGATTCGCCCCGCTCGTCCGAAGGGGGGAACTTGGCCTGCTTGGGAGGGCGAGGACGACCCCGGGGCTAGGCGCCGGGGTCGTCCTCGCGATTCGTAGACAGCAGGTCCTCGGTTCAGATCCGAGTGTCGGCTCCACTCCCCAAGCGTGAAACGGACCGATCAGTCCGCCTGCGAACTGATCGCTGCACCACATTTCGGCTCCACTCTTCCCTTCGCGAACCGGCCGGTTTCGAGCGGCCGCTCTCCGGTTTGAGCCAGCGTGACCCTTGCGCTGACCCCTTCTGACGTTCCGATTGCGGCGGCCGCTAGGAATCGCGCGGCGGAAGAGCGATCGCGGCCTGATGCTCGGGCTGGCCACGCACCCCCGGGCGGATACGGAAGCTGGGGCCACCCCGCGGCCGCGTGTAGTCGTGCCCGGGCGGGGCCAGCGGCGAGCGCCATTCCACAGCAGCCGAGGTGACGAAGAGTTCGTCGAGGTCAGGCCCACCGAACATCAGCGATGACGGCTGCATGACCGGCAGCTCGATGCGCCGCTCCAGGTGACCATCCGGATCGAACCGGGAGATGCCGCCGCCGAACCAGCGGGCCACCCAGATGAAGCCGTCCTCGTCCACCGTGAGTCCATCGGGCAACCCGTCTTCGACCCTGAGCGTCACCAGGGTTCGGCGCCCGCCGATGGCGCCGGACTCAGCGTGGTAATCGTAGGCGTAGATGGTCCGGATGGGGCTGTCCACGAGATAGAACGTCGTGCGGTCAGGACTGAAGCCCAGGCCGTTGGCGATGTTCAGCCCCTCCTCTACTACCCAGGCAGAGCCATCCACGTCGACCCGGAACAACACGCCTGGCTCGAAGGGCTCGTCGTCGGAGTAGACCTCCTGCCCGGTGAACACGCGACCGGCCGGATCGGCGATGGCGTCGTTGAGGTGGTCCATGGCTCGACCTTCAGCCATCGTGGCCACGTCCCGGACATCCGCTGGACCGTGCCAAGAGCGCAGGCCTGTGCCGGTCGCGAGGACCAGGGGGCCGTCGCGGTGGAGCACGATAGAGCCCGCCTGGAGGTCCTGCGTCAGCAGCGAGGTCTGTCCGGTCTTGCGGTCGAGGACGTACAGGGCTTCCGCGAGTGCGTTGGTCCAGAGCCAGCGCTCGCTGACAGCGTCCCACATCGGACCCTCACCACATGCGAGTGGCGCTGCGTCGATGACCTCGATCAGTGGTCGCGAAGCTGCCATCCAGGGTCCTCCGATGCGAGCAGTTCGGGCTGCCAGGGCCGATACTGGCCGACCTCACGGTAGTGCTCCGCCCAGCGCTCCAGCTTGTCCGCGTCGATTTCCACGCCCAAGCCCGGACGAGCATCCAAGTCGACGTCCCAGGCTGGCCCATCGGCGATGGGCAGGCGCTCGTCGAGCACGTCGTCGATGAGCACCGAGGCCGTCTGCTGGTTGCCGTCCACGATGCGCGGCAAGGTGAGCATCACCTGCTGGCCGGCAGCGGCGGCGATGCCGAGCTCGCCGTGGGTGTGCTTGCAGACCGCCTGACCCTGTAACGCAGCGGCCGAACCCAGTCTTGCCATGTGCTCGATGGAGCCGACCCAATAGGGGCTGAAGACGAGAACATCGGCGGCCCGGCGACTGATGACCTCCCAGGCATCGGCGACTCGCCAGAGGCCCTCGTTGGCGGCAAGCGGCACCGAGGATCGGCGCCGCAGCTCGATCATCGAGTCGACCGGGTCCGCCGCGACGGGCTGCTCGACAAAGTCGAGCCCGTGGCGGTCGAGCCTGGCGACGTTGCGCGTGGCCTCGGCCACGGTCCACGCCTGGTTGGCGTCGACCCGGATGCGGCGATCGGGCCCGATCGTCTCTCGCACGAGCGCGACTCGCGCTTCGTCGATGTCGATGTCCATGCCGACCTTCAGGTAGAAGACGCCGTAGCCACGCTGGACGCCGTCCCGGCAGGCGGCTTCCAACTCGTTCTCGTCACCTGAGCCGGGCAGGTAGCAGAAATAGTCCACCATTCGCCGGCGCAAACCACCGAGGAGGTCGTAGACCGGGTGTCCGACAGACTTCCCGCAGATGTCCCACAGCGCCATATCGATGCCAGCGTAAGCGAAGGCGAACGTGCCCTCGCGGAAGTTCCACAGGCCGCGATGGTGTGCGTCGGCCCAGATCGCGGAACGGTTCCAGGGGTCCCGGCCAAGCACCATCGGTTCAAGTGCGCGGACGGCCTCCAGGATCGAGCGTACGTCGGCTCCCGAGCAACTCTCACCCCAACCCACCAGACCATCGTCGGTGGTCAGCTTGAGCACGATGTCGGTGACGCCGTCGCGTGCCACCTGCGCACTGCTCTCGCGGTGCCTGTACGGGATGCTCACGATGGTCGGCTCGATGGCAGCGATGCGCAGCCCTGGCCTAGTCATCGTCGTTGGCCTTGACGGCGGCCGAGATGTCCGGGCCGCCCTTGAACGCGGTGTAGCCGGCGTCGACCGGGTACACGCCACCGGTCATCATGCGCGATCGATGGGAGGCCAGGAACAGGGCGAACTGCGCGACATCCCGGGGCTCCGCGATGCCCAGCAGATGCAGACGCTCAATGGTCTCGCGGTTGCCAGGCTGCTCCAGCCAGGCCCGCTGTGGCTCGGTGTCCACGAACCCCGGGGCGATGGCGTTCACGCGAACGCCATGCGGTGCCAGCGCAGCGGCTACCGACCGCGTCATGGCCACGACACCGCCCTTGGCCGCGGTATAGGCGTCGAAGCCAGGCTGGGCGACGAGTGCGTCGACCGTGGCCGTGAGCACGATGGAGCCGCTGCTCTGCGCTCGCATCTGCCGGCCGACGTACTTGGTGCAAAGGAAGGTGCCGGTCAGCACGAGGTCGATGATGGCCAGCCAGGTCGTTTCGTCCAGGTCCATGGCGGCCCGATCGTGCTCATTGACGAAGGGCACGTCCATGGCGTTGTGGAAGAAGACATCGATACGTCCGAACCGGTGGACCGTGGAGGAGACCAGCGTCACCACGCTCTCGCGATCACGGACGTCGACCTCGATGGCGATGGCGTCGCCACCGCTGTCCATTATCTCGGAAGCGACGGACTCACCGCGATCGCGTCGAAGCTCTGCCACAACAACCTGCGCGCCTTCCTGAGCGAACAGCTGCGCGCCAGCGCGGCCGATACCGGAGCCGGCGCCGGTCACGACCGCGACCATTCCCTCGAGCTCACCCATCTCCGCCTCCGTCACCTAACGCAACTGGCACCATAGCCTGATTCGCAAACAGCAAATCTTCGGTTCAGATCCGAGCGTCAGCTCCACTCTTCCCCTGTCGAGCGTGGCTAGCCACATGCCATAGGGCTACCGCAGTCGTTTCGGGCTCGTCTATGTGGACTTCAGCACCCAACGAGGGATCCTAAAGGCGAGCGCGAAGTGGTATCGCGGCTTCATCGCCCACCATCGCGTGGGTGCTGCGAACGGAAGCCAGCGACAGGTCTGAACCTGACCTCGCGTTTCGTAGGCAGCAGGTCCTCGGTTCAAATCCGAGTGTCGGCTCCACTTTCCTGTTCACCCGCGGCCCTGACGTTGTACGTGAGCACGAAGACGTTCTCCGGCGTCAGGGAGCGGTCGCGTCGAGTAGGTGGCGGACCCGTTCGACCACCACCGTCGTCTTCCCGGTGCCAGCTCCGGCGAGCACCATCAGGGGACCATCACCCCACTGGATGGCGATCGGCTGGGCCGGCGATGGCCTGATCCCGGACGCGACAGAGCTCATCGGGCCAATGATGCGCCTCCAGCCGTGGCCCGCACAGTCCGATAGGGGGGTATCACCGAGGGTCGTCGTGATGCCGAACCACGCCGCGGTCTCTGGCCATACTGCGTACCGTGGCACACGCCGTATCCAGCTGGTCGATGCAGCGAATCGGTGCGTTCGTGGATGGACCGAACGGGACGAGGAGACGCAGATGACCGAGGGAGTCGATCAGCGCGGAGTGCCCCTTCCGCCGAAGCCCTGGCAGTACAGCGGTCGGATCATCGCCACGATGACGGTCGCAGCCAAGATCCACGCCGACCAGGTGCGCAAGGGCACGACGATCCCCTATCTGAGCTACCTGCTCGGCGCCTGCGCAACCGCGCTCGACTACGGCGCGAACGAGGACGAGGCCATCGCCGCCCTTCTGCACGAGGCAATCGAGGACGGCTGACCGACGGAAGCTGCGCGAAGGACCGTCTGGAGCTTCAGCGACGAGGTGGGCCGGATCGTCGAGGGTTGCACCGACGCCGACACCCATCCCAAGCCGCCGTGGCTCGAGCGCAAGCAGACCTACCTCGCGAGCATCGCCGACGAGGACCGTTCGGTCCTGCTCGCTTCGGCATCCGGGGAAGCCGTGTCGTCGGCACGTCCTGCCTCGGTGTTGATGCGGCGGATCAGCCGGTCCAGGCGATCGGCCACGCGACCGCCCTCGCCCATGCCCGCGGTGTAGCGCGACACTCCACTCCGAATACGGTCGGAGGCCCAGCGGATGCTGCGTCGAGCAGCGCTCCGGTGGGCCTGCATTGGGACGGATACGCCTCGGTCTGCCTAGGCCTCGAGATCAGGGGGCGGGGCCGGCATCCCGTAGTGGGTGTGGATGACCTCCCAACCCTCGTCGGTGGGGCTGAGGACCTTCGTCACCATCCAGCTTCCCGCCGGCTCGCCGGTGTCAGGGTCGCTGTTCTCTACCGTGTACGTGAAGATGACGACCTCGCCCCGGATATCAGCAGACGGATCGACGATCTTGTAGTCGACGTGCGGGATCTGACCCTCGAACGACTTGAGATGCTCGATGACCGCGGGGCCCTGGAGTCTCCCGGATGCCCATGGGTCGAAGTACGTCGAGTCGTCTGCGACGTGTGAGACGTAGACTTCGGTCGACGACTCGCCGTACCACGGATCGAGCTTCGTCTTCTCGATCGCCACGAGCTCCTCGGTCAGTTCGGCATCCATCGCCGCCATCGCCGGCACCCCTCCCGTAACGGCCAGCACGGCCGCGATCGTCGCGGCGCCCAGCCATCCCTTCATCGTAGTGGTCCGCTTCATGTGGTCAACCCTCCTAGGAACTGTCATCGCGCCGTTCACGCGATCGGACCTCACCGTGGGTGGGGCTTCTCAACGACCGCTCTCTACACTCTCAACGCGCAGTCAGGACCAGAAAGCGTCCGCCAGAGGCTGGTCCTCGTACGAGACCGTGGCCTCGCTCACGACGCCGCCCTCGACCGTCGCGACGATCCGTACGGCGGTGATCAGCCGCCGGCCTCGCCGCTCCGCTATGGCTCGACCTTGGAACACGACACGCCCATGCCTGTCGTTGGCGGACTGCGCGGCACCGTAGTGCAGCGATCCACCAGTCAGGTCGGCCATCAGGCGCAGTAGTCCGGCGATGGCCTCCGCTCCCTGGTAGTCGCCGGCCAAGCCCGATGCTCCGGCCAGATGCAGCACCGAGGCCTCGTCGAACAGCGCCGTTAGCGCCGTCGTGTCCCGCCCGTCGAGCGCGGCATAGAGACGGCGGACGACCACGTCACGGGGAATAGATTCCATCGATTCGGACCTCCGGAGTAGAGTCGAGGTTCGGAGGGCGTTCTCAACAAGCGGTCAAACACCGCTCAATCCAGACGCCAAGGGGGGATGGGACCCGTCGTGTCCACCGACTTCGGAATCCTTGGAGCACTCCAGGCCGTCCAGGACGGTCACGCGCTCGACCTCGGCTCGCCCCGTCAGCAGGCACTCCTGGCACGGCTGCTCATCGCCCGCGCGGTGGTCTCGGCCGACCGTCTGGTCGACGACCTATGGGCCGCAGACGCGCCCGACTCGGCACGCCACACGCTCCACGTCTACGTGTCCCGCCTCCGTGGCGCGCTGGGCCCCGATGGCGGCAGGCTAGAGCGTCAAGGCTCGGGCTACCGCTTCAGGGTCGAACCCGTTGAACTCGACGCGTCGCGCTTCGAACAGCTGGCCAGGGCGGGGCGAGAGGCCAGGGCGGGTGGCGACCTAGAGACCGCCAGCGGACGCCTCAGCGAGGCTATCGACTTGTGGCGTGGCCTTGCCCTCGTCGACTTCGCCGATGAGCCCTGGGCACGCGAGGAGAGCGCCCGCCTTGAGGAGCTACGGCTGACAGCACTGGAGGATCGCATCTGGGCCGACCTCGAGATGGGGCACACCACCGAACTCGTGGAGGCGCTCGAGAGCCTCGTCTCCGAGCATCCTTTCCGCGAGGCCTACGTGGAGCAGCTGATGCTGGCGTTGTACCGAAGCGGCCGGCAGGCGGATGCCCTGCGCGCCTACCAGGTGCAGCGAACCAAGCTCTCGGAGGAGTTGGGCATCGACCCCGGGCCAGCCCTGCAGCGCATGCAGGAACGGGTCGTCGCCCAGGATCCCGGCCTTGAGCACACGGCGGACGAGCCAGCGGCGAACACTCCGGCGGGCATGCCTCTGCAGCGCACGAGCTTCATCGGTCGAGAGCAGGAGGTCAGCGACGCGTCGCGAGCGCTGATGCGCAGTCGACTGCTGACGCTGACGGGGCCGCCTGGCACCGGCAAGACACGGTTGGGACTCCGGCTTGCCGACCGTGCCGATGGCTTCCCCGACGGCAAGGCCTTCGTCCCGCTCGCGCCCGTGAACGACCCTGCCCTGGTCTCCAGCGCGATCGCGCGCGCCCTCGATCTCCGTGAGACGGGAGACGAGCCGGTCATCGACGCTGTCAAGGCCTATCTGGGCGAGAAGCGCACGCTGCTCCTACTCGACAACTTCGAGCACCTGCTCGACGCCGCACCCGCCATCGGCGAGCTGCTGGACGCCGCCCCAGACCTGAAGGTCGTCATCACGAGCCGGTCGCCCTTGGGCATCTCCGGGGAGCAGGAATACCCCGTTCCCCCGCTCCGAGTCCCGCCGCCCGATGCTGGCCTGGATGCGGACCAGCTCCGCTCGTCCGACGCTGTGGCGCTCTTCGTGGCCCGCGCGCGGGCAACCGTCCCGAACTTCGAGATGGATGCCGCAGACGACTCCGCGGTCGCCGAGATCACGAGACGTCTCGACGGCTTGCCCCTGGCCATCGAACTCGCGGCCGCACGGGTGAGGCTGTTCTCGCCGGCGGATCTACTCGAACGCCTGGAGCGCCGCTTCGACGTACTGGCCGCTGGACCGGCCGACGTCGAGGAGCGCCACCGCACGATGCGCGGGGCTGTCGCCTGGAGTCACGACCTGCTCGAGCCCGACGAACAGGCGCTCTTCCGGCGTCTGGCCGTCTTCCGCGGCGGGTTCACGCTCGCTGCGGCCGCGGATGTGGCTGGTCACCCGACCGCCGAGACGGAGATCGGCGTGGAGTCGCTGCTCGCCCAGAGCCTCCTCTACCGACCGGTCTCTACCGGCCAAGCTCGATACACCATGCTCGAGACGATGCGGGCGTACGCCCTCGAGAGACTCACGTCGGCGGACGAGGACTCGGACACCGCCGCTCGCCACGCCAGCTTCTATGCTCGCCTGACCTCGAGCATCGAACCTGAATTCAGCGGCGAGGATCCGGGAGCGGCCGTGGAGCGGTTGGCGGTGGAGGTCGACAACCTCCGGGCCGCGCTCGGCCATGCCATCAGTACGGCCGCCGCAGACACAGGCCTGGGGCTGGCCGGTGGAACCTGGCGGTTCTGGCAGTCCACCGGACAACTGCGGGAGGGGCGCTCGTGGCTCGACCGGACGCTCGCCCTCGAGGGCGCATCGCCGGCCGCTCGCGCCAAAGGCCTCGACGCCCGGGCCGGCTTGTCCTACTGGCTCGGTGAGTTCGAGACCGCTCAGCGGGACTACGCCGAGGCCCACGACCTCTACCTCGCAGCCGGTGACCGCCTCGCCGCAGCCACCACCGACTACTGCCTGAGCTTGGTGGCCTCGTTTCTCGATAAGGCCGATCACGCAGAACAATTGGCTCGAGAGGCACGTCTGGTCTTCGAGGAGTTGGGTTCCGAGGCCCAGATCGCTCAGGCATTGATGGCCGAAGGCACTGCCACCTGGAAGCACGGAGACCTGGCTCGCGCCCACCAGCTCACACAGCAGAGCTTGGTCCTCCACCGCAGACTCAAGGACCAGTCCATGATCGCCTCGCAGCTCGTGGGACTGAGCGGCATCGCCTACCAGCTGGGGCAGCGCGATGAGGCCATCCTCGATGTCACGCGAGCCCTGGACCTGGCGGTCGAGATCGACAACGCCCACATCCAGATCTTCGCCCTCGACGCTCTGGCATCGTTCATAGCTCGGGACCGGCCGACCGAGGCCGCTACGCTCGCGGGAGCCGCCAGCGCCTTGCGCGAGTCACACGGCGGAGGATGGACCCTGGAGCCTTTCGGCATCGAGAACGCGAGGGCCGCCGTCTCGACATCGCTGGCCGAGGACGACATCGAGCGCGTCTGGTCCGAGGGATCGGAGCTGAGTCTCGACCAAGCGGTGGAGCTTGGTCGGCGGCTGCTGGTCCAGAGCTGAGGGTCACCGCGCCAAGCGAGGTTCGAGGGTCCTACGTCACCTGCCGCAGGGTCGATGTCAGCAGTAGTTCGTGATGGGACCCGACCGGTCCTGTAGGAGATGAACGATGCGCTGGACATGCATCCTCCCCGCGGCCGCAGCGGTGTTGCTGGGTGTATGTGGAAAGCCATGATATCGAACGTGCGTTCGGTATCATTCGTGACGACAGGGCACTGTGATGTCGGGCACCGCAGTGTCGGTGCGAAGCCGCTCCATCATGCGGCGCACCTCCCTGAAGCAGACATCGAGGCCATTCGAGCAGTCGCGAACTTGAACCCAGCGGAGCTCGATCGGATAGAGGTCATCGAACTCCAACTGGACCTCTCGCTGCTCCGGTCGGTGATTCCGCGTCGGATTCTCTTCGATTCACACGACGTCGTATAGAATGCCCGGCCATGTCTAAACGACGCCTTTTTTTGTTGATCGGTACCCTCGTCGTCGTGGTCGGGGTGGGCGCCGCCGCTGTGTTCCTGCTCAACCAGACCCAGGCGACGGCGTTGCCCGGTGCTGAGACTGCCATGGAGTCCGGGGACGGCGTGACGGTCGAAACGGAGCCGTGGTACACCTTCGCTCCCGAGGACCCGGCCAGCACCGGGTTCATCCTCTACCCGGGCGCGCGCGTCGACCCCACCGCCTATGCGCCATCGGTGCGAGGCATCGCCGAGGACGGCTTCCTGAGCGTGATCGTGCCCATGCCCTTCGGCATCGCAGCGCTCGGGGCCGAGAAGGCGGACGAGGTCATGGAGGCGTACCCCGAGATCGACAAGTGGGTCCTCGGCGGGCACTCCATCGGCGGCGCGATGGCGGTCCAGTACACCGACGACCACACCGACATCGTCGATGGCATCGCCCTCTGGGGTGCCTACCCTTCACCGGATGACGACATCTCCGAGACCAGCATCCCGACCGTCTCGGTGTACGCGAGCGAGGATGGCCTCAGCAGCGTCAAGGAGATCGAGGACACCGCGCAGTACCTGCCACAGGGCACCGAGTTCGTGGAGATCGAGGGCGGCAACCACACCAACTTCGGGCTCTACGAGACGCAGGACGGCGATGGGGTCGCGACGATCCCAGCCGAGGAGCAGCAGCTTCAGACGATGACCGCGACGTTGGAGCTGCTAGAAACGGTAGACGCAGCGTAGCTCCATGACCAGGAGCGGTACCGCGGCTATGGCCTGTTCCGACCGTCCGCGTCGATGGCTATATGCCGGACAGACCCAATGCGAACCAGCCTCTTGAGGCCCCAGCTCCGCCTGGATACCGACGACGAACGAAAGGAACGTAGATGACAGCGACTGGGTCGAGTTCTGGCCGCGCCATCGCTCGCCTGC
>Ga0316197_10002537_pt1 | contig 13052 bp, 3 predicted proteins | sample OudBiesiAoxic_MG_FD_204939 | JGI IMG/M metagenome (GOLD analysis project Ga0316197, IMG submission 204939) | Coastal sediment microbial communities from Oude Bieten Haven, Netherlands - site A oxic | ecosystem: Environmental > Aquatic > Marine > Coastal > Sediment | place: Netherlands...
GCACCAGAGAACGGTTATTAAGCCAAAAGGAGGTAAAGTATAAGGGTGATTCATCTAGCGGTATATTGAATTCATTAGGATAGAAAGCGTAATACCCCTTACTATCAAGAAAAAATAGTTTACCATCACTTGCCTTATATCCGCATGCTTTAAATTGCCGATCATTCTCAGCGGGGATTACCCCACTTTCCTTACCAAAATGAACTAAATTATCCCGGGAATTATTCAATTTGTAAATCCCGGTCAGGGTGCTTATCCAAAGATTATCTTCATTATCGGCGATGATTGACATTACATAAGAATTAATATCAATTCCTGCGCTATCCTTGCTTAGTGGATAAAAATCGTCCAATGTTTTATGATACCTATAAAGCCCTTTGCGCGTGCCCGACCAGATAATCCCTGACTTATCCTTAAACAAGTCATATACTGGAAGTTCTGGAAGATAATGCTTGAATTTCCTGGATTTTCGATCCATTTTGCTTATGCCACCCTTAGTACCTGACCCAATCCAAAGTTCATTTTTTTCTCCTTCAAGAATAACGGATACATGATCATCGCCAATACTGCTCGGATCTTTGTCGTTCTTTCTATAATGGGTAAACTTCCCGGTAGCTCTATCCAATAGATTTAAGCCACCAGTTTCTGTTCCGACCCATAAATTAAAATCCTGATCTTCAAGTATAGCATCTACATAATTATCACTCAAACTCTTAGCATCATTTGGGTCATGCAGGTAGCGAGTAAAGTTTTCAGTTTCAGCATCATATCTATTTAAGCCGCTGGGCGTGCCAACCCATAAGATCCCCACATTGTCCTTAACTATTTCTGTAATAAAATTGCCGCTTAAACTATTTTCATTCAGGGGTTCATGGGCGAACAGCTTCGAGCTTCCGTTTTTTAAGTTTTTACGTACCAAACCAATCTTGCCACCCATCCACATGAAAAATGGGGCATCTTCCAGTAAAGACATAAAAAGACCATCAACCTCATACTTAAAATGTGGGATATGAAAATTATGAAGATCAATTTTAAATAAGTGTTGTTCCTGCGTAGTCAGCCAAACCAAGCCATCACTTGAAGCATGTGCCCACCAGCCAGAATTATCCAAAAAGGTTCCGGATTTATCCGCATCTTTACCAAAATGGGTAATTTTTTGGCTTACAGGGTCATACCGGTTAATGCCATTCGCCATAGTCCCAATCCATAGGTTTTCCTCGGCATCTTCTAAAATAAAGGTAATATGATCATAGCCAACTGTTGCACTTAACGGTGGGCGACTTAGCTTTTGGGGATGTTTTGGGTCATAGGAATAACGCGTGAACTTCCCTGTCTTACGATCCAATGTATGCAAACCATCTTTATCAGTGCCGATCCAAAAGTTACCCTTACTATCTTCAAATATGGCCCGTACTTTATTACTGACAAGACTGTTTGCATTAGCAGGGTCGTGCAAATAGCGAGTGAAAGTACCCTTGCTTCGATCAAATTTATTAAGACCACCTTCTGGATCTTGTGGGTCCCATGGCGCTCCGGTCCCAATCCAAAGGGTCCCTTCCCGGTCTTCATAAATGGCCCTTACCAAGTTGTGACTCAGACTTTTTGGATCATTGGGATCGTGGCTGAAATGATCGAACTTTCCTGTTTTTAAGTCCAACCGGTCCAGACCTTCACCTGTTCCTACCCAGAGATAGCCAAGATGATCCATGTGGATAGCGTTAACGGAATTATTGCTCAAACTTTCGGGATCATTGGGATCATGACGATAATGTGTAAAAGTACCCGATACCGGGTCTAACATATCTAATCCGCCTACCCCAACCCAGATATTACCGGCAGGATCCGCGAACAAACATTCGGGATAATCACCACCTAATGACTCCGGATCGTTGGGGTCGTGCCGATACTGTGTCATGTGGTTACCATCATATCGTATTATAGCCCCATTGGTCTGATCCGAGAACCACATAAATCCGTTCTGGTCCTGGGTAATAGAGTTGATCTTGCCTAAAGTAACACCATTGGATCCTTCAATTTTTGTGAATTTAAGTTGTTTGGTCTGCGCAGTACTTATATTGGAAAGACATAATATGAATACAAGAAAAGAGAACAACTTGAATTTTTTAATGATTGTAGATATAATGTGAGTTCTGTTCATATCAATTTTGTGGGATTGTTGCGATAAATTCTGTGCCTTGTCCTTCTTTCGTTTCTGCTTTCATCCCGATAGCTTCTCCTTCGTAATACGATGGAGAAGGAGCTATCGGGACCCCCAGACCTATGCCGGCAAAATAATAGTAAATTCCGTTCCTTCATTTTCTTTCGTTTTTACATTGAGTTCCCCTCCATGCGCCTTTACAATATCATAAGATAAGGATAATCCCAAGCCTGTTCCCTGCCCTGTGGGCTTGGTGGTAAAGAAAGGTTGAAAAATTTTTTTCTTTACCGAATTGGGGATGCCGTTTCCGTTGTCTTTAACCGAAATCAATACCTGATCCCCATTCTTTTTTGTACTGACTGAAACTGTTGGCTCATATTTTGAATCCCCCGAAGCTGCTAACTTCGCCAAGGCTTCGTTGGATGAATTGGCGGAGGTGGATTTTTCATTGGCAGCACTTCGACTGCGCTCAGTACAGGCATAAAATGCATTAGTAATTAAATTGAGTATAACCCTGCCCATATCTTGTGGAACCACATTGATTGAACCAACGTTTTTATCAAAATCCGTTTCAATTGTGGCGTTGAACGAATTGTCCTTCGCCCTAAGACCATGATAGGCCAACCGTAAATATTCATCCGCCAGGGCATTGATATCTGTAGGTTCTTTGGTGCCGCTACTACTTCTTGAATGTTGTAGCATGCCTTTTACGATGCCATCGGCACGCTTGCCATGATGGTTTATTTTTTCCAGATTTTGAACTACATCATTCGCAATGGCTTTTACCTCTTCCATATCCCCATTTTGTATTTCTTCCAGCATTTCTTCCAGCAACTCTTTGCTTACCTCAGAAAAATTATTGACGAAATTTAACGGGTTTTTGATTTCATGGGCAATGCCGGCAGTAAGTTCACCCAATGAGGCCATTTTTTCGGATTGAATAAGTTGACTTTGGGTGGCTTTTAGTTCCGCATATGCTTTTTTGATCTCCTTTGCCTGGGCCAGTTCTTTTTCCTTTGTTTCTGCTCTGGCCTTTTCGAGTAATCGCTTGTTCTGATATCGGTCTATAACATAGATACCTGCAATAAAAAGCACAAAATATAGACCATAGGCCCACCAGGTGGTCCACCAGGGAGGTGCAACGATAACCCCTAAACTTTTTTCTGACCATACCCCATTCCTACTATTAACAGCTTTGATTCGGAAGCTATAATCTCCCGGAGGCACCATGATATAATTCACTTTATCCTCGATACGTGCTTCGCGCCAATCCGTGTCGTAATTCTCCAATTTGTAATACATTATCTTATCCCTTGAACTGCGATAGTTTACCGAGGTAAAACTAAAGGCAAACTCATTTTGATCATGATCCAGTAGAATTTCCTTAGTGTCAAAAAGCGATTCCTTTAAGGGACCTTTGCTATCTGGCACCAGGGGGCGGTTATTAAGCCAAAAGGAGGTAAAATATAAAGGTGATTCATCAAGCGGTATATTGAATTCAGCAGGATAGAAAGCGTAATACCCTTTACTATCACAAAAAAATAGTTTACCATCACTTGCTTTATACCCTGATGCTCTAAATAATCTGTCCTTATCAGAAGTGATTACCCCGCTTTCTTCACCAAAATGAACTAAATTATCCCGGGAATTATTCAATTTGTAAATCCCGGCCAGGGTGCTTATCCAAAGATTATCTTCATTATCCTCGATGATTGAAATTACAACAGAATTAATATCAATTCCTGTACTATCCTTGCTTAGTGGATAAAAATCGTCTAATGTTTTGTCATACCGATAAAGTCCATTCCTGGTACCCGCCCAGAGTATTCCCGAATTATCCTTATACAGATCACTTGTAGCATAACCCGGCAGATATTGCTTGAATTTCCCGGATTTTCGATCCATCTTGCTTACGCCACCATATCCTTGTAACCCAATCCAAAGTTCATTTTTTTCTCCTTCAAGAATTTCAGTTAAATGATCGTCGCCAATACTGCTGTTGTCCTTGTCGTCCTGTCTAAAATGGGTAAACTTTCCGGTAGCTCTATCTAATAGATTTAATCCACTGTTATTTGTTCCGACCCAAAAGTTAAAGTCTTGATCTTCATGTATATCCGTTATTGCATAACCGCTCAAACTTGTAGAATCATTTGGGTCATGAAGATAGCGGGTAAAGCTTCCAGTCTCAGCGTCATATCTATTTAAACCGTTGGCCGTACCAACCCATAAGATCCCTTCTTTGTCCTTATATATTTCTGAAATAAAATTACTGCTTATGCTATTTTCATTCAGGGGTTCATGGACAAACCCCTGCGAGGTTCCGCTTTTCAAATTTTTACGCAGCAAGCCATTATTGGTACCCATCCACATAAAAAAGGATCCTTCCTCCATTAAAGACCGATTAAGGCCTTCTATTTCAAAATGTGGGATATGAATATTGCGAAGATCAATTTTAAATAAGTTTTCTTCCTCTGTAGCCAGCCAAACCAACCCATCTTTTGAAGCATACCCCCACCAGCTCGAATTATCCAGGAAGCTACCGGATTTATCCGCATCATTACCAAAATAAGTAATTTTTTGGCTTACAGGGTCATAACGATTAATGCCATTTGCTGCAGTCCCAATCCATAGTTTTTCCTCGGCATCTTCTAAAATAAAGGTAATATGGTCATAACCAACCACTTTATTTACCGGTGGGCGACTTAGTTTTTCGGGTTGCTTTGGGTCATAGGAATATCGGGTGAACTTCCCTGTCTTACGATCCAGCGTATGCAATCCATCTTTATCAGTGCCGATCCAAAAGTTACCCTTACTATCTTCAAATATGGCCCTTACTTTATTACTTACAAGACTGTTTGTTTCATTAGGGTCGTGCAAATAGCGAGTGAAGGTACCCTTGCTTCGATCAAATTTATTAAGTCCACCTTCTGGGTTATGTACCCATGGCTCCCCTGTTCCGATCCAAAGCGTTCCTTCCCTGTCTTCATAAATGGCCCTTACTTTGTCATGACTCAGGCTTGTTGGATCATTGGGGTCGTGGCTGAAATGATCGAACTTTCCTGTTTTTATGTCCAGCCGGTCCAGACCTTTTATTGTTCCTACCCAGAGATAACCAAGATGATCCATCTGGATAGCGATAACAGCATTACTGCTCAAACTTTCGGCATCATTGGGATCATGACGATAATGTGTAAAAGTACCCGTCACCGGGTCTAACCTGTTTAATCCACCTGCCCCAACCCATATAATACCAGTAGGATCAGCAAAAATACATTCTGGATAAGCACTACCCAATGACTCCGGATCCTTGGGATCGTTCTGATACCGGGTCATATAACTCCCATCATATCTCACAATTGCTCCATTCGTCTGATCCGAGAACCACATAAATCCCTTAGAATCTTGAGTAATTGCATTGATCTTGCCTAAATTAATACCATTTGACCCTTCAATTTTGCTGAATTTAAGTTGTTGGATCTGGGCAGAACTTATATTGGAAAGACATAATATGAATACAAGAAAAATGAACAACTTGTATTTGAATATGGTTGCGGAGGTACTATGTCTATATTTCATTTTAATTGATTACTTGATCTTCTTAATATCCTGGATTCTGAACCAAATTTGGGTTAGAAAGCAAGGCATTTGATGGAATGGGATACAAATTTTTAGTTTCATCGCCAATAGATGTTGGGTCCTTAAACTCCCAATTCCTGGTAAACTGCCCAAAACGAATCATATCTGTCCTTCTAACCAATTCTAGATATAATTCCCTTCCCCTTTCTTCTAATAATTCGTTTTCCGATACTGTACCCAGGGGTGTGGCGCCTCTTAATACTCTAAGTTCGTTCACCAAGGCAGTGGCATCGCCACCAGAACGAAGAATGGCTTCGGCTTTCATCAAATGGGCATCAGCATACCTAAAAATAATAGCATGATTCGTAAATCCGTTATCCTTACTTGGATGATATTTAAGTACTCGAATCCCATTAGCCTCACCATTACCAATCAGACCAGGAAAGTCTTTGGTAAATATCAGGTCATTACCAGTACGGTCTTTTGTTTTGGTGCCATCTCCATTATATTGTTGTCCTACTAGGAAGCCATATCCTATGCCATTGTTTGTTTCATTTGATTCATTTATACCCGGAACAAATCCCCTGCGCTCTTCCTGACCTGATCCGGGAGCATTATTATCCGCATCACCTTCAAACATGGCATAAAATTCAGCCAGGGTGCAGTAACCATTCCAACCCCCAATACCTTGATTGTAATGCAAAGCTCCATAGATCAGAACGCCAACACCAGTAGGTAACCAAAAGACGGTTTCTGTATCAGCACTCTCTTCGAATATGCCAAAATACCCTGATTCCAAAGCAAAACCATCAGCAGCAATTTCATCTACAAGAGAAATAACTTCATCTAGTCCTATAGGATTACCAGTACCATTATAAACACCTGAATTTAAAAGAACCCTGGCTTTTAAGAAGCGGGCAGCGGCTTTGGTGCCTCTTTTAAGATTGTCCATATCACCAGTTGCAGCTGATGGTAATCCTGCAATAGCAATATCCAGGTCGTTAAGCACAGAGGTGAGTGCTTCAGTTCTCGATAAAACAAGAGGGTTAATGTCTGGCCCTTCATCCGGTGCTCTGGCAGGAACCTGACCATACATGTCCATAATAACCCAAGTGGCAATAGCTCGTACAAAACTCGCTTGTGCTACCTCTTCTGGCGAAGCATTACTTCTGGGGTCGATTACCTCAGAACAAAGGAAAATGGTTTCATTCCACGCATTCCATGTATTAATAATCATACCGTGTGATGAATCCCATGTGTGGGTATGCAAGGTTCTCCATAAACCATTATCACCCCAGTCAGTGCCTCTGGTAGGAACAACCTGTTCATCGGTGGTAATCTCCTGCAAAGCATTAAAATCGCCAATACTAAGCAAACTAGGACCTAATCGGTTGAAGATATTGTCTAGTGAAGCAGGCACACTTTCAACGCCATTGAATATTCCTCCTTCTGTTGTGGATGTATCTATGATGCGATCTGTTGGTTCTATCTCCAAATCGGAACAGGACATGAAGGCTATTCCAAGGATGACCGGCAACAAATAATTTTTAATTTGTGCATTTTTCATGATTTTTTTAAAATTTTGCGGTTAAACCAAATGTGATTATCATTGGTCTTGGATAGGCCAGATTGTCAATCCCTGCACTGGGAATATCGTTCAGAAAATTGGCGCCGGTTGTATTAACCTCGGGATCAAGTCCACTATACCCTGTAATTATAAATAAATTTTGACCTGTTACATTTAATTGAAGACTTTTAAAAGTTCCTATATCACCTATGGGCAAATTATAAGCAATGGTTGCGTTTTGCATACGAACATAATCACCTCTTTCCAGAAATCGCTCAGATACCTCTGCTGCTGCATTACCGGACTCGCCGCTAGTTAAAACATCTTTTGTAACATTATTTCCACTTCTTAAAGACCCGGCTGTAAAAAACGCATTCCGGGTACCATTATATACCGAGTAAGCAAATTGACCTGTAAAATACGCAGCAAAATTCCAATTTTTATAGGATGCGTTTAAAGAGAATCCCGCAGTTACATTGGGTAAGGCATCTTGTCCAACAAAAGTCTGACCATCACCTATTGGCTGTCCGTTATCATCAAAACCCTCAAAAGGCCTTAAGTAGTACGAAAACAAAGGCTGGTCTCCAGCAAGCAACTGGACAAATGCACCTGACAATCCCTGACCATTAATAGCACCCGCCGGAATTTGACCGGCAAAATCCTGCAATTCGTTCTCATTGTAAGCGATATTAAACGATGCATCCATTTTAAAGTCTTCAGATTGCACAAAATCATAAGCCAATGCAAATTCAATCCCCTGGTTTAAAACAATAGCGTCTAAATTCTGGAATATAAATGGCCGTGGTGAAGGTTGGGCCGCTGAAACCTTTATCAATAAGTCTTCTGTTTCATTTCGATATAGATCAATTGAGCCGGAAAGCCTGTCATTGTTAAATCCAAAATCGACCCCAACATCAAAAGACAATGTTTCTTCCCATTTCAATGCATTGTTTACAAAAGAAATTACCTGGGTGCCCGGAATGTTTATTTCACCTCCATTTCCAATTCTACCTTCTGCGTATCGCTCACTTCTAACAAAATTAGCAAATCCAAGACCTTCCTGGTTTCCCGTGATACCGGCACTTAACCTCAATTTTAAAGTAGAAAAAGCAGGGCCTATGAATTCTTCTTCATTAACTTTCCACGCGAAGGCACCAGACGGGAAATAACCATATTGGTTGTCCGGACCAAAACGTGAAGAACCATCCGCACGTATAGTTGCAGTAAACAGGTATTTATTGGAAATGGAATAATTTAATCTTGCAAAGAAAGATTGCAATTTATCGGTAAAATCAAAGGTGTCCCCAAAAATAGAAATAACACTTGTGGGTACCGGTGAAATCATATCTGTACCTAATGGGAAGAGCCTGTTCACAAAAATATCGGGAGCGTTGGTTCCAAGACCATATTGTTGGTAACTACCACTTATGGCTGCTTCAATGGTATTGGCAGCATTTTCCAAATCTTTGCCCGCTTCATTTAGATCACTGGTAGAAAATCCCCACCCCATTACATTTCTTCCGCTTCTTTGGAAATCCTGATAAGAGTATCCCAACAAGGCATCCAACGAGGAATTTTCAAATTTCTTTTTATAGGTAACTATGGCCTCAAATAAATTGTTTGCCACATTAATATCGAAAAGATCTCCAGTACCTCTGTCAGGGGCACCAAATGCATCCAGGTTATCCCGGCTATTAACAGAAATTGTTGTAGATTCAGAGTTGTCATACCCTACAGTTAGCTTTACTGACAGTTCCGAAGTAAACGCATAATCCGCTGAAAAATTTCCTAAGAATCTATTTGTATAGCCCGTGATCTGTTGATATTCCAAAACTTCTGAAGGCGTTAGAATACCAGGTGAACTAAAATCCACACTTGTCGGAATAGTAGGGTTGGCTGTATAAGCATAGGATAAAGCTTGTACAGGTGAAAAAGCCTCATCATTTACTTTGGACAATGCACCTCGAAAACTAAGCTTAAGCTTGTCCTTTAAGAGGCGGTGCGACCAATTAAGTCTCCCGGTAATCCTCTCCAGGGAAGACTTATTTACAACACCGTTTTCCTTGCCGTAACCAAAGGTCGCTAGTATGTTTCCTTTACCATAATTTTTAGACCAGGATAAATTTTGGTTTTGGGAGATGCTCGTTCTTGTAACAAAATCTTGCCAATCGGTATTGTCTCCAAAATCAACTGCAGTGGCATCACCACCATACTGTGTAATTCCTGCTAAGAACTCATCTCTATCTAATAGATCAAATCTCTTTGCCACTGAGGAGATACTTACAAACGAGGAAAATTCAAAAACACCAGAACCACCGGCCTTACCGCTTTTGGTTGTAATCATAACAACTCCATTAGCTCCTCGAGACCCATAAATTGCTGTAGCGGAGGCATCTTTAAGAATACTGATATTTTCAATATCTGAAGGATTCAAAAAATTCAATGGGTTTCTAGGGGGCCTATCAGAACCCGTGGTGGATGTCGCACTACCATCAAGTGGTACCCCGTCAACAACAAATAATGGATTGTTGTTGGAACGTACAGAATTACTGCCTCTGATACGAATTTCAATACCTGCACCCGGTTCCCCACTAGTCTCCGTTATCTGTACTCCTGCAGCTTTACCTTGAATCAGTTGTTCGGGTGAAATAATAATACCCCTATTAAAATCCTTGGAAGCTACCGCAGCAAGAGAACCTGTGGCATCTTTTACTGTCGTCGTCCCATAGCCAATAACAATTACCTCATCCAATTTAGCGGTAACAGCCTGCATTTCTATTTGTAAGATTGTTTGTCCATTAACCGGAACTTCTTTATTTGCATACCCGATGTAGGAGAACACTAAGATGGCATTTACATCAGAGACCTTAAGGGAAAATTTACCGTCAAAATCGGTTTGTGCCCCATTGCTGGTGCCTTTTTCCAATATGTTTGCCCCAATCAGGGGACCATTGGCATCGGAAACTGTACCAGATATCACCACCTCCTGAGCAGAGACCAAATTCGAACTAATTATTTGGGATAATGTAAAACACAAAGCAAACATTAGTCTCATATGCTCAAATTTTTAAAACAAAGGAAATCAGGCCTTTGAAATTCTATTGGTGAATAATTTCACAAAATTCGGATCCAAATAATTGAGGTTAATGTAAATGAATACGCTAAAGATAAAAGCAATCAAAATGCGTGTCGAGGGAATATTGCACACAAAAGTTTTTAAAAGGTATGAAAAATTACTCCCATATTGACAAAAAAGGACATTAAAAGAAAATCGCGAATAGTATAACACACCTAAACTGGCAAAACAATTGTAAATGTTGTTCCTTCACCAACTTTACTTTTTACAAATATCTCCCCCCTATGAGCTTTTATGATGTCATAAGATAAGGATAATCCCAGTCCTGTACCCTGCCCAGTTGGTTTGGTTGTAAAGAAGGGTTGGAATATCTTGGCAAGTACCTTTTTAGGAATACCATTACCGTTGTCCTCTACCACAACGAAAACCTTATTACCTTCTTTTTTTGTGGTTACGGTTACTGTGGGTTCATAACCTTTTTGATTAAGTTTCTTCCGTTCGCTGACAATATAAAATGCATTGGTAATTAAATTCAAAACCACTCTTCCAATATCCTGGGGTACTATATTGATTTGGCCAATGCTTTCATCAAACTCAGATTTCATAGTGGCGTTGAACGTTTTGTCCTTGGCCCTTAAACCATGATAGGCCAGTCGTAAATATTCATCTGCCAGCACATTGATATCTGTAAGTTCTTTTTGCCCACTACTGCTGCGGCTGTGCTGCAGCATGCCTTTAACTATCCCATCGGCCCTTTTACCGTGGTGGGTGATCTTATCCAGGTTCTGTTTAACATCCTCTGCGATGGCTATGGCTTCCTTAAGATCTCCTTTCGCCAATTCCTCCTGCATCTCCTCAATGAGTTCCACGCTTACCTCTGAAAAATTATTGACAAAGTTCAAGGGATTCTGGATCTCGTGTGCAATCCCTGCAGTGAGTTCTCCCAGTGATGCCATCTTTTCAGATTGTACTAATTGTTGTTGGGTTTGTTTTAAGTCGGTCAGTGTTTTTTCTACCTGCTGTTTGGCCTCCTCCAGCTTATTAAAGTCTTCGTAGCGAGCATATGCCGTAGAAAAGGCGTCCGCTATTGATTGCACCAGGTGCAGGCTGTCCTCGTCTAATTTAGTGGTGTTCCCTACATATAATATCCCCTGTAAAAACGGAACGTAATGCAGGTATAGGCCATCCTTAGGCACAGTGCTCAAATATTGTTTTCGAGTGGCAATTTGACCTTCCTTTACCAGGGTATCTGCCAATTCTGAAAACCCTTCATTGTCCCAATGAATAATATGAATCTTCTTTGAACGCCAGTTTTCTATGGCATCGATAAAAGGACTTGAATCATAAGGTAAATGAAAAGCAGCAATGGCTTTGCCATCGGGTTTTGATAGAAAAGTATGAATCTGTTCTTGCGGTTCATCAAAAATAAAAACACCACAGCGTACAAAGGGGACACCTAATGTGGTGAGCTCATTCCAAATTATTGGGGTAATCCTTTCCAAATCACCTGTTGTTCTCATGGACGCAATCTCCGCACGAACACGGTCTACGGATGAACGCCTATTGGCATCCAGGGCATTGGCCTCTGCCTTTTGCAATTCTACATAGCGCCTGAAGGTAAGATCCATGATGCCGTTAAAACGTTGCATTATAGCTATTTCTGCTTCTGTAAAGGGTTCATGAGACCAGCCATAAAAAACGCCTTCAGAGAATGGAAGGAAGTATCCATTCTGAATATTACTATCAATATGGGTGGCAGGCACCTTATATTGCGATTCAATTTGTTCATAATACTGTTTTAACAAATCGCCTTTTAATATTGGGTAATAGTCCTTATTGTTTATCCAACTTGTATACACTTTTGATAAAACAGGATGATCTTTTAGTGTCGCTTTACCAACTAATGAAAGACCGACTCCATCATCTGTAGATGTAGCGGCATATAATTCCACGTCCTTATTTTCTTTGGTAAGTAATCCCACACCGCTTCTGAAGGTATTGATCCCTAAATTCTTTAATTCACTAAATACAACACTTGCGGTAGCAACAAGATCGTTACTGTGATGCATGGCCATGGCCTTCCCCCTGACTTTTTCAAGGGCGGCCTCTATTTGCGCCTCCCTGGCCTGCGCTTCTGCTTTTTGCAAATCAAGGAAGCGGGTATACGTTTGGTTAAAAACCTTGGCAAAACGGATCAATAAGTGCATGATCTCATCTGCAACAGGTTCATTTGTAGTACAAAGAAGCATCCCTTTGGAGAAAAAAGCAGCCTGTTGCACTCGTCTCCCTTTAATATGGGAATCGTCGATATGCATCTTCATATCTTCTTTTATATAACGCACCCAGTCCTTAAGTTTTTGGCCCGACAAGTCCACCACGACAGCATCTTTACCTTCTTTCCAGGCTTTGTGCATTTTAGTCATGGTTGTGGCTTCATCTAACGGCCCGCTATGTTTATGATCTAGCTGACTACCAATTTGATCCGTAGCCCATAATTCTATAATGTTTTCTTCTTCCTTAATGATCCCAATACTAATCCTGTCTGGCATATTGCCCAATAAAGCAAATTGTTCAAAGAGCACCTGTGCTGTTTCAGGAAGATCCTCACTCTTATGCATGGCCATAGAACTGGCTCGTACCCTTTCTAAAGCTGCTTCTACCTGAGCTTCCCGGGC
>Ga0316197_10002539_pt1 | contig 13039 bp, 14 predicted proteins | sample OudBiesiAoxic_MG_FD_204939 | JGI IMG/M metagenome (GOLD analysis project Ga0316197, IMG submission 204939) | Coastal sediment microbial communities from Oude Bieten Haven, Netherlands - site A oxic | ecosystem: Environmental > Aquatic > Marine > Coastal > Sediment | place: Netherlands...
TGGCGTGGCACGGACAGGCAATCTGACTGTTACGGCACAACTGCTATATCCCCTAGATGACCGCACACACCGCACCCAAGCCCCGACTGGATCTTGTCGTGTGTCCCAGTTGTGATGCAGCCTTCACGCTTGAGAAACCTCAGCACGGCGAACGCGCGATTTGTAAGCGGTGCGATTCCGTCCTTATCACGCCACGCCGAAAAGCCGGTTTGCAGATCATCGCCGTTTCTCTCGCCATTCTTATTTTGATCGTCGCGGCGTCTGTATTTCCCTTTCTCTCAGTGCAAGCCGGGGCTGCGCATAATTCGGTCTCGATTATCGACACCGCGATGGCTTTCCGCGATGGTCCGCTGATCTTTTTGTCGCTCACGACGGTATCACTTATCATCCTGATCCCGATGCTGCGGGTAATCCTCGCACTTTACGTGCTTATCCCGATTGTGCGCGATAAGCCCCCCGCCCGCTACGCCGCCCGCGCCTTTCGGATGACAGAAGCCCTGCGCCCGTGGTCAATGGCCGAGATTTTTGCCATCGGTTGCGCGGTTGCGCTTATCAAGGTTGGACAACTGGTGGACGTATCATTCGGGCCTGCGTTCTGGATGTTTGTTTTGCTTGTGGTGCTTGTTGTTATTCAGGAAAATTACATTTGCAGGTGGTCCGTTTGGAACGCATTGAACAAGCCAGCCAAAACGTAACAGCGCGTTCGTTGGGTCTGGTGGCCTGTACGCGGTGCCACCTTGCGTGGCCAAAAGAGGTGGCAACCTGCGGGCGCTGCGGACACAAACTGCAATCGCGCGATCGAAAAAGCCTCCAGCGCGTGTGGGCTTTCTGGCTTTTGGGTTTGATGTGTTATATCCCCGCCAATCTCTTTCCGATGCTGCAGACGCGCACGCTGATTTATCGTCAGGAAGATACCATCGTAGGCGGCGCGATCGAGCTGATTGAATACGGCAGTGTGGCTGTGGCACTAGTGATCCTGTTTGCCTCTGTGGCGATCCCCATTGGCAAGTTTCTGGCCATTGCTTTTCTGGCGATATCCGTTCAGCGGCCTTCGTCAGTTTCAAAATCACAGCGCCAGTTGCTTTATGAAGTCGTAGATTACATCGGACGTTGGTCGATGATTGATATCTTTGTCGTTGCGATCCTGTCGTCCTTGGTGCAACTGAACGTTCTGGTGACGATTAATCCCGGGACGGCCAGCTTGTTTTTCGCGATGTCAGTGATTTTCACTATGATTTCAGCGCATTCGTTTGACAGTCGTATGATCTGGGATGCACAAGAGGTCGATAAGGAAAGTGCCAAAGATGAATGATGCTCCGCCCGTCGATTTCGAAGATCGCAAGGCGTCTTTCTTTCACAATTTGTCCGTTGTTTGGGTCATCCCGATGCTGGCGCTTGTTATGGCGCTGGTCGTGGCGTGGCAAACCTACAGCGCGCGCGGCCCAATCATCACAATTGAATTCGAAAGTGGTGCGGGTATCGCCCCGCGCGAGACAGAGCTTCGGTTTCGGGACGTTACGGTGGGCGTAGTTGAAGACATCAGCTTTGGCGAGGGGCTGAAAAGCGTGATCGCGAAGGTGCGTGTGGATCAGGAGGTGGCCCCCTATATCGATTCAGGCGCGCGGTTCTGGACTGTCACGCCTGAGTTTTCAGCGTCCGGTGTCACCGGATTGGATACCGTTTTCACGGGCGTCTTCATCGAAGGATCATGGGACGGAGAAATCGGTGCAGCGCGGGATAGTTTCCAAGGTCTGTCCACGGCTCCGCTTTACCAACCGGGCGAAGGCGGGTTGCAGATCGCACTCAGGTCGATACCGGGCGGCGAGCTTAGCGCTGATACGCCGATCTTGTATCGTGGCATCCAGATTGGTCGTGTTGGCCCTGCCCGCATTTCACCGGAGGGCAATTTTGCCATAGCCGAAGCGGTCATCTACGAACCGCATGGCCGTCTGGTCACGCCGACAACGCGGTTCTGGGATACGTCAGGGTTCAGCTTTTCAATCGGGGCAAGCGGCGCTGAGCTGAATTTCAGCTCTGTGGCGTCGCTTGTGGCTGGTGGCATCACGTTCGACACCTTTGTTTCCGGCGGAGAGCCCGTTGGCGATGGATCGGTCTTTGAAGTTTTCGCCTCCGAAGCGGATGCGCGCAGCAGTGTGTTCAACGCGTCAGAAGTTGACCTGTTGGAAATGCGCGTGGTCTTTGATGAAAACGTATCGGGGCTTGCGGTGGGTGCACCGGTTGAATTCAAGGGCCTGCGCATTGGGTCGGTCGACAGTGTAACCGGCCTTGTCGACCCTGACCTTTATGGCGACAGCCGGGTCCGGCTTAGTGTGGTGGTGGGCCTTCAACCTGCGCGCCTTGGTTTGCAGGGCGATGTCTCGCCCGAGGCGGCGCTCGCGTTTCTGGGCGACCGTGTCCGGGATGGCCTGCGCGCGCGCCTCGCCTCTGGCAATATTTTCACCGGCGGCCTGAAGGTTGAGCTGTTAGACGTTCTGGACGCGCCACCCGCTGAACTGATCATCGAAGACGGGGCGTTTCCAACACTGCCGACGACGCAAAGCGCGGTCACAGACCGAAGTGCCACGGTCGAGGGTGTCTTTTCACGTGTGAATGACCTGCCCATCGAAGAGCTTTTGCAAAGCGCCATCGACTTTGTCCAAAGTGCGGGCAACCTCATTACCAGTGATGAGGTGCGCGGTGCGCCACAGGAACTAAGCGCGTTGATCGGTGATATCCGGAGCATGGTGAGTTCCGACACTGTGCAGGAAATACCGCAGACTTTGAACGCTGCCCTGCTTAGGCTGGACGGTATTTTGCTGCAAATCGAAGAAGAGCAGGCCGTTGCACGGGTTCTGTCAGCCATTGACGCGGCCGCGGAAGCGGCAGGCACAGTGGGCACATCCGTCGCCGGTGTGCCGCAGCTGGTTGAAGAGCTGGTTTCAGTTGCCGCCAACGCCGCAACGGTGCCGCTGACGGAGTTCACAGATCAGGTGACCGAAATCCTGTCATCGGCTGACGCCCTTATCAGCGCCCCCGCGACACAGGATTTACCTGCGTCTCTTGCTGGCGCTCTGGACGAACTGAACCGCACCCTTGCGGAACTGCGCGAGGGGGGTGCTGTCACCAACGTTAATGCAACGCTGGCCTCGACGCGTGATGCGGCCGATGCGATTGCATTGTCTGCGCGGGATTTGCCGCAGTTGGTGGACAGGATCACCGAAGTCTTTGACGAAGCAAGTGCGACAATTGCAGGATATAACCGTGGCGACGTGCTCAGCCGTGACGCGCAAGCAGCCCTTCGCGATATTTCTGCAGCGTCAGAGGCGATCACGGCTTTGGTGCGGATGCTAGAGCGTAATCCAAGTGCGCTTATCAGGGGGCGATAGATGAAAAACTTCATGGTCGTATGTGCAATGGCGGGAACGCTTGTCGCCTGTGGTGGGGCGTCTGATCGCTATGCGGTCGAGCCGCCGCAAGTCACCCAAACCCAGCGCATCGCTTTCAGAGCGATTGAAGTGCGCGAGGTATCTCTGCCAGCCTATGCCGCATCGGATGAAATTTCAGTGCAAACGGCAGATGGGCGGCTTGTGAGCGATGGTGCTGTTTTGTGGGCAGACACGCCGAACCGTTCCGTTTCGCTTGAGATCAGCCGCAATCTTGCGCAGATCACCGGCGCGCGTGTGGCATCCAATCCCTGGCCTTTCGAAGCCTTTCCCGATGCGCGGTTAGACCTGCGGTTTGAAAGACTGGTCGCAGGCGAGGACGGGCAATTCAGAGCAACGGGTCAATATTTTGTCGCTGTTTCCGACGGGCGTCGTGAACGGTCAGGGCTCTTTGATCTGGCTGTCCCCTTTGATCCAGCGGCGGGCCCCGGCGCGATTGCAGCGGCGCGGGCACAGATTATCCTTGATCTCGCGGCATATCTGGCGCGCAACGGGCTGCGCTAAGTCCTCCAGTTCCGCAAGGCTTGCGAGACTCGGGTAAGACCTTCTTCAAGGTTCACATCAGCGCCTCCGCCGACGCCCAGACGAATGTGGTTTGGCTGGTCATACGCACTGCCGGGTAAAAGAAAGGTGCGGTAGGGATCGGCCAGCAACGTCTTTGCAAACGCGTCGCTGTCAATGCCATCTGGCAAACGCCCCAACCCGATCAGCCCTGCTTGCGGCGGCACCCAGCTTAAGCTCGGCTCGGCATCAATCCACTGATTAAGCCGCGCAAGGTTGTCGGCCCCGTCCTTTCTCGCCCTGCCAAGTGCGGGTCCCAGCCTGTCAGGGCGCAGCGCGACCTCGGCAATGACTTCGCCCATTATGTTCATGATTTCCGACGCGTTTTCACGCAAGATCACCGCATCCATCACCAAGCCCGGATCGGGACAGATCAGCCATCCAGTTCTTAGCCCTTGCAGCCCCAAGGCCTTTGAAACGGAACCTGTGGTAATTCCGCGATCATAAAGTCCCGCAACAGAAGGGGCGCGCGGCCCGTGCCATTCCAGACCCGCGTAGACCTCGTCAACAAGCAGCCACGCACCGACGCTGTCGGAAATTTCGACAATTTCGGTCAACGCAGAGCGGTCCAGCACATGGCCCGTCGGGTTGTTGGGATTCGTCAGAAAAATCAACTTGGTGCGGGGGCTCACGGCGTCGCGCAACGCGTCCAGTGGTAGCGCCCATGCATCAGTCTCGTGTCGCGCAACGCGCACAATCTGCGCTCCTTTCGCTTTTGCCAACACCTCGGCTTGGGGCCATCCGGGGCTTTCAACGACGATTTCGTCACCAGCTTGCAGCAGTTGCATGATGGCAAGGTAGTTGGCCTCGGCAGCCCCTGCAGTAATCAGCACGTCCTGTGGCGTACACTGACCTGCCAGCCCTGCCTGTGCCAGCACATGATCGCGCAGCTCGGGCAATCCGCGAAAGTCGCGCCCGTTCCAGTCCAGCGATAGAGCAGGGTCCAGATCACTCAGGTAGTCGCCCAGTGTCGGGGATGCGGATAGCGAAAAGCCGACGATTGCTTCGGGGCTGTGTTCGGTTGTTTCAAGCAAATATTCAAACAACCTGTGTATCTTGACTTTCATCTGTTCCGTCCGGTCTAGTTCCGGTTCAAGCAAAGAGGTCTTAACAGCGATATGCAAGCCCTTCTGAAAGGTACCCCTACCCGTCTGGCCGTTCTCGACTATGGCCTGTTCCAAGTCCATGAAAATGGGCGCGTTATCGGTATTTGCGGGTATCTTGTTCAAACAACCGCAGGCGAAAACATTCTGATCGACACAGGGTTTCCCGCCAAATACGCAGCTAATGCCGACGCCGCCACGCGCGAAGACGGGCTGGGCAGTTTTGGTCAGGTAGTGGCATTGGGCCCTGAAAACCTCGCGCCTGTGCAACTGGCGCTCTTGGGGATCGAGCCGTCCGATATCACGCTTATGATCCAGAGCCATACACATATCGATCACGTGGGATTCATGGACGCCTTTGCGGATGTGCCCATTGTGATTGCAGCCGCTGAACGCGCCTTGTCCCGCCCGCTTTATTGGTCTGGTAAGCAGGCGATGGAGTGGCCGGAGGCTGCGTATCATTTGATCGAAGAAGACTGCAGTTTAGGCACAGGGTTCGAAGTGCTGCTGGTCCCGGGACACGCACCGGGGCAGCTTGCTTTTGTCATCGATCTGCCAAATACCGGCCCCGTTTTACTGACGTCGGATGCAATCAGCCGACCGTCCGAATTGGACACAAAGTTTGCGGGTTCGTGGGACCCCGACCTGGCGATGCATCATGCCTCGCGCCTATTGGCGCGCGCCGCTCAAGACAGGGCGACGATCATTTATGGCCATAGCCCCGAACAATGGCCAACGCTGCGCAAAGCCCCCGACTGCTACGATTAACGGACATCCCTGCCCTGATTCAGGATGATTACGTTCCCGCTGCAGATATCCCCGGCAGCCGACACCAGAAAACCAACCCAACTGGCAACTTCAGCAGGTTGCATCGCGCGGTCATGCGGCATCTGGGCAATTGCTGTTTCCAGAACTTCTTTACTTACGACATTGAAAAGCGGGGTCTCAGTCATTGCAGGGGCCAGCGAATTCACGGCGATGCGGTCGCGCGCGTACCGACGTGCAAGATCTTTGGTCAGCGTATCCATCGCTGCTTTGGATGCACGGTAGTGCGGCGGATCGAAGACATCGAAATTATATGCGCCATTAGAAGAAATATTGACAATTTTGCGCACCCCTTCGCGCTGGTCCATCAATTTAACCGCCTCCTGACAACAGTGAAACGCGCTGTTGAAATTCACACTCATCTGCCTGTCCAACTCGGTTGCGGGTATTTCAGGAAAGCTGGACATCAAGCAGGTACCTGCGTTGTTCACCAACACGTCCACCCCGCCATGCTCGGTACTTATCTCTTCAAAGACTGACTTGATCGCGTACGGCTGGGTCAGATCACAAACCTTGGCCGTGAACCCCTGCATCTGCATTTCATCCAGCCCGTCCGCATCCAAATCCAGACCGAACACGTGCAAACCATCTTGTATCAGTTGCGATGTGATCGCGCGCCCCAATCCGCCAGCGGCTCCGGTCACAACTGCGATGCGGTTCATGTGATCACTCCTTTGTCCTTTAAATGTGCAATCTGATCTGGCGAATATCCCAGTATCTTCAGGATCGTCTTATTGTCTGCGCCGGGTGCTGCAGGCGGCGCGGGAAGATCGGGGTTTGTTCGGCTGAAACGCGGAGCGGGCTGCGCTTGCCAGACGTCCGCCGATTTATAGAAAACGCCCCGTGCCTGATTGGCCGGATGCAGCGGTGCTTCGGCAAAATCTAGAACAGGTGCCACACAAGCGTCAGAGCCTTCAAAAACCCTGGCCCAGACATCCCGTGTCCGCGTTTTGAAAACCGCTGCAAACTCCGATACCGTCGCAGGCCAATGCCTGCGGTCGTATTGATCGTTCTTGTCTTCCAGTCCGGCACGCTCAAGCAGTTCTGCAAAGAACTGCGGCTCCAGCGCGCCGACCGAGATATACTTGCCATCTGCGCATTCATAGCAGCGATAAAACGGGGCAGCACCATCGATCCAATTGCTTTCGCGGCGGTTTTCTATTGCGCCTTGCGCCAGCAGCGAATGGATCAACCCCATCATCGCAGGCACCCCGTCAACCATGGCGGCATCCACGACCTGCCCCTTGCCGGATATGCCGCGTTCAATCACCGCGGCCAGCAGGCCGAATACCAGAAACAAGGCCCCGCCCCCGTAATCCGCCACCAGATTAAGCGGTGGTGGCGGTGGCCTATCGGCAGAACCGATCGCATGCAGCGCGCCCGTCATGGCGAGGTAGTTAATATCGTGACCTGCAGTTTGCGACCACGGACCCGTCTGCCCCCACCCTGTCATGCGGCCATAGATCAGGTGGTTCGGGCAATCCTCGGGCCCCAGCCCCAAACGCTCCATCACACCGGGGCGAAAGCCCTCGATCACGATATCACTGTCGGCGATCAAATCCTTGACGATGGCGCATCCTGTTTGTGTTTTCAGGTTTACCGCCAGACTTTGTTTGCCCCGGCGGTTCACGTCGGTTGCGTCTTCCGGTCCCGACGCGCGGTCGATCACTGTCACTTTAGCGCCCATGTCTGCCAGCAGTTGCCCCGCGAGCGGCGCAGGTCCAAGGCCGCAAAACTCGATTACACGCAGACTTGAAAGAGGCCCCTTCATCTGCGTGTGACCGCGCGCGATCGATTAATATAGCGCAATTCTGTCCCCTTCTACGTCATGCCGATTGGCGATGCGCAAACGTACTCAGCTTATGGGGATGAGACAACGGCTTGCACAAATTCCCTTAATGACACAACGTTGGCGTCAACAGACCCGCGCCCTAGGAAGGATCCCGACCATGCATGCCCTTGAATCTGTGATGCGTTTCGCAACCTTGGCTATGGTGGCGGCGCTGTCTGTCATATGTATTCTCGCCGCGCTGATCTGGTCTGCGTGGCTTTGGTTGCCTGCTTTGGTGTTTGGCGCTCTCACTCTATTGGGTGTGCATGATTTGCGGCAAGCGCATCATTCTATTCTGCGCAACTATCCGGTCCTTGGACATATGCGGTTTCTGTTTGAAGGTATTCGGCCTGAAATCCGTCAGTATCTGATCGAATCGGATCAGGACGAAGAGCCGTTTTCGCGTGATGCCCGTTCGCTTGTGTATCAACGTGCAAAAGGAGCAGAAGACAAAAGGCCATTCGGTTCGCGCATGCGGGCTTACGATTCCGGCTATGCGTGGGTGACGCATTCGGTAAACCCGATCCATATTGAAGACTGTGATTTTCGGGTCCTGATTGGCGGGTCAGATTGCAAGAAACCCTACAGTGCGTCGATCTACAATATCTCGGCGATGAGCTTTGGGTCCTTAAGCGGAAATGCAATTGAAGCGCTGAATACGGGCGCAAAGCTTGGTGGATTTGCACATGACACCGGAGAGGGTTCGGTCAGCCGCTATCACAAGGCGGGGGGCGGTGATTTGATCTTTCAGGTCGCCTCGGGGTATTTCGGGTGCCGCAATGATGACGGTTCCTTCAATCCTGATAAATTCAAAGAAACCGCCAGCAACGAACAGGTCAAGATGATCGAGATCAAGCTGAGCCAAGGCGCTAAACCAGGGCATGGGGGCATGCTACCGGCATCGAAAATCACCGAGGAGATCGCCGAAGCCCGCGGCATTCCGATGGGTGTGGACTGTGTATCACCTGCGGCGCATCCGGCATTCACCACACCGCTAGAGTTGATGGCATTCATTGACCAGTTGCGTACCCTGTCAGAAGGAAAGCCGGTCGGTTTCAAGCTGTGCATCGGTCACCGGCGCGAATTCATGTGCATGGTCAAAGCGATGCTGGAGACAGGTATCGTGCCGGATTTCATCGTTGTTGATGGCACCGAAGGCGGGACCGGTGCTGCACCGGTAGAGTTCGCCAATCATGTGGGCATGCCTATGATTGAAGGGCTGACTTTCGTTCATAACACGCTGCGCGGTGCGGGCCTGCGCGATCAGGTGAAAATTGGTGCGGCGGGTAAGGTCGTGTCTGCCTTTGATGTCGCGCGGGCTTTGGCGTTAGGTGCTGATTGGTGCAATTCAGCGCGCGGCTTCATGTTTGCAATCGGGTGCATTCAGGCGCAGGCCTGCCACACCAACCACTGCCCTGTTGGTGTCGCAACACAAGATCCGTTGCGGGCGCGGGCACTGGATGTCGGTTCCAAATCCGAGCGGGTTGCGCGCTACCACAAGAACACGCTCAAGGCTTTGGGTGAGATGACAGGGGCTGCGGGTCTCACGCAACCGGGTAGTTTCATGCCGCAGCATATGATGTTGAGGCTGGGCGACAAAAAGATGGTAGAGGCAAGCGATGCATTCGGTTATCTGCCCGAAGGTTTTTTACTTAAAAATACGCAAGACACCCCCGTTCTTGAGGACTACCGAAACCGGTGGAATCGTGCGAGTGCGGCCAGTTTTGCCTCGCCGGGGTTCCAGTGATCGCGGTAGCGGACCGTTTTGCTTTCTGGGGTGCCTGCTGTCACCCGACTGACAACCATCAGAACGATGGCAACCAGTGCCAGACTGCCGGACCCGAGAGCAAATATTTCAATCGGCATTAAACACCCCTGTAACTACATCAACACGTCTGCTGCTATGCTATGCGGTAGAGGTTTAGAAATCGTAAGTATCCTTTTCCCGTTGTCTGAGCGGGAAGGTCAGTGAAATCCAATGCTCGGACGCTTCGAACCCGATATCCACTTTGCCCCCAAGCTGGCGTGCAAAAGCCGAAATAAGCTGTGAGCCGAGGCCTGTACCGTCCGTCCCCGTTGCACCAGACGTGGTATTTGATACTTTGAAATGCACCTGATCTGCCTCGATGAGTTTCAGCGAAATCTCCAGTTTTGGCGGCACGCCTGCTGCCGGTGGTCCAATGTACTTGAGCGCATTTGTAACGGCTTCGGACATCAGCAAGGTAAGCGGTGCCGCGTCATCGGCATCCATCTGAAACGAATCGTAGGATTGTTCGACACTAACCCCGCGCCCAGCCGAAAGCCCCATTGCCAGTAGCTGACCTACGATTTCCTCGGCCAGTTTACCTGCGTCTACACGGTCCAGATCTTCAGTCTGGTAGAGATTTTTATGGACTGTTGCGAGGCTGAGAATGCGGTCTTGCAACCGTTTGAGAACCTGACGCGCGTCCTCGCTCTGGGCGCGCCTGATCTGCATGTTCATGATCGAAGAAATCAGCTGCAGATTGTTTTTTACGCGGTGGTGCACTTCCTTGAGCAGAATGTTTTTGTCGCGCAAGCTATCCTCAAGGGCGGCTTCATCGCGCACAATCGAATCTGCCATCCGCGCAAAGGCGGTTTGGATTTCGACCAGTTCGCGCGGCACGCCTTGGCCCAAAGCCGTGCGCGGCACACGGCGATTATAGGCGAAAAGGCGCATCTGCCGGCCCAGTTTCCGAATGTGACGCACGGCCAACCTGTTCAACGACCAGAACGCGACCACCAGACTGGCAAGCCACATGATAACAGGCAGGAACATGCTTACACCGACCGACTGGCGCAGCCCCGGCGCCAGCTCTTCGGGGCGCCATATGCTCATGGCGTAGGCGACATCCGGCACAACAGGCACAACAGCATAAATGCGCTCTGCGCCGCCTCTGTTTTTGTCTTTGAACACAAATGGCTGTGCGCCAACCAACGACACAAGCGTGCGACCCGCAGGCAGGTCAGATTGGGTTATCAACGGTGCGCGGTCTGAACGCACCACAGCGCCTGCCGCATTAAACGTCACCAGATTGGCCGGTAAATCCGCCAGAGGATCAGCCATCTCTTCGGCAAATGCGGTGAAGGGTACGGACATAGTCATAAATCCGGCAAAGCCTGCGCGGGTAAAGAATGGTTGCGATAAAACCAGAACCGGCTCTCCGCTGATAATACCGGCAGGGCTGCGTGTCACTTGGCGGCGCGCGGCTTCCACCTCGTCCGGGAAACCGGGAAAATCACTGAAGTCATAGGTCTGTCCGGCAGAAGAACACCGCATCAACCCGTCGGGGGGCAAGTACCCGATGAAGGAATAAATCCCCGCTGCCCTGCGATACGCCTCGAGAAAATCAGAGCACGCCCGCGTGTCATTTGAATAAAGCTGGGCCAGCGCGCTCAACGCTTCTGCGGCACCAAAGGCTTCCTGGAAAATGGATTGCTCTGCACTTGCCGCCTGATCCGTAAGCGCAAGAAGTGACAATTCAGAGTTTGAATCTGCCTGCCGGACAATTTCGCGGGTCTGAAAAACGGCGATCAAACCGAAAGGCAGCAACGCAAGTGTCAGAAACAGCAATATCCTGAATGCCAGACCCCGAAAAACGTCGACGTCAAGGAAACCGCCTGTCATCTTAAAATGTGGTGGCTTTGGTCGCGGTCAGCACAGACAGGGTGGCATCGTCTGTCATTTCCAGTGCATCTTCCTCATCAAGTTGCATAAGCTCTGCAAGTTTTTGGCGTCCACGGCCTGTCCTGCTTTTCATTGTCCCCACGGGGACACCACACATTTCCGCTGCTTCCTCATAAGAGAAGCCGGACGCCCCCACAAGTAAAAGCGCTTCGCGTTGTTCATCGTTAAGCTGGGCAAAAGCCGCGCGAAAGTCTGTCATCTGCAGGCGACCGTCATGCGCAGGCTTTTCTGCTAACGCCTCGGTGTGGGTGCCATCTATATCCGCGACTTCCCGCTTTGTCTTGCGGCGCGACGAATAATACGTGTTCCTGAGAATTGTGAAAAGCCACGCGCGCATGTTCGAACCGGTTTCGAATTTGTCAAAACTGGTCCATGCTTTTACCACAGTGTCCTGCACCATATCATCGGCAACAGCGGGGTTGCGGGTCAGGCTGATCGCGAAAGCGCGCATGGCCGGCAGATGCTCTACCAGCTCTTGCCGCGGATCTGGGTCACTCATTTCGGCGAGGCCTTCGATTGCTCCTCCTGCTTCAACGCTTCAAGCAGCATACGGAAGCGGTCGGGCACACCTTCCTCAATGGCTTCATCGTAAACCCGCTTAAGGTTTTCCTCAATAATCCGATCATGCTTTTGTTGCGCACCTGACTGAGCCATAATCATCATTTGTCCTTAAAGCGGTTGAAAACCTCTGACCTAACTGCCAGTTAACGTCTCAACTCACTATATGGTTCCCGCCAGCGTGAAAAAAAGGACAGGTCTTATGTCAAATAGTACAGATTTACAGGAAATGAGTAGCCAACTGGCAACACAACTCCCCTATTTGCGCCGGTTTGCGCGTGCCATGACAGGCAGCCAGTCCAGCGGCGATAATTTTGCGGCGGCCAGCCTTGAGACGATCCTGACCGATCCAAGTGTTTTGGACGACACCGACGTAAAAACAGGCCTTTTCCGCGTCTTGTACCGTATCTGGTCCAGTGCTGGCGCACCTGTGGATGATGGTGAAAGTGGCTTGAAGGCGCGGGCGCAAAAGCATCTGGCAACGCTGACGGACAACAGCCGCGAAGCGCTCTTGTTGCATACCCTTGAAGGGTTCTCTTTCGATAAAATCGGTCAGATTATCGGGATCGATGCTGTCGAAGCCGAAGAGCTCGTGCAGATTGCGCGCCGTGAAATGGCCGATGCTGTTTCAGGTTCCGTGATGATAATCGAAGACGAAGCCATCATTGCGATGGACCTAGAAAATATCATTTCCGACATGGGACACAGGGTAACCGGTGTCGCAAGCACGCGCAGTGAGGCCGTGAAACTGGGCATTGCCGATGCACCTGATTTGATCCTTGCGGACATTCAGCTGGCGGATAACTCATCAGGCATCGATGCCGTCAATGACCTTATGGAAGCACTTGGCGAACGGCCCGTAATCTTTATCACGGCCTTTCCAGAACGTCTTCTTACAGGTGAAAAGCACGAGCCTGCGTTTTTAATCTCCAAGCCCTACGCAGAAGAGCAGGTTATTTCGGCTGTCAGCCAGGCGATGTTCTTTTCGTCCACCGAGACCCTGAAAGACTAG
>Ga0316197_10002540_pt1 | contig 13037 bp, 7 predicted proteins | sample OudBiesiAoxic_MG_FD_204939 | JGI IMG/M metagenome (GOLD analysis project Ga0316197, IMG submission 204939) | Coastal sediment microbial communities from Oude Bieten Haven, Netherlands - site A oxic | ecosystem: Environmental > Aquatic > Marine > Coastal > Sediment | place: Netherlands...
CCAACTTCCTGTGCCACAATCTGATAAGTTCCAAACAGGCAACAAAAAAGTAACAATCCAAGAATTCTAAAATTCATTTTTGTCTTCATATTATTCGATTTTAATTAAGTTAATAAATTTCCTTCATCATCCCACTCTGCAATTATGCCACGTTTGCTTTGATCTACACATTTAGCCAGCCATTCTTCATCATAAGCCAAACCGTGTTGTTCAAGGACATCTTCAGGCACGCCATCCCATACGTTAGGCATATTCCCTTTATACCCCAGGTCCTCAATACCAATTTTGGAAGTGTAATATCCTGTAAGTGTAAGATTGCGCATTAAAGAAAAAAACTGTATCTCCAGAGGATGCTCATCAATGGGAATTTCCGCATCATAGAATGCAATTGAATCGAGTATTTGTTTTTGCTGCTCCTCCGCAGCAGATTTAAATTCTGTCCCAAATTCGGTATTGCTTTTATGATCGAGCCACATAAGACCTCCGCGTAAATTTGTCTGCAATTTTGGGACGTCTTTAGCCATAAATTCAATGAACTCAGGGACCCCAGCTTCTGTAGCACCGCCAAATTTATCATTAGGCGGTAATATTAGATTACTAAGTACCGCAATGGTGCCTAATTCATGCTCATTAAAAAACTGTTCAGAATTTAACTTCTCGATAAGTTCTTTCTCTTCAGGCGTCCTGCCAAAATGACTACTATCAGATTTCACTTTTGACAATTCCTCCGTGCTTGCTGCTTCGGGTTTACAACCATGAACAACCAAACCGCCGGCGACGGTTCCAAGTAAGATTGATTTTATGCTCTTCCTTCTATCCATCTTTTAGATATTTTGTTGTTTTAATTGTTCCACAATATAATCTGATGCACGCCATGAAAGGGCCAGGATAGTCCATGTACAGTTTTTATCACCCTGCGAAACAAAAGGGCCGGCATCCGTAATAAAAACATTATTTACATCATGTAATTGTTGAAATTTATTTACTACCGACTGTTTCGGATCGTCACCCATTCTCGTGGTTCCAACCTCGTGTATTATTCTACCCGGGCCCAAAAGTCCGTAATCATCTTCTTTGGAAGGTGTCTCACCCAGAACTTCTCCTCCCATATTGTGGATCAGTTCTTCAAAAGTAGCTTGCATATGCCTGGCTTGATTTCTTTCAAAATCTGACCATTTATAATTGAACCGAAGTACAGGGATTCCAAATTGATCTACTGTCGTAGGATCTATTTCACAATAGTTATCTTCCCGCGCAACTGCCTCCCCACGACCTCCAAAACCAAGGACTGAACCGTAATATTTTTTAACGTCATTACGCAAACTCTCACCATAACCACCTGTAGGTAAACCAAAAAACTTATTGAAATCATTGGGATTAAACCCAAAACCATAATTAGGCATGCCCATTCCTCCCCAGACCTCAATATGATAGCCTCTCGGGAAGTCCAGGTTCTTATTATCCAACCACCAGGGTGTATAAACATGCATACCGCCTACGCCGTCTTCGTTGTACACTTTCCGATTCATGAGGCCTGGGATAAATCCTGCCCTGCTGCTACCTGTAGAGTCGTGAAGATATTTTCCTACTACATTACTGCTATTCCCAAGTCCGTTAGGGTGTTGTTTGCTTTTTGAATTCAGAAGTATTCGTGCGGAACTGCAGGCTGAAGCTGCTAACACTACAACCTTACCTCTTAGCTGATACTCCTTACGATCGTCTTTGCTTATATAAGAAACTCCGGTTGCTTTTCCTTCTTCATTTGTAGTTACTTCGCGTACCACAGAATTAACATACAGATCTACCTGGCCCCCGCTTTTTTGAGCTGGAAAGATTAAACATGAGCCAGCGGAAAAATCGGCATAAACCTGGCAAGATCGGGAACATTGGCCGCAGTAAAAACAAACACCCCGATCATTGTTTATTTTCTTAGTGAGCATTGACATTCTGGAAGGAATAACCGGAATATCGGATTTACGTGCACCCTTAATATACATCAGCTCATGCAGTCTGGGCTTTGGTGGTGGCAGAAAGAATCCATCAGGATCATTGGGTAGTCCTTCATTGGTTCCAAAAACACCAATAAGTTTGTCTACTTTGTCGTAATATGGTTTAACATCTTCATATCCAATAGGCCAATTTTCACCAAGACCATCAATGTCCTTATGCTTAAAATCATTAGGCCCAAAACGAAGTGAAATTCTTCCCCAGTGGTTGGTTCTGCCACCTAACATATGCGACCTGTACCAATCAAACTCCGTACCTTCTGCACGTGTATAGGGCTCTCCTTCTATTTCCCAACCCCCATAAGCCATGTCGAACTCTCCAAAAACTCTTGTAGTATTAGCCCCTCTTCGTGGCGATTGGTAAGGCCATTTTAACTGGGTCATTTGTTCAGGATCTGCGGGGTCAAAATATGGCCCTGCTTCAACAACGGCGATTTTCAAACCGGCGTCTGCTAATACTTTAGCCGACATGCCTCCACCCGCGCCTGATCCAACTATTATGGCATCATACATAGTCGGTGATTCTTTTATTTGCATAAGTTATATTTAATGAATCTTAAACCTTTCAATTTACAATTTCGAGTATAGTTTGTATCAAATTAGTATAATTATTTTGTAGCCAGAACTGTTTGGCAGAAACGTACAAGTAATTGACAATTTAGTTTCAGCATTATGATAAAGAAGGCATCAAATAGTACCAGATAATTTACTAAGATTATAATACTCTTCTTATACCTGAAAAATCCTGCCTGTATTGTGTTGGTGTGCTGCCTTTGTTCTTTCTAAATACCCGGTTAAAATTTGCAATACTATTGAAACCGCACATAAAAGCAATTTCTGATATGCTCAAATCTCTTTCTATTAGCCATTTGGAAGCATAGCCTATTCGCACATCATTAACATATTCCACAAATGTCTTTCCAGTACGCTTTTTAATAAACCTATTAAATGAAACACTACTCATATTCATAATATCAGCAACCTCCTGTAGCGTCATTTTTGATGAATAATTCTCCTGCACATAATCATATAGTGTTTTAAGTTTATGATTATGTTCAAAGTTTTCCAGATGAATTGTCGTAGTAGATAATAACCTTTGATTTCTTGAAGTTGCCAGATCATACAATATTGAGAATAACTCAATGAAATAATCGATTCCACCGAGTTTGGACACTTTTAACAATCTGGGCGCCAAAGTCCGGGTTACTTCTTCAGAAAATAGAATTCCATGCGCCGATTTATCATACAAATCTTTTAAGGGCTTCATTATCCGGCGCCCTAGAAAAGCTGAATTGAATAGATCATTATGAAATTGAATCGTTATTTCATGTATATTTTTTTGTGTACACTGATATTGTTCCCATCCATGAAAAAGATTAGAACCAACTAATACCAATTCCAAATTATCAATTTCTTCTATGCTGTCGCCTACAATTCTTCTGATCCCTCTGCCATTAGCTATAAAGTTCAGTTCCAGTTCCGGATGGAAATGTACAGGATAATCAAAAAAATCTTTTACCCGGTCAAAAACTAGAAAACTATCTTCATTGGAAAGTGGTGTAATCTCGCGATGAATTCTTTTAAGTAATTCCATTATTTAGCACCAAATCTGTTGTTATAATTCATTGATATGATAAAATAATACCAAAACAATATTAACAAATATTTTAGATTTGAACCAGAATTTGGCAATTGAAGGGTATTTAATTTTATAAGTTCTCAAAAAAACACCCGTTTAATTGCAAATTCTTTCAAGTTTAAATGATCTTTATTTTTTAAGAAAGTCCAAAACATGCTACAGGGAATAGATATTGCAATAATCCTATTATATCTTTTGGCTACTGTTCTCATTGGTCTTATTCTTCGTAAAAAGGCACAAAGAAGTAAAGACGATTATTTACTGGGCGGCAAATCCCTGCCATGGTATATGCTTGGTCTTTCTAATGCGTCCGGTATGTTTGATATTTCAGGCACCATGTGGCTGGTTACCTTAACATTTGTGTATGGTTTAAAAAGCATTTGGATACCCTGGCTATGGCCTGTGTTTAATCAGATATTTCTTATGATTTATCTCAGCGCATGGTTGCGCCGTTCAAATGTTACAACAGGTGCCGAATGGATTTTATTCAGGTTTGGCGAAGGCAGGGGTGGTAGATTATCACATACTGTTGTTGTTGCTTTTGCCATTATCAGCTGCCTGGGGTTTCTTGCCTACGGCTTTATCGGACTCGGAAAATTTGTTGAAATATTCATTCCATGGGAAGTAGTAAGCATGTATATTCCCTTTGATGTCCCGCTGGAATATGTCCCTCATTTCTATGGTACTATTTTTACTATGTTCGCTGTATTTTATTCAGTACTTGGAGGCATGTCTGGCATTGTTTGGGCAGATCTTTTACAATTTTCAATAATGACGATCTCCTCATTTGCCATAGCCTTTATAGCCTGGCAGGCTATGGGGACAAATACCCTGAACGTTCCCGAGGGCTGGATGGATCCCTTTTTTGGATGGACCCTGGATATTGACTGGACGGGCCTTATTGCAGAGGTGAATGACAAAATTGCCTCAGATGGCTATACATTATTTGGATTGTTTTTTATGCTTGTTGTCTTCAAAGGTATTCTGGCCAGTATTGCAGGTCCCGCTCCGAATTATGATATGCAAAAAATACTATCTACCAAATCGCCGAAAGAAGCAGCCAAAATGAGTGGATTTGTTTCAATAGTCTTAATGCCTACAAGATATCTCATGATAGGCGGTTTTGCAGTATTGGGAATCCTTTTCTATAATCAGTTGAATCTTGAGCGCGCAGGAATGATCGATTTTGAAAATATTCTGCCCTCGGCAATAAATAAATTTGTGCCTGTTGGTTTAATGGGTCTTTTATTGGCTGGCCTATTGGCCGCATTTATGTCAACTTTTGCAGGAACACTTAATGCGGCTCAGGCGTATATTGTAAATGATGTTTATTTAAGGTATAAGAAAGATGCAAAACAAAAAGAAGTAAAATGGATGAATTATGGCAGTGGTCTACTCGTTGTTCTGGTAAGTATTGCATTGGGTTTTTATGTAGAAGATGTAAATTCTGTTTTACAGTGGATAGTTTCTGCCCTTTGGGGAGGTTATGTAGTATCTAATACCTTAAAATGGCATTGGTGGCGATTTAACGGTTACGGTTATTTTTGGGGAATGTTGTCCGGCCTTATACCTGCCATTATTTTTCCTCTTGTCTTTAAGGAAACCCTGGAGCTTTATCTATTTCCACTTTTCCTTATAATTACAACCCTCGGCTGCATAATCGGAACTTATATGGGTCCGCCTACGAATGAAGCCACGTTGGTTAATTTTTACAAAAAGACAAGGCCTTGGGGATTTTGGAAGCCAATACAGGATAAAGTTATTGCTCAGGATCCGGATTTCAAGAAAAATAAAATGTTTAAAATGGACATGTTCAATATTTTTATTGGAACGGCTGCTCAAACACTTTTGGTGATTATACCTATATATTTAATCCTAAGAGAATATACATCTCTGTGGATATCGCTTCTAATTTTTGCGGTTTGCGGTTTTCTACTCAAAAAATTCTGGTGGGATAAATTAGATGAACAAATGTAAAGTGATGGAAACAGACGGGCTAAAAAACCTAAAGCGGATTTGGAATTATGAGCAGCTTATGAGAAATTATCAACAACTCATAAATAAGCCTAACAAGGCAATTCCTGAAAAAAGCGGAATAATTTCCAGATATGAGAATCCGGTAATTACCGCTGAGCATATTCCAATAAACTGGCGTTACGATTTAATTGCAAAGACCAATCCATTTGGATTAGAACGAATAGGTGTTAATGCTGCATTTAACGCAGGGGCAATTAAATGGAATGATAAATATACTCTTGTAGTTAGGGTTGAAGGTAGCGACAGGAAATCCTATTTTGCTTTTGCAGATAGCCCGGATGGAATAAATAGATTCGAATTCTGGAAAAAACCTTTACTGCTTCCACAATTGAATGATCCGGATATTAATGTTTACGATATGCGCCTCATAATTCATGAAGATGGATTTGTTTATGGTATTTTTTGTACAGAAAGAAAAAATCCGGCTGCACCATTGGGAGACACTTCCTCTGCAATTGCCAATGCAGGCATAATAAGATCCAAAGATCTTAAAAACTGGGAGCGTCTGCCCGACTTAATTACCAGTTCCAATCAACAAAGAAATGTGACTTTGCATCCTGAATTCGTTCAAGGTAAATACGCAATATATACCAGACCTCAGGACGGGTTTATTGAAACTGGTTCCGGAGGAGGCGTAGGGCTTGGATTTATAGAGGATATGAATCATCCGGAAATAATTGATGAGACTATTATAAACCAAAAAGCCTATCATACCATATATGAATTGAAAAATGGTTTGGGACCTTCACCAATTAAAACGCAGGAAGGCTGGCTTCACCTGGCACATGGAGTCCGCAATACGGCCGCTGGTTTACGATACGTATTATATCTTTTCATGACAGATCTAATAGATATTTCTAAGGTCATTTATCAGCCGGGCGGTTATTTTATGGCTCCAAATGATAAAGAGATAGTTGGAGATGTGGGTAATGTACTTTTTTCTAACGGCTGGATAACGGATAGTGATGGTACCATTTATATATATTACGCCTCCTCAGATACTCGAACCCATGTAGCCACCACGACTGTTAGTATATTAGTCGACTATTGCAAAAATACACCCGCAGACAGGCATTCAACCAATGAATCTGTGAAGAACATTTTAAACCTGATTGAAAGGAATGAATTACAGTACTAAAAATAGTTTCCCCAAACTGCGCTTAGTTTTTTTGAATTAGCGCGGCGTTTCCCGTATCTGACTGGCAAATCTAAGGGGAACGATTGCAGTGTAGATGCACTTTTTTTAAGATTGCATCAGTAGCGTAGTAAGCAATGCCTTTTGGTTAACCCCAAAAGGTGTTGTTTTATGCAAAATTTGTTGAAATACCGTTATTTAAGTTGAAAAAAATAACAAAATGTCAATTTTATATATATAACAAATTCTTAATATTTCATTATTTGACTAATAATTGATAAAATATTGTCACTGTTCTTTATATAATTCACATAATTTTATTAATATTATCCAAAATTTATGGTTTATTTTAACATTTGTCGAAAACGATTTCGTATTAAGGAGGAATAAAGCCATGAAAATCAATTAATTAAAGCTAACTAAACATTAAACGATTATGATTCTAAAAAGTGATTATCACTCGTTAAAATCTTGTGCCTGTAAAATTAGCAAGTCCAGCATCAAGATTTTTTCATTACTTATGGGTCTTGTTTGTTCGTTTGCTATCGCAGCACCAACAACAAGTCTCGAAACAGTAACAACGATTGAAGCATTTCAATCCACCATCACAGGAAATATTACGGATGCACAGGGTATTCCACTTCCTGGAGCTAATGTGGTAATTAAAGGAACCTCAACCGGTGCCGCGGCCGATTTTGATGGAAATTATTCCATCCAGGCCAGTCCTGGGGATGTTCTTGTATTTACTTACACAGGGTATAACCCAAAAGAAGTTACCGTAGGTACCGACACTAATATTTATGTAATTCTTGAAGAAGGACTTACCTTGGACGAAGTTGTTGTAACAGGGTATACCGTTGAATCGAAAAGGGAAACCACTGCTGCTGTATCTATTGTTAGTGCTGAGGAGTTGGCAGCAATTCCTTCTGGTAACGTAGAACAGCAATTAGCAGGTAGGGTTGCCGGTGTAACCGTAATTACCAATGGTCAGCCAGGAACTGCCAGTCAGGTCCGGGTACGTGGTTATGGTGGTTTTGGTGGAAACCAGCCTCTTTATATTGTAGACGGGGTACCAATTCAGGATATAGGATTCTTAAGTCCGGACGATATTGCTACTACTACAGTACTTAAAGATGCTGCCGCCGCATCTATATATGGGGCAAGAGCAGCCAACGGTGTAATCGTTTATACTACAAAACAAGGAGCGCGCGGTGATCGCAAAACCAATATTTCAATTAATATTCAAAGTGGTGTTACAGATCCTAACGTAGCTGGTTCGCCAAAAATGCTGAACCCTCAGGACATGGCAGACTATACACATATTGGCTTTAGAAACAACGCTGCGGCTAATGGTACTGCACCACAGTATACACATCCGCAATATGGTCCTAATGCAATACCAACCTTCCCGGATTATCTGCATGCAGATGGGCAGAATGGTGTTTCAGCCAGTGATATAAATTTAGCGCAGATCCAGGCTAACTATGAAGCAGACCCGGAAAACGTGTTCTTAATACGACCAAACCTTGCTGGCACAAACTGGTACAGAGAAATTACCAGGATTGCACCTGCTCTCAGAGCTAACCTTGGTTTTGATGGCGGTAATGAGAATAGTCGCTTCTACATAGGCTTAAATATGCAGTCTCTGGCCGGTATTCTTTTGTCCGCCAATCAGGATAGGTTTACAGCCCGTTTTAATTCAGAATTTGATCTCGCGCCTTGGTTAAGTATTGGAGAAAACCTGCAGATTACTTATAATTCAGTTGAAGGACTGACCGGGGATGACGGAGGGCAAGGTATTGCTAATGATGAATCCGAAGTACTTTCGGCCTATCGTATGCCAACAATTATTCCTGTTTTTGATGATTTTGGCAGTTATGCAAGTACAAGGGCTGCTGGTTTTAATAACCCGCGTAACCCGGTAAGAAGATTAAAACAAGACAGAGGAGATGATGTAAATTTTGATACAAGTGCCTTTGGTAATTTTTATGTGCTGATAAAACCTTTTGATGGTTTTACATTTAGAAGTAGTATAGGTGGGTATTATTTTAATTCCAATTTTAGAGATTACAATTACAGATATCTGGGAGATTCTGAACCACAAGCCAGCTTTACCTTTAGTGAAGGTTCAGCTTATGGCTATTCATGGACATTTACGAATACAATAACCTATGAGAAGTTATTTGCAGACAAACACAAATTAAAGGTTTTACTGGGACAGGAGGCAATTGAAGGTACAAATACCCCGGTAGCAGCGCCCAGGGGAAGAGTTATCACGGGTTCCGGTATTAACCCGTTCTCTACAGATTTAGATTTTGTAACACTCTCTGCCGTGCAGAGCCCGGTGGTTCAAAGTTTTATAAACAAAGGTGCTAATTTTAGCTCTTTGTTTGGTCAGGTTCAATACAATTATGACGAAAGATATTATGTTTCTGCAGTAGTTAGGCGAGACGGTTCTTCGGTTTTCGGTGCTAACAATAGATATGGTACCTTCCCTGCATTCTCAGGAGCCTGGAGGATTATTGGCGAATCTTTTATGGATAACCAAAATTTCTTCCAGGATTTAAAAGTCCGAGTGGGATGGGGCCAAATGGGTAACTCCAATAATGTGGATCCTGCCAACCAGTTTTCTTTGGCAGCTTCTGATTTAGGGAATACCTTTTACCCAATACAAGGTCAAAGCAGCGGCGCTGATGAAGGATTTGCTACCAGCCGTATAGGGAACCCGGATGCTAAGTGGGAGACCGCTACAACAACCAACGTTGGTTTTGATGCAACTATTATTGACAACCATTTAGACATTGAATTCGACTGGTGGAAAAGAGACACTGAAGATCTTTTATTCCGTGTTCCATTGGCAGGTGTCACCGGTAATTTCGCGAGTGCACCATCAAGAAATGTTGGAAAAATGTTCAACCGTGGAGTTGATTTACGCGTGGTTTGGAATGGAAACTTTACGGAAGATTTCAGATTTGAATTTGCCATAAATAACACTTTCCTTAAAAATGAAGTAGTAGAATTTGCTCCGGGAATAGACTTTTTAGACGGAACTGGTTTTAGAGGGATATTCCCAACAAGGAATCAGGTTGGCAAGCCATTATCTTCCTTTTTTGGTTATGACGTTATAGGATATTTTGAGAGTGCCGCCGATGTTGCCAGTTCTCCCGCACAAGATGGAGCCGGTGTAGGTAGGTTTAAGTACAGAGATGTTGACGGAGATGGTGCAATAACACCGGAGGACCGTACTTATTTGGGTGATCCTATTGCCGATTACAGTGGTGGGGCAACTATAGATTTAAAATATAAGGATTTAAGGATGGAGATGTTCTGGAATTGGTCTACCGGTCTGGAAGTATTTAACCAATCCAAGTGGTTTAGAGATTTCTTTGGTACGTTTGAAGGTTCTGCAAAAGGTGTTGCAGCATTCAACTCATGGACTCCTGAATTAGGGAACAGCGCAGCTGCTCCTATCTGGGAAAGCGCCTCAAACCTTAGTACAAGTGGAGCTTCCAATTCCTGGTATGTAGAAGATGGTAGTTATGCAAGACTTCAGAGACTTGCTTTCACTTACTCTTTTAGTCAACTGGTTGAAAATTCAAATGTACTTAGCAAATTTGATGTAGGTATTTCTGCAAACAATATCTGGACTATAACCGGTTATAGCGGATTAGATCCTGTTGTTGGTGGTGATGCCGACGTAAGATTTGGTATTGATGTTGGTAACTATCCGGTTACACCATCTTATTTGATACAGGTTAACATTGGACTTTAATACCTTGATTATGAACAATTATGAAATATTTTTAATTATATTTGAAAAAAAAAGTTATGATGACAATTAAAAAGATTAAACATTTCGGAATATTCGTTATGTGCGCCCTGGTTTTGGGTATCTCATGTAGCGATGAATTTTTAGAAGTACCACCAGCCGGTTCTTTGGCTGATGCCCAGTTGGGAACTAAAGATGGTATTGAAGGCCTTCTTATTGGTACGTATTCTGCATTGAATGGCGTATTTGGAAACAGGTTTGAAGGACCCAACCATTGGGTTACAGGTTCTATTATGGGTGGAGAAGCCAATAAAGGAACAGATGCCGGGGATTATTCAACGATCAATCCTATTCAGCGTTATGAAACGGATCCTACCAGCGGGGATTTAAATAACCTATGGCGCGGTCGTTACGAAGGTGTGGCCAGGGCGAATAGAGTGCTTTCAACAGTTGCTGCCAACCCTGATGCGCTTACTTCAGCTGATGCCGCAAGAATTACTGGCGAAGCAAGAATGTTGCGAGGTCACTTTTATTTTGATCTGCAAAAGCATTTCGGTAGCATCCCGGTTTTTGATGAAACTATACCTGCTGAAGAAGTTATTCTAATTCCAAATACCGGAACAGCCTGGGCACAAATTGAAGCCGATTTCCAATATGCGTATGATAATTTACCTGAGGTAACGGATGCAGGACGTGTTAATAAATGGGCTGCAGCAGCCTACATGGGTAAAGCCAAATTATTTCAGGGGAAATTTTCGGAAGCTATAACTTGGTTTGATGATGTTATTGCAAATGGAGTTACTTCCAATGGTTTAACCTATGCATTAATAGATGACTATGCCGAAATATACAATGCCGAAAATGACAACCATGCAGAAGCTGTTATGGATGTAGAATCTGCGAATAATACCGGAAGTGTTCAAAATGCAAATGCTTTTGATGACCTAAATTATCCTTACAACACAGGTCCTGACGGTCCCGGTAACTGCTGTGGGTTCTTCCAGCCTAGTATTGAATTAGCAAATTCTTTTAGAACAGCGGCCAATGGCTTACCACTACTGGACGGGTCATATAATGATGCTGCCAATGAGGTAAATAATAGCTTTTTCCACGTTATCGTGAATGGTAATGATGAAACTACGTTTGTGCCGGATTCTGGTCCGTTAGATCCTAGAATAGACCATTCTATAGGAAGAAAATCCATTCCTTATTTAGATTGGATTGCTCATCCCGGTTCTCCCTGGATTAGAAGCTTCCCATACGCGGGTCCTTATTCTCCTAAAAAGTACATCTATTACAAATCTCAGGAAAATACCTTTACTGATGGTAGTTCCTGGACTCGTGGATATGCTACTATGAATTATACTATTATCCGCTATGCAGATGTACTCCTTATGGCTGCAGAAGCAGAAGTAGAAGCAGGATCACTTACCAAAGCATTGGATTACGTTAACCAGGTTCGTAGAAGAGCAGCTCTTTCTGAGCATTGGGTTAAAAATCCTGATGGTACAGATGCAGCCAACTACAACATCTCGGAATATACCGCGGCTGATTTTGGTTCTCAGGACGCTGCACGGGCTGCAGTCCGGTTTGAAAGAAAGCTTGAACTTTCAGGAGAAGGTCACCGTTTCTTTGACCTCGTTCGTTGGGGTGTTGCCGCCGAAACCTTAAATGCGTATTTGGCATATGAGTCTCAGTACTTGGTTACCAAATTTGGTGGAGCCAGCTTTACAGCCGGTAAAAGTGAATTATATCCTATCCCACAAGCTCAAAGAGATATTCAGGGTCCTGATGTATTAGCTCAGAATCCCGGGTACTAATAAAATTGTATTTATAATTGTTAAAAGGCTGCTGAAAAGCGGCCTTTTTATTTGTTCATGTGACAAGGTTCTTGCATTTTTGTATGCTCATAAATATGTTCTAATGAAAACCAAATTTGTTATAGCGGCAACTGGCTTACTCTCAGTACTGATTACCAGCTGCGATAACGTGGAAAAAAATACAGCGCTATTCCAGAGTGTTACTCCTCAAAATTCCGGATTGTATTTTACCAATGCATTGACCGAAAATGATTCAATAAACATCCTTGATAATGAATTTGTCTACAATGGTTCTGGAGTGGCATTGGGAGACCTTGATGGCGATGGACAGGATGATATTTTCCTTTCGGGCAATCAGGTAGATAACAAATTATTCCTCAATAAAGGAGAATTAAAATTTATTGACATAACCAGAAACTCCGGAATAAATAAACCAGATTCTCTTCTATGGTCATCCGGTGTATCTATCGTGGATATCAATCTTGATGGGAAACAGGATGTTTACATTTGTAATACTTTCTATAAGAATCCTGAAAGAAGAAGAAATCTCCTTTACATCAATCAGGGTAATAATGATGAAGGTTCTCCCCTATTCAAAGAGATGGCCGGGGAATACGGAATTGCAGATACT
>Ga0316197_10002541_pt1 | contig 13036 bp, 13 predicted proteins | sample OudBiesiAoxic_MG_FD_204939 | JGI IMG/M metagenome (GOLD analysis project Ga0316197, IMG submission 204939) | Coastal sediment microbial communities from Oude Bieten Haven, Netherlands - site A oxic | ecosystem: Environmental > Aquatic > Marine > Coastal > Sediment | place: Netherlands...
AAGGTCCAGCAAAATAAGGTCATAATCGTATAGCTTGGCCAGATCGATCCCTTCCTCGCCAAGGTCTGTGGCATAGACATTCAGATTGGCATGGGTCAGCATCAATTCGATGCTTCGAGAGGTCGTGGGGTCGTCTTCAACAAGCAGCACACGCATTCACATTCTCCGATTAGTCATCATCTTCTTGGAATGGATCGTGAACAAAAAAGGTTAACCACCCGTTACCGATAGTTGAGAATCTACCTTGGCAACTTAAGGTTGTCTATACTTTTGTAGTGCCGTCGCTTTCAAGGCTGCTTCGCCGTGCTCAGTGACCGCGCGGACCCACTCCAAAAACTCTTCTTCGCTGATCTGATATCGCTGCAACGCGTCGGCCTGAGAGATCAAACCATAGACCACACCGCGCACAACCGCAGCCTTGCGCGAGGCAACCCAGCGCCGCGTGCTGGCGGGCGGTAAATCGGCCTGGCTCATGACGCTGCCGTCTGCAAGCGTCACCGATCGGGGACCATCCACTTTTTTCAGATACATAGGTACCTTCCACATCTTCGCTTGCGCCGACATTGACGAAAGCCCCTTAACGCTGCATGAAGCCGCCCCTTGTGAGTAATTAGGATTTTCCTATATTCCCCCCTAACACCTCCCGGAGAGAATGATGGCCCTTGATCAGACCCCACCACTGAATTCGCTTGGCTTTGCCAAGGCGCCCGCCGACACGCGGGTTGTTGTGGCAATGTCTGGTGGCGTGGACAGTTCTGTCGTGGCAGCCATGCTGGCCGAAGAAGGCTATGATGTCGTTGGCGTCACGCTGCAGCTTTACGACCACGGCGCGGCGCTTGCGAAAAAAGGCGCTTGCTGTGCCGGGATCGATATCCACGACGCACGCCGCGTGGCCGAAGAGATGGGCTTTCCACATTATGTGCTGGATTACGAGAACATCTTTCAGGACGCTGTGATCGACGAATTTGCCGACAGTTATCTGGGCGGCGCAACTCCCGTCCCCTGCATTCGGTGCAACGAACGGGTGAAATTTAAGGATCTTCTGGAAACGGCAAAGGACCTCGAGGCCGATTGCATGGCCACCGGCCACTACATCCAGCGCAAGATGGGCCCTGACGGCCCCGAGCTGCACTGCGCCGCCGACGCCAGCCGCGACCAGAGCTATTTTCTGTTCTCCACGACACCCGAGCAGCTCAACTACCTGCGCTTCCCGCTCGGCCATCTGCCGTCCAAGGACGACACCCGCGCGCTCGCCGCCAAATACGGGCTCAGCGTGGCGATGAAGCCCGACAGTCAGGACATCTGCTTTGTCCCAAACGGTGACTATGCCGCCGTCATCCGCAAACTGCGCCCCGAGGCTGCGGACCCCGGCAATATCGTGGACACCGATGGGAACGTGCTGGGCCAACACGACGGCATCATCCACTACACCATCGGCCAGCGCCGGGGGCTGGGCATTGGCGGGCTCGCCGACCCGCTTTACGTGGTCAAACTCGACGCCGACCGCAAGGAGGTCGTTGTCGGCCCCAAAACCATGCTCGCCACCCGCACCATCCCGGTGAAAGAGATCAACTGGCTGGGCGACGCCCCGCTCACCTCACGCGCCGAATGGCCCATCGCGGTCAAGGTCCGCTCCACCCGCCCCCCGCGCGACGCCATTCTGCGGCCCCTCTCAGACACCACTGCCGAGGTCGAACTCCTCACGCCGGAAGAGGGTGTCTCTCCGGGTCAGGCCTGCGTATTCTACGATCCCGACAGCAGCCGCATCTTCGGCGGCGGTTGGATTCACAAAGGCTGACCCCGGACTTCATCTTTCCAATACAATTTCGGGGTTTGGGGCAGAGCCCCAATAGACCACTTGCGCGCCACGGGCGCGGCTTCGGATCAGAGCCCGTCCAGCACCGCCCGCGCAGCCCGGAGCCCCGGCGCCTCGCCCCCGCGGCCTAGTCGGTCCATCGTAAGCTCCATGGCGGCTTGTTGGGCATCCGGGGCATCCAGCACCTTCAACACGCCATCTGCAATGGGGCCCGGCCGACAATTTGCACCGATGAACTCTGGCACCGCGCGGGTTTCTGACACCAGATTGACCAAGGTCACCGTATCCACCTTCACCATCCGTCCGATGATCTGGCGGCTCAGCCAGTTCATGTCGTAGGCGATCACCATCGGTGTGCTGCTGGCCGCCAGTTCCAGTGACACCGTTCCCGACGCGGCCAAGGCCACGTCCGCGGCGCGAAAGGCTGCGCGCTTTTCGGCCACGGGGTCCACAACGTCCTGCGCAAGCGGATTAAGGATCAATGGCTGAGGTCCCCAGTTCTGTGTCAGTCGTCTGACTGCCCCTACAACAGGCGCCGCCGCCGGGATCACCACACGCAGTTCGGGACGCTCCAGTTGCAGCCTTGCGACCACCTGCTGAAAGACCGGTCCCAACCGTGCGACCTCGCTCTGACGGGAGCCTGGCAGAACGAGAAGAAGTGGCGCGTCGCCAAGACCATGTCTTTCGCGAAATGCCTGCGCCTCGGCTTCTGAGGCAACCGGTTCGGCAACGACCGGATGACCGACAAAGTCACAGCGCATGCCAGCCGCCTCCATATACGGCGGTTCGAACGGGAACAGCGCCAGCACATGATCAACATAGCGCGCCATCTTTTCGGCCCGCCCCGGCCGCCACGCCCAGACAGTTGGCGCCACATAATGGACTGTTCTTATGTCACTTTTTGCCTTCACACGCCGCGCGACACGCAGCGAGAAATCCGGGCTGTCGATGGTGATCAGCACATCAGGCTGTAAATCCAGAACGGCCTGCGCTGTCTCATTTATCCGTGCCATCAGAGCACGGTATTTCGGCAAAATTTCGGACAACCCCATGACGCTCAACTCTGACATGTCAAAGCGGCTTTCCAGTCCCTGCGCCATCATCTCCGGCCCGCCAATGCCATCAAAGGTCACGTCAGGGTGCAGTTTTTTCAATCCCGCCATCAGCGCGCCACCCAGCCTGTCACCGGATGGCTCACCTGCAAGGATGAAGACTTTCATTCCTCGCCCCCGCGACGGACCCACAGGACAAGACCGTAGCGGTCCGCCAGTTCGGCGCAGCGGTCAGCCTCAAGAATGATGACATCGCCTGCATCGACCACGACACCCGCCAGACCTGCCTGATACGCTGCCTCGATCGTTGCCGGCCCGATCGTGGGCATATCGATTTCCCTGATCTGACCTTGTTTCGGACCTTTGCACAGGATCGCCCGCATGTCGCGCGTGTTGGCAGGCAAAGTGGCCAACAGGTGATCCGTCCCGCCCATGGCCTCGACACCAAGCACCTGCTCAGCTCCGATCACGCACGCCTGCCCGATATCGAGCGGCGCCATACCCGCCAGCACCGCCTCTCCGCGCACCGCATCCCTGCGCATCTGCGCGTCCGGCCACGCCTCGGACAAAACCCCCTGATTCGCGATAAGACCGGGCAGCAACTCATCTGCCCCCTGCACCTCGAAACCAGTTTGTTCGAATATCTCCTTGAGGATCTGTAGTGCACCGTTATCGCCCGCGGCGAGGGCTTTCTGGAACAGGGGGACCAGCGCCATTGTCTCTGCATCCAGCTTTGAAGGGTCAAGCTGTGGACGATCTATTCCTCCGCAAAAACAGACCCTTGTGACACCTTTCTCACCCAGTTGAACCAGCAAAGCGCCAAGTGTTTCCAGCCGGAATGTCAGGTCCACGTCCAACCCTTCGGGCGGGGTTCCCTCATAGCCGCAAACGAGCGGTGGCACATCCTGCGCTGCTGCGACTTCAGCGGGCAGTCGCCCGCGTCCTGCGATCAGCGCCAGGGTCATTTCGGTGTCAGGAAATGTCGGCCGGTATCGGCCATGACAAAATCGACGATCTGGCGCACATAGTCACTTTCGGTTTCATCCCCGAGCCGCTGCGCGCGGTCCTGAAACGTGCCTTCGCCCTGTGCCAGCATCTGGAACGCGGCCCTGAGCGCAGTGATATCGCTGCGTGCCACGCCCCTGCGTTTGAGGCCCACGAGGTTCAGCCCGTCCAACTCGCCCCGGGGGGCCTGGACAAGGCCAAAGGGGATCACATCATTGGTCACCATCGTCACGGCGCCGATTATCGCCCCCTGACCGATCCGGACGAACTGGTGGATGCCCGACAAGCCACCGATGATCACGTCATCCTCAATAATGCAGTGACCAGCTACGGCCGCCGAATTCACGACGATCACCCTGTCACCCAGGTGCGCATCATGGGCGATGTGACATCCCGCCATAAACAACCCGTCATCACCGACTTTTGTAAGGCCACCGCCGCCTTCGGTGCCGCAGTTCATCGTCACATGCTCGCGAATGCGATTGCGTTTGCCGATTTTCAGCCGGCTGGCCTCGCCCTTGAATTTCAGGTCCTGCGGGATCTCTCCGATCACCGCGAAAGAGAAGATCACCGTATCTTCGCCGACCTCGGTCCGTCCTGTGACGATGGCGTGGGATTTCAATTCAACCCCGGCATGCAGAATGACCTCAGGGCCGACCACGCAAAATGGACCCACCTTGGCTGAGGGATCAATCTGTGCGCCCTTTTCGATCACCGCTGAGGGGTGAATGTTGCTCATTTCGGCAGATCCAGCATGGCCATGAATTCGGCCTCGGCAGCCATCTCGCCTTCGACAGTAGCCACACCGGAAAAGCGCCATACCTTTCCGCCTGCCTTGCCCCGCAGGGTCTTGAGGTCCATCCGCAGCACATCACCCGGAATGACCTTGCGGCGGAATTTGCATTTGTCGATAGACATGAAATAGATCAACATTTCCTTGTCCAACTGGTCCAAAGCGACGCCGATCATCACACCAGCGGTCTGGGCCATCGCCTCGACAATCGTCACGCCGGGCATGATCGGCGTGCCGGGAAAATGCCCCTGAAAATGGGGTTCGTTCATCGTCACGTTCTTGTAACCGACAGCCGATTCAGTCCCGGTGATCTCTTCCACCTTGTCCACCAGCAAGAAAGGATAGCGATGTGGCAGAATCCGCTGAATGGTCTGAATGTCAGCGCGTTTGGTCTCTTGGCTCATGCGGGTTCCTCTGGCTGCAAGTGCGTCTTACACGGCTATCAACTTCCCGCTGGTCGGGCAAGCAGCGCTCAATCGGAACCGCTGCCCAGTGTTTCATCCAGCAGCTCAATCGCGTCCTCGGTGATCTCAATCGCGTTGGCACTGACAAATACTGATCGCCGCTCAAGGATCACTGCAGCATCCGCGTCCCGCATCAAGCGTTCCAGAACAGGGGCAGCCGCTGTCAGGAACACCTCACGCTCCTGGTCCAACAGATCGTTGAGAGCGCGCCCCTTGGCCGTCTGTGCCTGCCGAATTTGCTGGACTTTCTGGTCAAAGGCATCAGCCAGTTCGCGAAAATCTTCGGGGCTCATGGTGGCGCGCATGTCGGTCAGCTCACGCTCTTCCGCTTCAAGGTCCGCTTCTATTCGGCGGTTCTCCTTGGCAAGTTCCGCACCTTGCGCTTCGATCTCCTCCGCCACACGGCGGCCAAAGGCGCTTTCCAGAAATAGCCTTTCTGAGTCTATTGTGAGAACAGGACTGATCACCGTGCCACGTCCCAGCCCCGCACCACTATCAGATTGTTGTGCACCCACCGGGGCGCTCCATCCTGCAAGGGTCAGCGCGCAGACGCTGCACAAAAGCGTCAGAAACTGCTGAAGTCCTAATCTCACATTTGCAACCCGCGCAAAGCCGCGCCTTCCTTTGGTCAGACGCGCTTTGCGGTGAAATGTGCTCATGACAGGTGCAAGATGCCTTTAGAACTGAGTGCGCAGCGTGATTTCAAACGTTTGCTCTTCGTCGAAATCTTCGCTTTTCAGGGCCTTAGAGACGTTGAACTGCAGCGGACCCACCGGCGTTTCCCAGAAAATCGACAGCCCGACCACATGGCGGAACGAACCACCTTCGCCGACAATGTTGCCGCCGTTGAAATTCACGTCGTCCAGATCCCAAAGGTTGCCCACGTCATAGAATACGCCGCCGGAAATGCCATATTCTTCGGGCAAACCAATCGGGAACTCCGCCTCGAAGCGGGCCGCGACATATAGGTTGCCACCAAGGGGATCATTGGTCGTGCCGCTGATGTCACGTGGCCCGATACCGCCGGGCTCAAAACCGCGAATGATATTTGGCCCCAAAAGGAACCTGTCAACCACGCGGTTTGTACCTTCGCGCCAAGCCAGTGCGCCACCTTCAAGCGTTGCACGCAGCGTTACGTCTTCATTGTAGATCCGCTTCTCACCAGTGACCTTGGCCACGGTTTTTACGAACTCACTGTCGCCTCCGAGACCCGCAAAATCCTGACTGAACTGAAACAGAATTCCCGCATTCGGATCAAGTCCGGTGCGACGGGTGTCGTACGTGTATTCATACCCCAACGCTGACGACCATTGAGCGCCTGCTGCGATGTCACCTGCAATAGTCGGGCCATTCTCAACAGGATCGCGCTCCAACATCTCGATCTCTTCCGCCGTGTAGCGCAAAGACAGGCGCCCGTTGTCACTGACCGGGAAGCTCAGCGTTGGCTGAACGATCAGACGGTTGGTATCGTAGGACGTGAAAGATGAGTTTGTCTCGGCGTAATCAAGGTTGAGACCGAAGGCGAGATCGCGGCCCAACAAAGCAGGCTCAACGAAGTTGATGCCGTAGCGGGTTGCATCCTCGGCGGTAGCAACCGACAGGGTCAGTTTCTGCCCCCTGCCTAGGAAGTTCTCTTCAGCAAAACTAATCGCGAGACCAAAGCCGTCGTTGTTTGAGAAGGAGCCGCCGAAATTCAAAGATCCGGTAGGCTTTTCCTCGACATTCACATCAACGACCACTTGCTCATCGCTTGAGCCTTCACGCGCGTTTACCTCTGCCGTCTCAAAGTAGTTAAGCGCCCGGATACGCTCTGCCGCCTGCCGAATTTCACGTGGGTTGAACGGGTCACCCTCCACGCTGTCAAACTGGCGTCGGATCACGCGGTCCAGCGTGGTCGTGTTGCCTTCAATGTCAATCCGCTCAACAAAAACCCGCGGACCACGGCTGATCACATAGGTCACGTCCAATGTCAGGTCGCGATCGTTGCGCGTCACGCGCGGCTCTACACGCATGAAATCGACGCCATCGCGGATTGCCTGTCGCTCAAGACGCGCGATATCTGTCTCAACCAACGTCGGTGAATAGACGACGCCCGGACGCACCTTGACGATGTCGCGGTACACGGCGGCGTCTACGTTGGGCATTTCAGAGACCAGATTGATCTCACCAAACTTGAACTGCTGTCCCTCAACGATGTTGTAAGAGACGAAATAGCCATCGCGCTCTTGGGTGAGTTCGCTGTTCACGGCGGTCGTGCGCATATCGACGTAGCCACGTGACAGGTAGAAGTCCCGCAGGAGTTGCTTGTCGAGCTCTACACGTCCCTCGACAAAGGTATCGCGTCGGACCAGACGGCGGAAAAGACCCGCTTGCTTGGTCCCCAGAACCCGGCGCAGACGACGGTCAGAGTATTGACGGTTGCCAACGAAACTCAGGCGTTCAACCTCGACGTTTTTGCCTTCGAAGATTTCAAAGATCAGGTCGACCCGATTCTGGTCCCGTTTGATAATGCGCGGCTGTACCCGCGCAGCAATGCGTCCTTCGGTGCTATAGGCTTCGGCAATGGCCGCTGCGTCCGCTTCGGCCTGCGCGGGATTGAACACGCGCCGCTCGGTCGAGCCGACCAGCTGTTCCAGCGTCTCATCCTTGATCCGCTGATTGCCTTCAAAGCGCACGCGGTTCAGCGTGGGCAGTTCAACCACGGTGATGACCAATGTGCCGCCACGCGGTTCAATCTCAACCGTTTCGAACAGTCCGGAGCTTTGCAGGCTCTGATACGCGTCGTTCAGCTGACCCGCTGTTACTGGCTGTCCGCGGCTGATTCCAGCCTGCCGCAGGATTGCGCTGTCGCCGATACGCTCGTTTCCGTTGATTTGAACAGAATTGAATTGGTACTGCTGCGCTTGAACATAGCCCGCCGGCGCCATCCAAGCTGCTGATAATACGGCACAAACCGATGCCGAGCGTAGCAAGGTGCCAAATGTTGATCTTTGCGCCTGCCCGATTGGCGCACCGCCCCAGGTCATCAGTCTCATGGTTTCAACCCAATCTTTAGACTTCGTTGGGGACCTGAGTACGCAGGTTAGTACAGTTTGTCAAAACCAAGACACGCGAAAAAGCACCACATCATGCAGTGCATTTCACTATGAAAACATCATACTGTGGTGGGATCAGTGGTAGACAGACCCCACGAACGCGCCGGCGGCCAATGCGAAGGCGATGGTCGCGATGTAGAGCACGCGATCCCAGTTGAGATCCATTAACAGGCTCAGCCCGCGATATGATGTTTGAATGGCTTGCATCGGTCGATCCTCATTGCACTAAACATACGTTAACTGCGCTTTGAGGCACGAATTGGACACAATATGGCAAGATTGGGGCATTCACCCGGTTAAGTGAATTTTTGGTCTGGTTCTTTCAGGATCGCCCAGCCGATCAAGGGCAGAACAGATCATTCCCCAAAGCAAAGACCATTAAGGATAGCACCAACGCCAACCCTATGGTCATCAGCACCCGCAGCGCCTTGTCGCTTGGCGGTTTACCTGACACGGCCTCGTAGGCGTAGAATGTCAAATGGCCGCCATCAAGCGCCGGGATCGGGAAGAGGTTCAGCAGTCCCACTGCCGTGCTCAGAACCGCGATGAAGTAAATAAAGGACTGCGCGCCTTGGCTTGCCATAGCGCCAGAAGCCTGTGCGATTCCAACTGGCCCGCTCAGGTTGCAGGTAGAGATATTTCCGATGATCATCTCACGCAGGCCGGAAATGGAGCCGATTATGATACGCCACGTGTTCTCGACCCCGCCCACCAGCGCCTCGCCGATGCTTGCCGTCTCGCTTGCAGCTTCAAATGCCATTCCGCCTGCGATCCCGATGCGCAGGGCGCGCTTGAAAGACCCGTCCGGTTGCGGCTCATCCACCGCCTTGGGCGTCATGGTGAAATCAAGTGTTTCGCCGTCGCGCCAAACCTGAAGCGCCAGAGGCTGCCCGTCTGACCCTTCGACTGCGGCCTTGAGTTCGGAAAAAGCGTAGATCGGCTGGCCTTCGACGGCCGTGATTACGTCACCCGGACGTAAGCCAGCCTCAATCGCCGCTGATTGGGGGACCACCTGCACGACCAGTGGTGGCAGGAAAAACGGACCTTCGACGGACATTTCCTGTCCGTTGCGACGAATATCATATGTCAGGGTGGGTTCCGTCGGCAGGGAGCCCAACAGCGCGGAATATGCGACTTCATCTTCGGGGATCACGGTACCGTTGAGGCCCAGAACCTCATCCCCTTCCTGCAGTTCCAATTGGCCCTGTGGTAGGTCGCGGAGATCGCCCACGGTCAAAGGCTCACGGGGAACGCCTTGCGTATAGGCCACTGCGAAAAAAATCAGGATCGACATGGCGAAATTGAAGGCAGGCCCGGCTGCCACCGTGAGCGAGCGCGCCCAAAGCGGCGCACCGTGCATAGTGTGACGTGCCGCCTCGGGATCATCCGCGACAGCGGCCATTGCCTCTTCGTCTTTGCCGGACGCCGCATTGGCATCACCCGCGAACTTTACATATCCGCCGAAAGGAAGTGCTGCGATCTGCCACTTGGTCCCGTGCTTGTCATTGCCTGACCAGATCACGGGGCCAAATCCGAGTGAGAAGACATCCGCCTTGATCCCGCACCAGCGGCCCACGATGTAGTGGCCATATTCGTGGATCGCCACGATCACCGACAATGCGATGATAAACGCCACCAAAGTCCAGATCACCCCGCCAAACTGCGGTATCAGTCCAAGAGTATCCAAAACGTTATCCTGCTCTTTTGGCAATGGCGGCCTGTGCCGCCTTCCGTGCCAAATGGTCTACTTGAAGCACGTTATCAAGGGTCATGGTGGCAGCAATATGTCCATCTGACGCGGCCATATGTGACATGGTGTCCTCAACCACGTCCGCCATCTGGGTAAACTTAATCTGTCCCGCAATGAATCCGTCCAGCGCCGTTTCCTTGGCCGCGTTGAATACCGCGCCCATCATGCCACCTGCCTCCATCACCTCGCGGGCAAGACGCAAAGCGGGCCAGCGGATTTCATCGGGCGCGCGGAATTCGAACTGGCCGATGGCCGCAAGATCAAGCCGTTCAACGGGCAGCGCCTTGCGCTCCGGGTGATGCAGGGCAAAGCCGATGGCGTGGCGCATATCGGGCGGACCCACATGCGCCATCAACGCGCCATCGATGAAACCGACAAGGGCGTGGATCATGGATTGCGGGTGTACCAGCACCTCGATCTGTTCCGGACCGGCGCCAAAAAATTCATGAGTTTCAATGATCTCCATCGCCTTGTTGAACATTGAGGCTGAATCGATGGTGATGCGCTGGCCCATGTCCCAGTTGGGATGGTTTGAGGCCTGATCCAGCGTTGCCTCTGCCAGTTTCTCAATCGGCCAGTCGCGAAATGCCCCCCCGCTGGCGGTGATGATGATCCGCTCGACACTGCCCATGTCTTCGCCGATCAACGCCTGAAAAATGGCGGAGTGTTCGCTGTCAACTGGAAGAATCGCGGTGCCATGGGTCCTGGCCGTGCGCAGCACCAGTTCGCCCGCACAAACCAGCGATTCCTTGTTGGCCAGGGCCAGCGTTGTGCCTTGTTCAAGCGCGGCCAGGCCGGGGGCAAGCCCCGCTGCACCCACGATGGCGGACATGATCCAGTCAGCTGGACGGGTTGCACTTTCAACAAGCGCTGCGGCGCCCGCAGCTACCTGAACCTCCGAGCCGCGCAAGGCGTCTCGCAAGTCATCCAGCAGGTGATCGTGGGCCGTCACAGCGATGTCTGCCTTCAACGCCATTGCGTCCTTGGCAAGCTGGACGATGTTCCCGGCCCCGGTCAGCGCAACCACGTCATACTCATCCGGCGCGCGGGCGATCAGATCAATGGTGTTCTGACCGATGGACCCGGTGGCCCCCAGAATGCTGACCTTGCGCGTCACGGTTCAGCCAAGACCCGGTGGAAAACCGATGAACTGGCCAATGACCAAAAGGAACAGCGCCGCCCCCAGCATCCCATCGAACCGGTCCATCAGACCACCGTGACCCGGAATGAGGTTCGAGCTGTCCTTGACCCCCATCTTTCGCTTCATGCCGGATTCCGCGATGTCCCCCATTTGCGAGGCCATGGATACGGCGATGGAAATGCCGATCAATTGCAGACCCACACCCGAGTTGATCGAAAACAAAAGCCCGACAAGTGCCGCACCAACCCATCCAGAGGCCGTCCCTGCCCATGTTTTCTTGGGCGAAACGGCGGGCCAGAACTTTGGTCCACCGATCATCCGACCAGCAAAGTAACCCACCACGTCCGTCACCACGACAACCAGAACCAGCCACAACAGCCATCCGAACCCCAGATCATCGCGGACCTGCATCATGCCGTAGCCCGCCAGCAGGATCAGGACTGTAAAGCTCATGTAGATCGTACGGTTCTGTTCAAGCTGGCCAAACCCAATCAGCGCGGGCGCCAGCAAGATCGGCAAGGCAAAGCCCACCGGAAGATATATCGCGAGGAAAACCGCAACACCGGTCAGGACGCCCAGTTGCAGCTGCGCGTGACGTACGCCGGGGCGCAACATGCCAACCAGTTCCCACACCATCAAACCGCAGATCAGGGCGACCAGCAGATGAAAGATGTGACCACCCAACCAGATGCCCACCAGTCCGATCACCACCATCGCAGCCCCCGCGCCCATACGGGCGTTCAGATCAGACCACTGCTCTGCGGATTTGCTCATCTCTTCCGCCTCACGCCTTGACCGCACCAAAGCGCCGGTCGCGCCCGCCATAGGAGGCGCAGAGATCACCAAACTCGGCACGGGTGAAATCGGGCCAGAGCGTATCGATGAATTCATATTCGGAATACGCCGACTGCCACAGCAGGAAGTTCGAGATGCGCGCTTCACCACTGGTGCGGATCACAAGGTCAGGATCGGGTAAAACGTATGTATCCAAATATTTTGGCAGCGTTTCTTCATCCACGCTGTCAGGATCCAGCCGACCGCTTGCCACGTCTTGTGCCAGACGATGTGTGGCGCGCGCCACCTCATCCCGTCCACCATAGTTGATGGCAATGGTCAGATTGACCTTGGTGTTATGCGCCGTGGCATCTTCCAGCTCGTTCATGAGGTTGATCAGCTTGTCATCAAGCCGCACCCGATCCCCAATGAACCGGACCCGGACGCCCCGGTCCCGCAGATGCCGGGTTTCCTTGGTGATGTAGCGTCGGAAAAGGCTCATCAGCCCAGCCACTTCGACTTGGGTCCGCTTCCAGTTCTCGGTCGAGAAGGCAAAGATCGTCAGGTACTCAACCCCGAAATCCGGACAGGCCTCGACGATCTCGCGCACCCGTTTGGCACCCGCATGGTGCCCAAACAGACGTGGCCGTCCCCGTTGTGTCGCCCACCGGCCATTTCCGTCCATGATGATGGCCACGTGACGCGGCCCGCCTTCGACAAGGTCAGCGGAAATCTCAGGCTGTGTGGCTGTTTGCGGCATCGGCGGGGTTTCCTGTGTGTCGATCCGGGCCTCCGCCCAAACAATGACCAAAGCCCTTCGTTGAAGGGCCTAGCAACAAGGTCATTCAGACCTGCATGATCTCGGCCTGTTTCGTCTCAAGTTGGTCATCGACCATGGAAATGTACTTGTTGGTCATTTCCTGCACTTCATCTTCCCAGATCTTCTGGTCATCCTCGGACATGCCGTCGGCCTTGCCCTTCTTGATCTGATCCATCCCGTCGCGGCGCACGTTCCGGATCGAGACGCGCGCGTTCTCGGCATATTGGCCTGCGACCTTGGTCAGATCGCGGCGGCGTTCTTCATTGAGTTCAGGAATGGGCAGCATGATGATGGTACCGTTAAGCTGAGGGTTGATCCCCAGCCCG
>Ga0316197_10002542_pt1 | contig 13031 bp, 7 predicted proteins | sample OudBiesiAoxic_MG_FD_204939 | JGI IMG/M metagenome (GOLD analysis project Ga0316197, IMG submission 204939) | Coastal sediment microbial communities from Oude Bieten Haven, Netherlands - site A oxic | ecosystem: Environmental > Aquatic > Marine > Coastal > Sediment | place: Netherlands...
GACACCGATCGGCCGCATCGGGTTCTCGACCGATGGCGAGTTGCTCGTGCTCCCCATCAACTTCAGGTGGTACGAGCACAGTGTCGTGTTCCGGACCCTCGAGGGCCACAAGCTCGCCGCTGCCGCCAAGGAGCAACACGTCTGCTTCGAAGTCGATCACTGGGATGCCGACACGCGAACAGGCTGGAGCGTGGTGGTGCAAGGTGTGGCTCACGAAGTCACGCACTGGGCCGAAGAGGCCCGGCTCGACGATCTCGGGCTGATCCCTTGGGCCCGGGCGGAGTGGCGACCGATCTGGGTGCGGATCGAGCCCACGATGATCTCCGGTCGCGTCCTTCGCTGAGCTCATGCGCTTCGAGACCGATTCATTCTCGACCCTCGTCCACGACTTCTGCACCGGCGCCGTCAGTAGCGACTGAGTCCCCGGGGTGGCCCACCGCAACGATGATCAGCGGCGAGATGACGACCAGCAGGGACAGGCCGATCAACCCATACTCTGACCAGGCGGACATGCGGACGGGAGTGCGAGCGGCGGCCACACGGCAGTGTCGAGGCCCGGGCGTGCCAGAGTCCTCTCCGCACCGCTCGACCCTGTCAGTTGTCTGGTCAGGCCGGTACGTAGGCGAGGACGTCGAGTGCGTAGTGGGCGGTGACGTTGGAGTACAGGCACACCTCGCCTGCGGAGTTCAGCGCGACGGTGGTTGCGTTCGCGATGTTGACGCCGGGTGTGTAGTTCAACGTCGACGCGGTGGGTCGGGTCTCGGTACACGGATAGAGGGTTGCGAATCCGCGTCCCTCGTTCTGGATCGCGGTGATGTTCAACTCCACACCCACCGCGTCAGCAGCGACTCCGCCCCGTCCGGCGATCTTCACCCTGGTGAACTGGCCACCGGTCACTTTGCCTTCACCCAGGAATTGGCCGTCGATGGTCGTTCCGTTCGACCGCGTGTCCAGCAAGCGGGCCGGCTCCACCGTCACCAGATCCGAACCCGCTGGTACGTAGGCGAGGACGTCGAGTGCGTAGTGGGCGGTGACGTTGGAGTACAGGCACACCTCGCCTGCGGAGTTCAGCGCGACGGTGGTTGCGTTCGCGATGTTGACGCCGGGTGTGTAGTTCAACGTCGACGCGGTGGGTCGGGTCTCGGTACACGGATAGAGGGTTGCGAATCCGCGTCCCTCGTTCTGGATCGCGGTGATGTTCAACTCCACACCCACCGCGTCAGCAGCGACTCCGCCCCGTCCGGCGATCTTCACCCTGGTGAACTGGCCACCGGTCACTTTGCCTTCACCCAGGAATTGGCCGTCGATGGTCGTTCCGTTCGACCGCGTGTCCAGCAAGCGAGCCGGCACCACCGTCACCAGATCCCGTATACCTGCCACCGGAGTCACCGGAAATGATGGCGTCGACGCTGGACCGATGCCATCGGCGTTGGCCGCCGTGACGGTGAATGTGTAGGCGGTGCCGTTGGTCAGCCCCGTCACGACACAGGTCGTCGCGCCGGTCGTGGTGCAGGTCGCGCCGCCTGGTGACGCGGTCACGGTGTACCCCGTGATCGGAGAACCACCACTCGAGGTCGGTGCCGTCCAGGACACCGTCACCTCACCGTCACCAGCAACACCGGTCACACCGGACGGCGCCGACGGCACCGAGACCGGGGTCACCGGCGATGACGGCGATGACGCCGGACTCGTGCCGACGGCGTTGGTTGCCGTGACGGTGAATGTGTAGGCGGTGCCGTTGGTCAGCCCCGTCACGACACAGGTCGTCGCGCCGGTCGTGGTGCAGGTCGCGCCGCCTGGTGACGCGGTCACGGTGTACCCCGTGATCGCTGAACCACCATTCGAGGTCGGTGCCGTCCAGGACACCGTCACCTCGCCGTCACCAGCAACACCGGTCACGCCGGACGGTGCGGATGGCGCGACCGGGATACCGAGGTCGAGCTGGAGCAACAGCACCCGGTTCTGTGAGGTGGGGACCGGGAGCGTCTCGTTCGACGTCAACTGGCCACCCGGCTGCACCACGGAACCTGGCGGGGTGCCGATCGCACTGTTCGAGGTGCTGATCGCCCCCACCACACCCCCGGCCGCCACGCCGAATGTCACCGCTCCCGCATCGGCCGTGCCGCCGTCGTTCCACAACGGGCTGGTGACGACGTACAAGCCGTTGGTCAAAGCGGTCACCCCGCCGCTGCCGACCTGATCGGCCGAGACCGAGCCGTGCAGGCTGTTGGCGGTGGAGACCGCCCCGGCGATGCCCGTCGCACCATCACCGAAGGTCACCGCCCCGGCATCGTTCACCTCAGGCGCTGCGGGGGCCGGCGTCGCCGGCTTGTTCCACAACGGAGTGCGCACGACGTAGTTGCCGTTGGTCAACGCGTCCACGGGGACTTGGCCGACCTGGTCGCCCACGGTGGTGCCGTAGAGGCTGTTGGCGGTGGAGACGGGCCCGGTGATGCCGGTGGTGCCACTACCGAACGTCGCCGCACCCGCATCGACGGTCGCCCCATTGTCCCAACCCTGACTGGCGACGACGTAGTTGCCGTTCGTCAACGCCGCCACCCGGTTCCCGCCGATCTCGTCGTCCATCGTGGTGCCGTAGAGGCTGTTGGCGGTGGAGACCGGCCCGGTCGTCCCGGTGGTGCCGTTGCCGAACGTGACCGCCCCGGCCTTCACCGCGACGCCGTTCCATGACGGGCTGGCCACGGTGTAGTTGCCGTTGCGCAGAGCGGTCACCCCGTTGTTGCCGACCTCGTCGGCGGTGGTGGTGCCGTAGAGGCTGTTGGCGGTGGAGACCGGCCCGGTCGTCCCGGTGGTGCCGTTGCCGAACGTGACCGCACCCGCGTCGACGACGCTGACGTTGTCCCACGTCGGGTTGGCGACGACGTAGTTGCCATTGGTCAGTGCGGTCATCCCCACGAAGAAGCCGAAGTCGGCGGTGGTGGTGCCGTAGAGGCTGTTGCCGGTGGTGACCGGCCCGGTCGTCCCGATCGTGCCATTGCCGAACGTGACCGCACCCGCGTCGACCACGCCACCGTTGTTCCAGAACGGGCTTCCGACGATGTAGTTGCCGTTCGTCAGAGCGGTCACCCCGCTGTTCCCGATGAAGTCGCTGTTGCCGGTGCCATAGAGGCTGTTGGTGGTTGAGACCGGCCCCGAGATGCCGGTCGTGCCGTTGCCGAACGTGACCGCACCCGCGTCGCCACCTGCGAGGCCCGGGCCGTTGTTCCAGAACGAGCTGGCGACGGCGTAGTTGCCGTTCGTCAGAGCGGTCACCCCGTTGCGGCCCACGAGGTCTTCTGTGGCTGTGCCGTGGAGGGAGTTGGTGGTGGTGACCGGCCCGGTGATGCCGGTCGTGCCGTTACCGAACGTGGCCGCACCGGCATCGACCACGGTGCCGTTGTCCCAGAACCTGCTGGCGACGGTGTAGTTGCCGTTGGTCAACGCCGTCACGCCCGTTTCGCCGACGTTGTCGGAGTCGGTGGTGCCGTGGAGGCTGTTGGTGGTGGTGACCGGCCCGGTGATGCCCGTCGCGCCACTACCGAACGTGACCGCACCCGCATTGACCACGGTGCCGTTGTCCCAGAGCCAGCTGGTGACGGTGTAGTTGCCGTTCGAGAGCGTCGTCACCGAGCCGTTGCCGACACGGTCGTTGGTGGTGGTGCCGTGGAGGCTGTTGGTGGTGGTGACCGCACCCGTGATGCCGGTGGTGCCATCTGCGAACGTCACCGCCCCCACATCCGCTGTTGCACCGTTGTCCCAGAACGGGCTGGTGACCACGAAATTGCTGGCCCCCACCTCGAACACACCACCTGAACCGACCCCGTCACCGGCACTCGTGCCGACCAGCGTGCTGATCACCGTGTCGGTAACACCGTCATACAAATACACCGCACCAACATCAGCCGCGGCCCCCGCATCGAACCCCGAATCGACCACCACATAGTTCCCGTTCGACAGCACCAACACCCGCTCACCGAACGTGCTCCCCGCAGGACCAACCAGATCCTGCTGAGCAACCACCGGCGACGCATCAGCGGCAACCTCACCAGAGTCGACCACCACCAACCCGAACGCAGCAACCAACAGCGCACCGCCCAACACGCGCACACACAACCCACACGACTTCAACAGCAACGACATGATCTCTCCCAAAGGTCCGGTCTCAAGGCTGCAAGGCCCCCGCCAAACAATGACCTCCACCGCCCCACCCAAACGAATCCAACCAACGCAACCACCCGATAGCCGGCGAACTGTTGCACCTCGGGACGTCCAACAGGCAGCTCATAACGCGACCGCCGACCGTGTTCGCCTGGCGGCCCAGCGACGTGATTATCGGGTGCCCGGTAAGGGCCGCACTGTGGCGCGAGCTGGTCGTGGTCGACTGGATTACGGAGCGCGCGTTCTGTGCGGCTCTCCCCGATCGACCTTCGCTCGCATTGCCGGATCTGGGCGGGTGACGCGAGCGACGGTTTGAACATTCTGATCGCATCGTTGAGCTCGACTCGTGCTCGCCGCGAAACGTGGAGATATGTTCCAGCGAGTGCTGCAGGACGCAGCCCCGAGGGAGGTGCCGTGCGGCGTGAATTGTTTCGACGTGTGATCGCGGTTGCGGTCGCGGGAAGCGTGCTGGTGACGGCGTGCACCAGCGACGATGACGCAAGTGAGTCGACCACCGCTCCGGTGGACACCTCCGCTCCGTCGGCCGACGAGGTGCCGGCGACCACTGCAGCACCGGAGACGACTGCGCCTGCCGGCGATTTCGATCCGTACGCGCAAGACCTCGAGTGGGGCGAGTGCGGCGACGGTGGCGAAGCCCTCGGGGGGGAGTGTGCAACGGTGCAGGTCCCGATCGACTACGACGACCCGTCTGCGGGTGACACGTTCATCGAGTTGGTCCGTATGCCGGCCTCTGGCGACGCTCAGGGCACGCTGTTCGTCAACCCAGGGGGACCGGGCGAGTCCGGGGTCGACTTCGCCCCCACCTGGGCATTGCTCCTGGAACCCGAGGTGACGGCCGCCTACGACGTGGTCGGGTTCGACCCGCGCGGGGTTGGTGCCAGCGATCCGTTGGAGTGCCTCGACACCGCAGCGCTCGACGAGTTCATCGCCTTCGATCCGACACCCGAGACGCCCGAGGAGATCGCCGAGGGGGCAGCGTTGCTCGTCGGAATGGGCGAGGGGTGCGAGCAGGACGCCGGAGCCCTTGCGTCGCATGTGACCACGGTGGAGACGGCTCGGGATCTCGACGTGCTGCGCGCCCTGGTGGGGGATGATCAGCTCAACTACTACGGCGCGTCGTATGGCACCTATCTGGGGGCGACGTACGCCGCCTTGTTCCCCGACAACGTCGGCCGGCTCGTCCTCGACGGTGCGGTCGACCCCGAAATTCCCTTCTCGGAGCTCTGGCTGGGTTACGCCGGAGGGTTCGAGGTCGCCCTGGCAAGCTACGCCGACAACTGCGTCTCTGGTGGAGCGTGCCCGCTTGGGTCGACGCCGGACGAAGTGATCGCATCCGTGCAAGACCTGTTCGCCCAGGTCGATGAGGAGCCGCTACTGACCAGCGACCCGGACCGGCCGATCACCCAGGCACTCGCGTTCTGGGGTGTCGTCACCCCGTTGTCCGCCGAAGAGGGTTGGCCGCTTCTCACCGACGCGGTCCTCAGTGCGCAGACCGGCAACGGAGACTCGCTGCTGGCCCTGGCCGACCTCTCCACCGGCCGAGACGCGGAGGGATACGCGTCGAACGTGTTCATGGCCCAGACGGCGATCGACTGTCTTGACACCCAGATCAGACCAGAGGGCGACGAGGTGAACATCGACGAGTTCGTCGAGGCATCGCCGACGTTCGGGGCGATTGTCGGTGGCTTCGCTGCTTACGGGTGCGACACGTGGCCGCTCGAGACAGCGCTGCAGGCCCCCGACTACAGCGCACCGGGCGCTGCGCCGATCGTCGTCCTCGGCACGACGAGAGACCCGAACACCCCGTACGCGTGGGCGCAACGACTCGCCGAGATCATCGACTCCGGCGTGCTGCTCACCCGTGATGGCGACGGTCACACCGGCTACCTGAAAGGGAACGCCTGCATCGACCAGACCATCAACGAGTACCTCGTCAACGGCACCGTGCCCGACGACGGCACCGTCTGCGGCGAGGACGGCACCCTGGTGACCGACACGCCCGTCACGACCGACACGCCCGACACGACTTCGACCACCGTTTCCCCCACCACCACGGTGGCGCCGGAGGTCCCAGATGCCGGGGCCGAGGGCTCGGCGACATTCACCGCAGGGGACATCAGTTTCGATGCCGAGATCGTCGAGTGCACGCTGGCCGATCCCGACGTGTCCTTCACCGCCGAGGGCGAGAACGCCGGCTTCCAGGTCACCTCGATCGGTGGTGGAGAGGTGGACGTCTTCGTGCAAGGTGTCGTCGAGTGGGAAGGACGCGGCACGGCCACGATCACCGGAGGTGACGTCTCGATCGTCGGCACCGGTGCCGCTCCCGACGACAGCGCACCCGTCGAGGACTTCTCGATCGACGCGCAAATCATCGCCTGCTGACCGAAAACTGCCCGTCGCCGAGCTCCGGCCGATCGGCCGATCACACCCGAGCGATATTTGCCGACCGGAACGCTCATGTCCGCGCCGCACTTGCGGCGAAGTGTTGCGGCAAGGCGGTGCTGGTGCGCAGCACGTAACGCGATCACTGACCGTGCCCGGTTGGCGAGCCGCCGCCGCGTTTATCGCGCGCTCGACTTGGGCCGTGATGTGGCGCGAGCGACGTTGTAGCGCTCTGCAGCGAGTGATCGGGGGTGTTCTCCATCGGCGCTCCAGGGTTCTCGATTCGGTCACCGCCAGGTGCCAGGTCAGGATGAAGCGGCTTGGTGTGCCGCAAGGAGGCGGCTCGTTGCGGATCGCAGTCGGTCCATGACCTCTTTGTTGCTGGCGTGTGTTCCGGATCGATATTCGTGTTCGAAGGCCGCGTCACCCAGCTCTGTCCTGGCGCGTGTGGTGAGTTCTTCGAGTTCGGATGCTTGCATCCCGGCCATGTTGATTGCGTAGTCGGCTTTGTCCTCGAGAGCGGCGAGTAGCAGCGTGGTGGTGTTCCAGTCGCCGAGAGCTGCGAACGTGGGCGCAAGGATGCACAGGATGCTCGCCCAGTCGGTGATCTCGTTGGCGGCATACCAGTGCTCGCAGAGCGGGGTCAGCGTCTCCATTGCAGCCCTCGGCCGTCCGGTTGTCCGATGCAGCTGGCCCACCTCTCGTTCCAACGCCATGACGATGAATCTTGCGCCGAGTCCGATTGCTTGGTCGATAGCGCGTTCGTATCGAGCGAGGGCGTCGAGGGGGTCTGCTTCAAGGCGGGCGAGCGCCCAATCGGCAAAGTAGCCGCCGCCGAGCCCCGCTCGAAGCAAGGGTTCGTAGCGCTCCGCGGCTGCGCGGCTGGCGTCGCGGTCACCTCGCATCAGATGCGCCCACGTTTCATAGAAGCGACACACAGTGGTCACGGAGGGGTGTATTCCGTCCATCGCGGTGATCTCGGCGGCCACTGCGAGGACTCGGTCGGCGTCGCCGGACATGATTGCTTCCGATACGACTCCCACCCATGGTTCGAGATTTGCGGTTTGTTGTGGGCGACGTCGGGCAAGTGTCAAGGCTCGCTCGGCCCTCGTGCGTGCCAAAGCGGGGTCACCGGCGAATGCTGGCTCCCAGATGCTCGCTCCGAGAAGCTCCGCTGGGACGTCGTCTGCGTCGTCGCCGCGGGCATCGAGCACCCGTTCCGGCCACTCCAGGTTCTCATACCGCAACACGATCCATGAATTGGTCGCCAGGAGTGATGCGAGCATCGTGGCTGCGTCGAGATCATCGATGATCGATGATTCGAACGCGGCCCGCAGGTTGTCGAATTCGTCATCGATCCACCGATACAAGACCGAGTCGGGTTCGTTCTGCTCGGCGTTCAACCTGCGGAGCGTCTCGAGCATGTACCCGTCGAACCGGCTGCGCAGCACCATCGCTTCTCCGGCCGCATGGAGTTCCTCTTCGGCGAACTGGCGAATCGTTTCGAGTAGCCGATAGCGGGTCGCCATGGCGGACCTCCGGTCGGCAACGACGAGCGACTTGGCGACCAACGAATCGACGACGTCCACCAGATCGAGCGAGTCGAGAGCGTCGTCGGTGCACACCGCCTCGATCGCGGCCAAAGTGCATCCGCCGGCGAACACACTCAGCCGATTCAGCACGGTCTGCTCGAGGTCGTCGAGGAGTTCGTAGGACCATTGCACTGTGTGACGCAGCGTCTGGTGCCGCTCGACCACGCGGCGTCGACCAGCCGCCAGCAGTCGGAACCGGTCCGACAACCGTTCTCGGATCTCGCTCGGGGCCAAGGTTCGCACGCGCGTCGCTGCGAGCTCGATCGCGAGCGGGATCCCGTCGAGCGAGCGACAGATCCCGATCACGTCATCGGTATTCGACTCGTCGAGACCGAACTCTGGATCAAGTTGACGCGCCCGGGCGACGAACAACTCGATCGCAGCGCTGTCCACACCGTCGGCCGGCAAGGACGACACCGTGACCTGCTGCTCGCCGGCGACACCGAGCCCCTCACGGCTCGTGATGAGCACATCGACCGTGGACGACACCTCAAGGAGCGACTCGACCAGAGCGGCCACCTCGTCGACGAGGTGCTCACAGTTGTCCAACACCAACAGCAGTTCCTTCGAGGCGAGCAGGTCGAGAAGACTGTCGCGCAACGTCACCCCCGCCGGCGCGCTGCGGCCGAACACGCCGGCAATGACCGGGACCACATTGCCCGGCTCTCCGATCGGGGCGAGCTCCACGAACCACACCCCGTCGGGATAGTCGACCTGCACTGCTCCCGCGACCGCCAACGCGACCGACGTCTTGCCGACACCGCCAACACCCACCAGGCTCAACAACCGGCCGGTCGCCAGGTGCTGCGCCACCGCTACCGCCATCTCCGAGCGCCCAAACAAATCCGCCCGCTCCACGGGCACGTTGCCCGACACGCGATCCACGACCCGCAACGGGGCAAAGCTGCCCTCGCCCACCTGCCACAACCGCTCCAAGCGGATCAGATCTTTCAATCGGTGCGACCCGAGATCCACGAGATCCGCGCCCTCCAACACCGACGCCGTCGACTCCGACACGAGCACCTGGCCACCGTGACCAGCGTCCATGATCCGAGCAGCCCGATTCAGCGCCGACCCGAAGAAGTCCCCATCGCGCTCCTGGGCCTCGCCGGTGTGCAGTCCCATCCTCACCGGCAACGCCAAGTGCTCCTGGGCCTGCGCTGCAGCCGCCACCGCATCATTCGCCGACGCGAACACGGCCATGATCCCGTCACCGGTGTGCTTGACCACACGGCCACGCCAGCGATCCACACTGTCGCGTAGCACCCGGTCATGCACGGCCAAGGCATCCTCCATCGCCGAACGATCAGCCTGCCACCGCCGAGTCGACCCCTCGATGTCCGTGAACAGAAACGTCACCGTGCCCGAACCGGACTCGAAACCTTCCCCAGACGCCCCCACAGCCGCAGTCTCCCATAGACACCGCAAAGCCAATTCCACCCAAAGCCGGGCTGCCCGCGATAGTCGGAGCGATCGGCGGGCAGGAGGCGGAACCCGCGCCACCTCCATGACTCACAAGCTGGAGTGAATCAGCGCCACATAACCGGCGAAGTAGAGCGGCCAGGCGAGGGCTCGCAGCTAGCTCACAACGCGATCACGGACCGTGCCCGGTTGGCGAGCCGCCGCTGCGCTTATCGCGCGCTCGACTTGGGCCGCAGTGTGGCGCGGTGGACCGAGTCGGGAGCGGGATTACGCGCGCCGATATCGAGTGCCCCAGAACGGCACATCGGGGATGCGCCGCCACGCCCGATTGGGGCGACATTATGGGGCGGGTCGAAGGCTTTGGTAGCCGCAACAGTTCGCCAGCGATGCGGCGCGGATGACAGCGTTTCGCGCCGGGAGTATTGCTCGGGTGTCGGCTCGTCGCGACCGAGCGATACGTGCCGCTATGGGCGAGCTTCCGGGAGATCCGTTGTGCAGAATTTCGTGCGATGTCGGAGGGGTAGGTCCGACGGATCAGATCGGGGTCAGCCGCAGAGTGTAGAGACCTGTAGCCCCCAGACGACCAGAGCGATCAGATCGTTTTCGACGGTCAGTTCGGTACCGGTGAAACCGAAGCACCTGCCTTGGGCATTGCGGAAGATGGTGTCAAAGGTCACGGTGTTGCCGGAAACCTCCATGTTGATGTACTCCAACTTGCCAGTCGATCCTTGGTAGCCATCCACCAGCTTCTCGAGGTGAAGTATCTCCTGCTTTCCCGTGGCCAACCCGTCGCTGTCGTCGGGGTGGCGCTCAATCACACCCTCGTCGGCATAGAACGCCATGACGGCTTCGGCATCCCCGGTGTTGAAGGCTTCGAGATAGTCGACAACAACGGCAGCTGGATCGGCCTGGTCGCCTCCGCAAGCACCAAGTATCAGAGCCATCGAAGTCGCGAGCAGCATCAGGAGCCTTGGTCCGGATGCCCGGGTCTCCACGGCTGTCTCCGTTCGTCTGCGATGGTGCGATTCGAGCCTGCAGCGCGGGACAGGGGCTGCTCGAGAGAGGATATACTGTACGTTGCAGTATGTAAAGGGGACCTAGGGCAGAGCGCCACCCATATCCGGCAGGGTGCTCGGCGCCTACCCACCCATAACAACCGCTCCGCAATCCGGTCGACCCTCGTGCTGGCGCGCCGCACTCCGGCCCTTACCTGGCGCCACATAATCCCGGGTACGACTGTCCCGAAGAGCGTCACCTATCGCCGGGTAGGTGTGCCACCGTCCGGCATTTCTGCCACGGTCAGCCTCCGCTATGGGCTATGTTCTCCGACGGCATCAGGTCTCGTCCTCGAGCACTGAGCCGGAGGGGGCACCGTGGAAGCACGCATCAGAAAGTTCGCACCGATCGCCGGGATCTTGTTCCCGGTCTTCATCCTGGCGGGCTTCGCCATCGAGGGAAGCCCGCCCGACGTCGACGAGCCGGCCGCCGAGATCGTCCAGTTCTACATCGACAATGAGTCGCAGACGATCATCGCAACATTCCTTGCCGCGCTGGGGATCCTGGCACTCCTTGTCTTCGGTGCCGAGTTGCGGACCCGTGTTCGCGACGCCGGGTCGCAGGTCTTGGCCACGATCGCCTTCGGCGGCGCTGTCGTCTGTGCCGCGGGAGCCGGCGTCGACTCGGCGTTGCGGTTCGCGCTCGCCAACTCCGCCGGCGAGACGAGCGACGAGGCGCTGCACGCTGTGTACGCGATCTGGAGCGGCTTCTTCTGGCCGATGCACCTCGGTTTGGCGGCCCTGGCCGCTGCGGTTGGTTTGGCGTCGCTCGAGTCCAAGATGCTGCCGACGCCCATCGTCGGACTCGGCCTGCTCGCTGCCGTGCTCCTCATCATTCCGGTCCTCCCCGTCACATTGGCCGGGATCGCGCTCGGTGCCCTCTGGTCGATCGCCACCGGCATCGTGCTCCTGCGTCGCCCCGCTGCGACACCGACCTGACCGCTGCACCCGCCCGCCGGGTCACCGTCGGTCACTCGCTTACCCAACGCGTCCGCATCGACGAGCACACAGCACACGACTGACCCGCCACCTGACGCCGGGTCGAGGACATGCTCCGGCGTCGGTGGGTGGTTGTTCACTCGAGGGTTCTGCAGCCTTCACGGGCCTTGGCGAGCACCGTCAGACAGTCGAAGAAGGTCGGCGATCTCGGCGGTGCTGACCACGTGCATGTCGACCACAACCAGGGCGATCCGCTCGAGGTCCAGTGATGGCATCTCACTAGTCATCTCCCTGCCTTCTCGCGCTCTGGTGAGGCACCGTGGTGCCGTCGCCACCGCGCACTCAAGCGTTGTCGCACCAGGGCGACCCGCTCCGCCAGTGACCCTGGCGGGGGCACCGCGCCGGTCTGCACACCGACATCGTTCATGTTCACGATCACCCGGATCCGCTTGGCGCGGCGTCCCTCGAACTCATAGAAACCGGCGAACTCGGTTGACATCTCCGTATTTGTCGGCGCGAGCCCCGGCGGATCGTAGGACCCGGTCATCTTGCCGTGGGTCCTGACCCGAATCGCAGCACGACGACCATCAGCCGACATGTAGGGGCCCTCCACGATCTCGAACCGAAAGTCCGGCGAGGCCCGCCAGAGCGCCGACAAGAACTCCTGCACATCGGCATGACCGTGCATCGTCGTCGGCCACGCATCGTCGTCGAAGACGACATCTTCGGCGTACAGCTCCGGGATGAGTCGCACGTCGTGCTCGTTGAGCGACGCAAAGAGGTGCTCAAAGACGTCCGTCACCTCAGCCCACGCCGCCCGCTCGACAACCTGATCTTGCCCCGACATCACCGACCTCCCGTTTCTGAGACCGCATCTCGTCTCACCGACCCGATGGCGAGCTCAAGTCTCTCTCTGCGCCCGCCGGCACACCAGTGGCGAACGCCCCTACATCCCCAACCAGGGCACACACACCAACAGCATGGAACGACACGGAGTGCCCCATATCGCCGGATTGGGGACAGACACTTTGCTCCTCGCCTGAGGTCCGAGGACCACCACAGTTCCGGCGAACTGTTGCGGGTTCACCCGTCCGGCTGCCAGCTCATAACGCGATCACCGACGGTGTTCGACCGTCGGATCGCCGGCGCGGTTATCGGGTGCTCGACTTGGGCCGGTACCGAGTGGGCGTGGTGAGGGTCAGGCTTGTCTGGGACTTGTCATGCCAGGCGGTGTTCGTCGAGGAACTCAATCGTCCGCTGCGTGTTCGACATGAGCGTGTCGGGGTCGAGCGAGATGTGGGGTAGTCCCTGGTTCAGCACGAAGGTGCAATCGGCCATTCGGTCTGCCGTCGCGCTCAGATCGTCGGGATCGAAGAACGCATCCTCCCCATTCGCGAACATGAGTGCTGGCACGGCGATCTCGGCCGCGTCGTCGAGGTGGTCGCGCTGCGTCCACTCCACG
>Ga0316197_10002543_pt1 | contig 13030 bp, 16 predicted proteins | sample OudBiesiAoxic_MG_FD_204939 | JGI IMG/M metagenome (GOLD analysis project Ga0316197, IMG submission 204939) | Coastal sediment microbial communities from Oude Bieten Haven, Netherlands - site A oxic | ecosystem: Environmental > Aquatic > Marine > Coastal > Sediment | place: Netherlands...
GCTTCGGCCAAAGGCACGATTGCGTTGGCCTCGACAGGCTCTGGCAGCACTGCAGCTGTCACTTCTTCCACCAGTGCGAGCGCTTCCTGAGCTTTGGCGCGGGTTTCGTCTGACATGGTAACTCCCTTCGATAAATACGTTTTTATGATTGTGGTCTATTCGAGGCGGACGCCTTCGCGGTCCAGTCTTTCACGAAGAACTTCGATCTCAATTGTCAGGTCACTGTGTTCGTTCAGCAGTAATTTTTCATTGCGCGCGGCATAGTTCCGCTCCAGATCATCCAACAGGGTCATGTAGTCTTCGCGCACTTTGGGCTGAGGGTTCTGCGCATAGATGTCGACGAATTTGACCGTCGCGTCGCGTGCACCTGTAAGATAGACGCCAAGGTATTTTCGCGCAGCGGTCAGGTCGCGCGGGTCTTCTTCAACGGATCGGATCAATTTGCGGGCGACCGACTGGAATTGTGCCATCTGATCGCTGATCTGTCTATCTGACACACGACGCAGCGCATCTGTCATGGCTTTTAAGGTTGCATCGGCCTCGTCGACAACGCGCGCCACGCGGTCTTGCTGAAAGGTATCAATGCCTTCCATGCCCTTGTGTTTAAGCGGATCAACGCCGAATGCCGCGATGTGAAGGCCTGCAACTGCCGCGCCGTAGAGAGTGGCAGCCACAATTCCGCTTTCATGACTGAACGCAGCCAATCCGATACCGGCCCCCGCCAGTGCTGCTGCCATCAATTTGCGCGGGATCGCGGGGCGCCTTGCTACTTTGCGCGCGTTATACTCAGCCTCAGCCTGCAATCCGCCGCGCAGCAACCACGCGCCCAGACATAAAGCGCCTGCGCCAGCCAGTCCCAGAACAAGCCCGATTGCGCCATTAAACAAAGCGGTGAACAAGAGTATCGCCGCCGGCAGGAACATAAGATTTGCGCGTGCACCCACTGGATCTACCTGTGCTGCGGCAAAGCTACCTTGCGCTTGCGATTGGGGCTGTGTGTTTGCTTTGGGGCTGTATTTTCCGCCGAACCGTTGTGCCATTCTACAGTCCTTGCAGCGCGCCGGATGCCACGCCAATCATCACGATCAGCAGGGCCACGTAGCTCGCTTTTTGAAAAGTAGTCGGTGTCATTTAGCGTCCCCCGAACGGCGTCTTTATCAAATATAGGCACACATGCCGCAGCGCACCAGTCTACTTTGCACGGCAACCCACGATTGTCGCGCGCCGCTGTGCATGCAAGCCTTTAAAAGCTTTGTACCAAGTTGATGTCAGTACTGCCGGAATCCCAGAGGGAAAAACGCTGAAGACACGTCATTTTTGACGGCGCTGGGGGGGCTTTGCTTGCACGCGTGGTCCGGGTTTGCGGGTACGTTTCACAGAACTTTTGCGCTGTTTGTCGGCGCCGCTGCGCGCGGTGTCTGGTTGCTCGGCCTCGGCGTTCATCCCCAGTTGGTCCCGCATCAGTTTGCGGCGCACTTCTTCCACCGCCCCCTGCTTGAGGTCCCCAAGCTGGAATGGCCCATAGCTGATCCGGATCAGCCGGTTCACAGACAGGTCGATTTCCGCCAAGGCGCGCCTGATCTCGCGGTTTTTGCCTTCGCGCAGTCCCACGGTCAGCCAGGCATTTGCGCCCTGCTGGCGGTCCAGGGTAACCTGCATGGGTTGGAAATTTTCGCCATCGGCTGCGATCCCGCGGCGCAAAGGCTCTAGGCTGTCGTCTGTTGGCCTTCCGTTGACGCGCACACGGTAGCGCCGCAACCATCCGGTCGAGGGCAGCTCGAGCTTGCGTTTGATCCCGCCGTCGTTGGTGAGCAGCAGCAAGCCTTCGGAATTGATGTCCAACCGCCCGATGCTCATCACGCGGGGCATGTCGTCGGGCAAATTGTCGTAGATTGTCTCTCGGCCCTTTTCGTCACGGTCCGTTGTGACCAGTCCCGTGGGCTTGTGATAAAGCCATAGGCGTGCCGGTTCGGGTGCGGTGACGGGTTTGCCTTCGACGGTGATCTTGTCGCTTGCAGTGACGTTCAGCGCGGGCGAATTTATGATCTGGCCGTTCACGGTGACGAGACCTGCTTCAATCATACGTTCCGCTTCGCGGCGGCTTGCAATACCCGCACGGCTGAGAACTTTTGCGATACGGTCGCCCTGAGGTGTTGATGTGTCCGACATACCGCGCGGCATAGCCTGTTTGCAGGACTTGCGAAAGGCATCAGTTTGCGGGCAAGTAGCATCATGCAGTTTAACACACATATGGAGCTTGCCCTGTCAGAGGCGCGTGCGGCCGCCAAACGGGGTGAGGTGCCAGTGGGGGCGGTTGTGGTGGACCCGCAAGGACAGGTCGTTGCGGCGGCGGGTAACAGAACGCGCGCAGACAATGACCCTACTGCGCACGCCGAGATGCTGGTTATTCGCGCTGCTTGTGCCGCCGCAGGATCAGAACGGCTTACGGATTATTCTCTTTATGTGACGCTTGAGCCTTGCGCGATGTGTGCGGCGGCGATTTCGGCGGCGCGTATAGCCAAGCTATACTATGGGGCAAGCGATCCAAAATCAGGGGGGGTGGCAGAAGGCGCGCGTGTTTTTTCGCATCCTCAATGTCATCACGTTCCACAAGTTTTTGACGGGATTGCCGCCGCTGAATCCGAAGCGATGCTCAGGGGCTTTTTTCTAGCCCGCAGGTAAGCGGATGCTGTCTTTATGTTTTTAGCCGGTACAGCCGGTGTGTGCCTTCAAGACCTTTGAGCGCCACATCACGCGGATCGTCGAACTCAAACTCTGCCGCGCGACCCAACATGATATGTGTGGCATCTGACAGCCTGATCTCATCGGGTGCGGCGGCCGCATTGATCCGCGCGGCTTTGTTGACGACAGTGCCGAAAAAATCGCCCTTATTTTCGATGACCTCGCCACTATGGACGCCGATTCGCAGACGTATCACCGGCGTTTGTGTGTCCGCAAAGGCCTTGCGCTGAATTTCGGTTGCCGCCGTCAGTGCCGCGCGGGTCGACGTAAAGGTCGACATGGTGCCATCCCCCAGCGATTTGACCAGCGTTCCGCCCGCCGCTTCGACAATGTGTGTGACGTCGTCCAGATGCGCGTCGATCCGGCCGATCCACGCGCGGTCCCCCATCGCAGCGGCAAGGGCAGAGCTGTCGACCACATCTGTGAACATCACGGTGGCCATTCCCTCGCGCCCCAAACCTAATTTGCCTTCTTGTGCTGCAGCCATCAAAGCATCAAGTGCTTCATGCTCGATCCCGATTTTGTCCATGTTGGAGCTTGGGTTGGAAATGTGAATTTGCACAATCTTCCAGAGGCCATGCTCCAACCCGAAAACAAAGCTGATCCGGTTTTTTGACAAAACACCTGTGGTTGGAAAAAAGATTTCGCCAGTCCAAAGCGCCCAGCCGATCTGGCCACTTTCATAAGCTTCAATGTTATAACCGCGGTAGTGGAAATCAGGCACCTCGTCGAAATGGTCGCCGATACCGCGCCTGAGCAATGCGCCGCTCCATAACTCGTTTTCTGCAGACCCGACGTAGCGCAGCTGTTCGGACGCGGACAGCATGTTGTTGATGCTGCCCTTGTCTTTGGTGCGAATGGCCTCGTTCCAGCGGATCACGATAGCTTCAATTTCTGGCGAGGTTTTATACATCAGGCTAGAGCGTGATCGCAGTCATCACTTCAGGTTCGATTACTTCCACATCGGGCAGACCATCGATCAGGTCTTGTGCGGATTGCTCCAGAATGTCGAAGGTTTTGTAGTGGCAGGGGATCACGGTTTTGAATTTAAAGTACTTTTGCGCCGCGTATGCCACCTGTTTCATATCCATGGTGAAATGCCCGCCTGCACTAAGGATGCCAATGTCCGGTTTATAGTAGTCACCGATCCACTCCATGTCTGCCATGATGCCTGTGTCGCCCGAGATATATATCGTCCGACCTTCGCCTTTGAGGATATAGCCCACTTCGCGCCCGACGGGTGCTTGCGGGTCTTGGGCATAGGAATTTGAGTGTAGCGCCGGCACCATGCTCACCGCGACATCGCCCAGCATGACCGTGCCGCCGATGTTGAACCCAATGACGCTGAGCCCGTCGTTTGTCTCGAAATAGCCCATAAAGTCATACATGCCGACCGCTGGCGCGTTCAGCGATTTGGACAGGGAAACCAAGTCGGCTGTGTGGTCAAAATGCCCGTGAGTAATCAGGATATGGTCTGCCCCTGCGGTGGCCGCGTCGTGCTGGTTCTCTGGCAAGCTGGGATTGCCTGACAGCCAAGGGTCAATCAGCAATATCTGATTTCCAATTTCGATGCGAAAGCTGCCATGGCCGAGCCAGATAATTTTCATTGAACCTCTCCTTCGTTAGGGTATCCCGACCTTAGCCGTCTTTTCCCAAGCTGGGGAGCCTGCGACGGGTATATTTTTGAATTGACCAAGGAGATGGTTTTGGACTGGACACGCGCGGTTGATGGATATTGCGAAAGGATGGGGCCGGAGTATTGGGCGGAACCCGTTAACGCGGTTACCAATCTGGCGTTCCTGATCGCGGCTTTTGTGATGTGGCGCCGGTCACGTGGTGTCATGATGGCGCGACTGCTTTGCATAATTCTTGGTGCCATCGGTGCGGGCAGCTTTCTGTTTCACACGCATGCACAGGTTTGGGCCGGTTTGGCCGATGTCATGCCGATCGCGTTGTTCATTCTGGCCTATCTTTTTGCTGTAAACCGTGACGCGGTAGGCCTGAGTACGAAAGGCGCTTTGGCCGTCACGGCACTGTTTTTCCCCTATGCGGCTGTGATGGTGCCGGTGTTTGCGGCAGTCTTTTGGTTGGGGTCGTCTGCAGCGTACGCACCTGTACCCCTGCTTATCCTGATTTACGCTGGTTTTTTACGCAACAAGCACCCAGAATTTGCCCGTGGTATGGCGGTTGGGGCAGTGATCCTTCTTATGTCACTTTTCTTCAGGACAGTTGATGAACCACTGTGCCAAGGCTTCCCGTTGGGGACCCATTTTATGTGGCATGTTCTGAACGGGGTGATGTTGGGTTGGATGATCGAGGTTTACCGTCGGCTGAGACTTGGCAAGGACGCTGTTGCGCGGTAAACGGCGCTCAAGCAGAAGAGGTAGAGACATGTCGATTGATGAAAGCACTGCGGCGCGTGTGGCAAAACTGGCCCGCATCAAGGTGGAGCCTGATGCGTTGCCGGCGCTGGCCGGAGAGTTCAACACGATTCTCGGCTTTATCGAGCAATTGAATGAAGTTGACATAGAAGGCGTCGAGCCGATGGTTTCGGTCACGCCGCAGGTGCTGAAACGACGCGCTGATGTTGTAACCGACGGCGACCAGCAGGCACGTATCCTGGCAAATGCGCCGGATGCGCGCGAAGGCTTTTTCGCAGTGCCAAAGGTGGTTGAATAATGACCAAGTTGAATGAAATGGGATTGGCTGCAGCGCGCGATGCGTTGCGCGCAGGCGAAACATCTTCGAAGGAACTGACACAAGCCTGTCTTGAGGCGATTGAAGGCTCGGGCGTTCTTAATGCCTTTGTGCACCAGACGCCTGAACTGGCGTTGGAGCGCGCGGCGCAGGCCGATGTTCGCATCGCACAAGGCGATGCGCCGGCGATGTGCGGCCTGCCAGTCGGCATCAAGGATCTGTTCTGCACGAAAGGCGTCGCTTCGCAGGCCGGATCGCGCATTCTCGAAGGGTTCCTGCCCGAATACGAATCTACCGTCAGCCAGAATTTGGCGGATGCAGGCGCGGTTATGTTGGGCAAACTCAACATGGACGAATTCGCCATGGGTTCTTCGAACGAGACGTCGGTTTATGGAAACGCCGTAAACCCGTGGCGTCGCGGCAATGACGACACGGCGTTGACACCGGGTGGATCGTCGGGCGGCTCGGCAGCGGCGGTTGCGGCTGACTTGTGCCTTGCGGCGACCGGAACAGACACCGGTGGATCTATCCGGCAACCCGCTGCCTTCACCGGCATTGTCGGGATCAAGCCGACCTACGGTCGGTGTTCGCGCTGGGGCATTGTGGCTTTTGCGTCTTCGCTGGATCAGGCAGGGCCGATGACCAAGACGGTGCGCGATGCGGCTATCATGCTTGAGGCGATGTCAGGTCATGACCCGAAAGACAGCACGTCGGCCGATCTGGCTGTACCGGATTTTGAGGCGGCGCTGACCGGTGATATTCGCGGCAAGAAGATCGGTATTCCCAAGGAATACCGCATGGAAGGCATGCCCGCAGAGATCGAAACCCTTTGGCAGGAAGGCATCCAGATGATGAAGGATGCCGGCGCAGAGATCATCGACATTTCGCTGCCGCACACAAAATATGCTTTGCCTGCTTACTATGTGATCGCGCCTGCCGAGGCGTCTTCGAACCTCGCGCGCTATGACGGGGTGCGCTATGGCCACCGGGCCAAACTGGATCAGGGCGACGGTATTACAGAGATGTATGAAAAGACCCGTGCCGAAGGCTTCGGTGCTGAAGTGCAGCGCCGTGTTATGATCGGCACCTATGTGCTGTCTGCAGGGTTTTATGACGCCTACTACAACCGCGCACGCAAAGTGCGGACGCTTATCAAACGAGATTTCGAGTTGGCATTTGACCAAGGGATCGATGCAATTCTGACCCCTGCGACGCCATCTTCGGCTTTCGGTCTGGGGGAAATGACGGATGCTGATCCGGTCGCGATGTACCTCAATGACGTGTTTACCGTGACGGTGAACCTCGCGGGTTTGCCAGGGGTTGCGGTTCCGACGGGTGTCGACGGCCAAGGCCTTCCGTTAGGCTTGCAATTGATCGGCAGGCCTTGGGAAGAGGCCGATTTGCTGAATACGGCTTTCGCGCTTGAGAACGCTGCAGGTTTTGTGGCCAAACCTGCCAAATGGTGGTAGTTTCGCGCAGGCGCTACAAAATCGGGTGGGTGTGCGTATGACGGTTCGACATCTCTTTTCTATCGGGTTGCTTGTGTCAGGCGTCGCCTGCGCGCCGCAGGTTCCGGATAGTGCACGCGGTGTTGGCTTCGATTCGCCCTCTGCCGTGCAGCAACGTGATGCGGCATTACAAGGTTCCGGCCCACGCGTGCCCTATACTGTACTGCCCCCGGAAGGCGGCACAGGCGCACCACCGCCAATAACCGGAACCGGGCCGGTGCCGGGTTCGGCAGAAGACACGGCCGCACAAACGACCTTGTTGCTGGAACAGACGCGCCCGACGGTTTCAAACGGGTCTACGCAGCCTGTCGCGAATAGTGCCGGTATTTCGCAAGAGAATAATTTTGATGCTGTGAGTGGCGAGCGTTCTATCGAGGGTGATGCGCAGCGACTGGAACAGAACCGCGCGCAGTATGAGCTGATCCAGCCGCAAGCCCTGCCGCAACGCGACGGGAACGACCAACCCAATATCGTGGCATTCGCTCTTTCAACGAACCACCCCGTTGGGACACGCGTGTATTCCCGTGCAGGTTTGAACGGTGCTGCACGTGCGGAACGAAATTGCGCGCAATATCCGTCGCCGGATCAGGCGCAGCTTGACTTCCTGACCCGTGGCGGGCCCCTGCGCGACCGCAGAGGATTGGACCCTGACGGCGACGGCTACGCATGTTCATGGAACCCCGCACCCTTCCGCAAGGCATCGCAGGGCGGATAGCGTGCGCTGGCACGCCTCACCGAACCACGGGCCGCGTCGGAACGGCTTAACGCCCAGCATTATCGTGATACATTACACCGCCATGGACACTTCGGATGCGGCAATCGAGCGGCTGTGCGATCCTGCAGCCGAAGTGTCGGCACATTATCTTATCAGTAACAAGGGTGAGACTGTTCAGATGGTCGCTGAGGACCAGCGCGCGTGGCACGCAGGTGCGGGTGAATGGCGGGGCCAAGACGACATCAATTCACGCTCTATCGGAATCGAGCTGGACAATACCGGTTTCGAGCCCTTTTCCGAACCACAGATGGCGGCGCTTGAGCGGCTTTTGTGTGATATCCGCAGCCGGTGGTCTATTGATCCGTTGAACATCATCGGCCATTCCGACATGGCGCCCGGCCGAAAGTTTGATCCGGGGCCGCGTTTTGACTGGTCGCGGCTGGCACGGCAGGGTCTTGCAGGACCAACGACGCCACCTGCGGCCACGGCAGAATTTGTTGAAACCGCACGTGCGGCGGGATTCACCGCGACGTCGGACGACGGGCTGCTGTTACAGGCCACCCGTCTGCGGTTCGCACCCTGGCGGGTGGGCGCGCAATGCCCAGAAGACGTGGAACTCTATCACCGGACCTGATGTTTGATAGGTCGATCAAGATATTTCCGAGCGTTGCACGATCTAAAAAGACCATTGACGCAATCGCTGTTTCGGCGCATCAGCCTTTCTGCGCGGAGAGCCGGATGGCCGCGACTTCCTTCGGGAAGGCGAGGAAAGTCCGGACTCCAAAAAGAAACGGTGCCGGGTAACGCCCGGGCGGGGCAACCCGACGGAAAGCGCCACAGAAAACAAACCTCCAGTCGCAGGGTCGGGAAACCGAAACCGGTGACAGGGAAGGGTGAAAAGGTGGGGTAAGAGCCCACCGCGCCGCTGGCAACAGGGGCGGCAAGGCAAGCCCCACCGGGAGCAATGCCAAATAGGGACCGCGTGTCGCAAGACGAGGCTGCTTTTGCCTCAGCAGGTCCGGGTTGGCAGCTAGAGCTGTGCGGGCAACCGTATGGCAAGAGGAATGGTCATCAAACCGGGGCAACCCGGGGAACAGAATCCGGCTTATAGGCTCTCCGCGCATATCGTCTCGTTCAAGGCGAGGGCTTTGGTCCTGCAACCTCTACAGGAGCCACCGGTATAGCGCGAAAAGCGTCATCGCTTGGGCTTTTGCAGTTGACTCGCGCGCTGATCGCAGTAAAAGCCCAACTTCAAGGATTACGCAGCCCCTCGTCCGAGCCGGGCAGCAGCAGGAGAATACACATGGCCAAGCCAACCACGATCAAGATTCGTCTGAACTCCTCGGCGGGGACAGGCCATTTCTACGTCACAAAGAAAAACGCGCGTACCATGACAGAAAAAATGGTCATCAAGAAATACGACCCCGTTGCGCGAAAGCACGTGGAATACAAAGAAGGCAAAATCAAGTAAGGTTTTGTTTTCATATGAGTATTGAAAAGGCTGCGCGTTGTGCGCAGCTTTTTTTTTGGATGCTGCCCGCTTCATATACCGGACGTCGACCGGCCAATTGGTTGTAGCCGTAAAGACAACGCTTCAGTGTATGTTGGCAGACAAAAATATGAAGGTATTGACTAATGATCGGGAAAAAGCGCCGCGCAGACCCAAGACCCCGCAGGCTCGGGGTATATCAGCTGGGTTTGTTATTTCTCCTGCCTCTCGGACTCGGCGCTTGCGGAGAGTCGGTATACGACACCATCGAATTGATGCCACCGCCGGCCGTCTATGTCGCAGGTGAGGTTGATCCGTTCCCAAAGGTCACAGAACAGACCTATGCCGAGCAAGCAGTACTGTTTTATGCCACTGATCGACGCCCCGCCACTGAGGAGGACGCAGGCGCATTTTACGCGAACGAACGCGGCTTTTTCTTGCGTGGCGGTTCGGTCACAGTGCGTGCTGATCCACCGTTTAGCGGTTGGGAAGAGGTCCGTGCCGCAAGCCTGACAGATCAACCCGGCAAAAAGCGCATCCTCCGGATGGCAGGTGTGGATGAATACGGTGTGCTACCGATCACCACGAGCAGCTTTGTCCCTGACAATAGTGAACAGGCAGAGAGAGACCGCGCCGGACGCGCCTTTAGTGCGGCGATCAACAAAAAGCTCGCATCGTCGCCCCAGAAAGACATCTTCCTCTATGTGCATGGATACAACGTTGACTTTGACTATCCTGTGCTGTCGTCCAAAGAGCTGCAGCATTACATGGGATATCGTGGCGCCTTTATTACATATGCGTGGCCTGCAACGCCGAACAGACTTGCCTATTTTAAAGACCTTGAAACGGCAGATGCGACCCGCAAGAATTTGCGTGAACTCATCATGTACCTGTCAAACAACACGCGGGCGGAAAATATTCATGTCATCGGATATAGTGCGGGGTCAAGGTTGGCGTTCGAAGCAGTGTATGACCTGACGCTGCTTCACCCGCCCGGGCAAAGTGGGGGACCAAAGATGGGCCAATTGATCCTCATCGGAAGTGACCTCGATCGTGGTTATTTCGTGCAAGCGTTAGACGATGGCGTGCTCGAACAAATGGATTCAGTGACGGTCTATATGTCTTCCACAGATGCGGCCTTGCGCATGTCGAGTTTTGCGCTGGGTCAGGACCGTCTGGGTCAGGTCTTTTTGCCTGACGGGAGCGCACAAGCGCAAGAGATCGAAAGGCGACTGCGTGATACGCCTAATCTCAACCTGATTGATGTGTCAGGGGCTGACGGTTCATCTTTTGGCAATGGGCACTCATATTTCCGGTCATCCCCTTGGGCCAGCAGTGACATGTTTGTATCGCTGATCTACGGATTGGATGCGCCTGCGCGAGGTCTTCAAAGGCCGGCAGATGGCGCCGTCTGGAGTTTTCCGCCTGATTATCCCGACCGGATCGTGCGGGCTGTTGCCACACGCGGTAGATAAAAGCACTGTATGCGCATGAAAAAAGCCGGCCTCGAATGAGGCCGGCTTTTTTGTTTGTAACACGTAGCTGACTATTCGCGATTGCCGAACAGGGACAGCAGCATCATGAACATGTTGATGAAGTTCAGATAGAGGCTCAGTGCGCCCATGATACCTGACTTCTGCATCCACTCGCTGTCGCCGTGATGGGCGTGTGCAAGGTATGTGTTCTTGATGTTCTGCGTATCGTAGGCGGTAAGGCCCGCAAAGATCAGCACGCCAAGTGCAGAAATCGCGAACATGATCGCAGGGGATCCCAGGAAAATGTTGACGATGGACGCCACAACCAGACCGATGACACCCATAATGAGGAAGCTACCCCAGCCTGAGATGTCTTTTTTGGTTGTGTAGCCCCAGAGGGACAAACCTGCGAAGGCAATCGAAGTGATAAGGAAGATCTGAGCGATCGACATGCCTGTGAAGGCAACGAAGATCCACGAGATCGACAGACCCATCACACCTGCAAAGGCGTAAAAGAAGGTCTGAGCCGCTGCGGCGGACATCTTGTTGATCATCGCGCCGAACATGAACACCATGCCAAGCGGGGCGAACATGACGATCCAGCCAAGAATATTCGGGGACAGCGTTACCGGATCACGGAAAACCGCCATCAACTGCGGCGCGGTGCCAACGGCCCATGCCACTGCGAAAGTGATTAGCATGCCTACGGACATCGTCGCGTAAACTTTGTTCATGTGGGTGCGCAAACCCTCATCAATTTGGGCAGCGCGGGTTCCGGCTGCGGACCGGATTGTATTCACGTCAGCCATTCTAAGACCTCCAACTAGAAATAACCGGCGCGTCAGGAACTCTGCGCGCTCTCACGCATGAATATCGTGGCCCCTTGTGGTCTTTTCAAGGCTTTTCGGTCGGGAATAGAACTATTTGGGCGAAAATGGTGAATGGAACCTAAATTTTCGCCCAAAACAGTTGGAAATCAATGTTTAGCGGCCTCTCCAATTTGCGGGCACGTCCCAGATGGTGAGGCGCGCTTCTGCATGGGCTTGGGCGGCCGTTACGCCAATGTCTTCAAGCGCGCGAGCATCCAGTCGAGCAAGTGCGCGGCGCGAACGCCATACAGCGAGTCTGTTTCGGGCGTTTGCGATCAATGAGCTCGGGGTTATCGGTTTTAGCGCGGAGCGGTGTACAACAAGTGCCATCGTAATTTCCTTTTGTGATGCATTTTTGATTTTTCATCGGATTGCTTGATGTATATGGCAATCTCGTCTAATATGAAAAGCGAATGTTTGTGAATTAAAGCATCAAGGATTTTGATATGAGAAACCTGGACGTCACGACCTTACGCTCTTTTGTTGCGGTTGCCGATTCCGGAGGCGTGACACGTGCCGCAGGATTTCTGCACCTCACACAGTCCGCTGTGTCGATGCAATTGAAACGTCTTGAAGAGCTGTTGGGGTTGGAGCTGCTCGATCGGTCAGGCCGTACGATCGCTTTGACGGCATCAGGTGAGCAGTTGCTTGTGTATGCGCGCCGTATGGTGGCGTTGAATGATGAAGTCATCGGCCGGCTTACCGACCAAGCCTACGAAGGAGAGATCGTTCTGGGGGTGCCACATGATATTGTGTATCCGGCGATCCCACAGGTTTTAAAACAGTTTAATGCCGCATTTCCCAGGGTCCGCGTCCATCTGATATCTTCTTACACCCGCGGTTTGAAAGAACAGTTCGGGCGCGGTGAATGCGATTTGATTCTGACCACGGAAACGTCGATGGAGCCGGGCGCAGAGACGCTGTGCCGCAAGCCGCTGAGGTGGATCGGCGCACCGGGTGGCGCGGCATGGCGACAACGGCCTTTAAAGCTGGCATTCGGGAAATTATGCACATTCCGGCCACGTGTGATCGAGGCATTGGATGCGGCAGACATTCCGTGGGAAGTGATTGTGGAAACCGATAGTGATCGCACAATTGAAGCGACTGTAAGTGCCGATCTTGCTATTCACACCATGATAGAAGGTACGGAGCCGCCACATCTCGAGCGGATCGATCACAATAGCGTCCTGCCTGATCTGCCGATGCAGCAAATAAATTTATACGGGGCAACAGCACGTTCAGGGGTGATACAAGACAGTCTGGCGGATTTCCTGCGGCGCGCCTTTTCAGGCGCCGACGCATCACGCCTGAAGGCAGTTTAGCCGTCAAAAGGCGACCATGAGCAGAAATGCTGCTGAGCTTTATTGTTTTTGTGGCCCTTTGTTTGCGCGATGTGTCCGCTTTCAGTGGATTACGTAAGAGTTCCGTTACGTCAACTTGGCTGGTTTAAGTGGATGTCTTCGCGCATAACGAGAATCGGTTCACTTGCAGAAATATGCGCGTTACAACCCAAGAGTGAGTTCTAATGCCTTACA
>Ga0316197_10002544_pt1 | contig 13030 bp, 12 predicted proteins | sample OudBiesiAoxic_MG_FD_204939 | JGI IMG/M metagenome (GOLD analysis project Ga0316197, IMG submission 204939) | Coastal sediment microbial communities from Oude Bieten Haven, Netherlands - site A oxic | ecosystem: Environmental > Aquatic > Marine > Coastal > Sediment | place: Netherlands...
TTAGAGCAGCACTTATTCACCTAAAAGTGATTAATAGCGTTGCAGAAATAATAAGGTCGCGAAGTATACAGATTAAGCAATTAAAATGTCGAATTATGTGAGTAAAAGCAGGTTATTTTTTGTTTTTTTTTTAATCACATTGAGATTTCAATAAGAGGGATAGATATTATCGCATGCGGCTCTTGCTTCGAGCAAAGTAGAACGAAGGATTTTTTATAAATAATTGAGATATGTATTTGAACTATTAATGTTGATTAAGCTTTTAGAGGGAAAATCGCATTAGGTAAATTGAAGTATGCATTATATATATGTAAGCAATAAACAGAATAGTTTATAGGCATAAGTATCGAAAATGCAATTGGTTAAGTAGATCACTTAAAACAACAAAGGTGTTTGCCTAATTATCTGGCCTGTAGACTCTAGTTTGAAAATATGATTCTTAGATTGAGACATTTATGCTTTCAAAAACTGAAAAAAGCATAAATGTCTCAATCTAGTAATATAGTTAACTAGGTTGGGACATTTATGAGTGCAATAAGTTTTTGATTTGTAAATACAGACTATTGTATCCACCACTACAGGACAACTGAATAAAATGTCGACCTAGAATTACTTTTATGTTTACATTCACATGCCGTCTTAAGGATTACATTTAAAAATGTAGAGGTATCAAGCTGCTCAATACATATGTTACCTAATGATCATTTGATCTCGTTCTGGTCCTACTGACACCATACTAATTGGGACGCCCATTAATTCCTCGATTCTATTAACGTAATGTTGAGCTGCAATAGGTAAACTAGCAAAGGTTCTACAACTGCTAATATCCTCACTCCAACTTTGCATTGTTTCATAAATAGGGCTTAACGAGGTTGTTTGAGGCCAAATTGGATTTTCAGTGTGCTCACCATCATAGGCAACACATATCTTTAAGTCCGCCATTCCAGACAAACAATCAATTTTAGTTAATGCTATTTCTGTTGCAGCCTGCAACTCAACACCATTTTTTGTTGCAACAGCATCAAAATATCCCATATCTCGAGGGCGGCCGGTTACCGCGCCATATTCATTTGCACTTTCACGGAAATTCTCTTGCTGATCCATCGCAGTAACTAACGTCCCAGTCCCTACCGATGAACTAAAAGATTTGGCTACTGCGACAACTCGCTCTGGGTGAAGGGCTGGTAAACCGCTGCCTATACCAGCATAAGCCGCAGTTACGTTTGACGATGTCGTCCATGGGTATTCGCCATATACCAGATCTCTACCTGCACCTAATTGTGCTTCAAATAATAGGTTAGCTTGTTTTTTTTGTAATGCTTTTAATGGCTCTGTGACATTACAAATAAATTTGCGCCAAGGCTCACTGACCGTTAGCAACCATTTGGTCATCTCTTCTGCTGTTTGTTTAAAGTCACAATCAGGGTACAAGGCTTTTAGCTGCGGCAATTTCCAATCTAGCATAAATTGAATACGCTCTAGCAATACTTCAGGTTGATTTAACCATCCTACTAAAATACCTTTTTTCATGACGCGGTCACCATAGGCGGGTGCAATACCTTGTCTTGTTGAACCGTAAGCCGCATCACCGAGGCGCAGTTCTTCTAAGGTGTCCTCTAAAGCATGCAACGGTAAACATAGGGTTGCACGATCTGAAATACACAAATTAAGTGCAACATTGGATGCTTTTACTTCATTAATTTCTTCAGTTAATGCTTCCGGGCTAATCACCATACCAGGCCCAAGTACAGCAATACAATTAGGGTTAAAAATACCACTTGGTAATTGATGTAGCTTGAATGTACCAAAGTCATTGACCACTGTATGGCCTGCGTTATTACCACCTTGGAAACGAATACTTGCACTCGCATCATCTGCTAAAAAATCAACAATACGGCCTTTACCTTCGTCGCCCCAATTAGCTCCTACTACAACAATTGACGTCATATTTTATCTCCTAATGATTGAAAGGTTATGTTACAGAAGAATAATAAATATGATAAATTAATTATAGTTATCACTTTAATATGAATTTCATATGGAAAGTGATCCTATTGTGCTTCTATTTTTTCGAGGAAAAACGATGCTGGATATTCATTGGTTAAAAACATTTGTAATGCTTGCTGAGCTTAAACACTTTGGAAAAGCGGCAACAGCGTTACATATGACGCAACCTAACGTCAGCTTGCATTTAAAGCAGCTGGAGAAAAAGACACATACGAAGTTAATTGAGCGTAGCCCTTTTAGGCTAACCCAAGCAGGCCATCGTTTGCTTCAGACTAGCCAAAAAACCTTGCAGGCACTCAAAGTTTGCCAAGCTGACATCAATGCCTTAAATGACCTTTCGCAAGGAACACTAACGATTGCCGCCAGTGATATCATTTCGAGAGTTTTACTGATCGAGCCCTTTCAATTGTTTAAGTTGGAGTATCCGAATATAGATCTTGCTCTTTTTAATAGCACATCCACACTGGCCTCATCACTGGTTAAAAGCGCAGACGCAGATTTAGGCATTGTAATTGCGCAAAAACAAAGCTTACCTTTACATTATACAGAGTTACAAACAGTACATTGGTGTGCATTAGGTCAAGATCTCTCTCTGCTAAAAGCACGACCTTTGAGTAAACTAATCGATGAGGTGCCTACCTTTATTTTACTTGGGCATGATACTCGAACCCGTGATTTGATTGATGTGGCCTTACCTTTATTAGCTTTTCTTGATTATAGAGTAATGGAAGTTGGAAGTGTCGATGCACAAATCGATTGGGCTGAAGCAGGGTTTGGTATCGCTATCGTGCCCGACTTTTCTGTGCATTACAAAAAAAACTTAAGTGCAGATATTCTGAGGCTGGATGAATTTCCAGCAACCAGTCTAGGGTATATTGTTAGGCAAAATCAAATATTATCTAAAGCAGTCAAACATCTTTTATCATTAGTTAAAGAGAAAATTGCAAGTAACAAACAAAAAAATAAATATAGCTCCTCTTAGTTATCCAACGCCCCTTATTTTTTTATAAAATGACAAATTTATACCTTATATTTTCAAAATAAGGTGTTTTATTGCTATCAAAACATTAAAACAAATATAAATGGTCTAATTCGGGCTTATTCGGCCTTGACCATTATTGCCCGAATCTATCCGAATGTGTGTAAATAATAGATGTGTAGCCCTTTTAACTCTCTTTGAAAGACATTTTTTGTGATGATTCTTCCACTATTTTTAGCATTTAAGCTACCGCTATTAAGAGTGATTATTGCTCTCTGAACTTACCTCTGATTCCCCATAGACTTATCACCAATGACAGACAAGGCGGTTTCCTGTTATTTCAATACAGCAAAATAGATAGCCGAAAGGTTTAAAAAAACAAGCGTTCTAGCGCCTCCTCGAGGCTAAGAACAGTTCAGAATCATGGACCCTTTTGTAGCATGACTAAAAAAGAACAATGTTATTGAAGGTCGGAAATTAATAAAAAGAGAGTTGTTATGAATTACCTTATTTCACCATCATTAATGTGTCTTGACTTGATGAAAGCTTCGGAACAATTAAGTTTTTTTAATGAAAAAGCGGACATGCTTCATGTCGATTTAATGGATGGCCACTATGTTAAAAACATTGCTTTATCAGTAGATTTTGTTCGCCAAATTCGCCCATACACAACCGTTCCAATTGATGTTCATATGATGGTAACGACACCAATGGATTTTGTTGACGGATTAATTGAAGCAGGTGCAGATTCAATTTCTGTACATGCAGAGACTATCAGCAGTTATGCATTTCGCATCATCAATCACATTAAAAGTGCAGGCAAAAAAGTGGGGATTATTTTAAACCCAGCAACACCTATTGAGGTTTTAACATCTTATATTCATTTAATAGACAAAGTAACTGTGATGACTGTGGATCCAGGTTATGCGGGGCAACCTTTTATTCCTGAAATGGTTGATAAAATCAAAGCGGTATATCAAATGAGAGAAGAGGGTGAGCATAATTTTTTAATAGAAGTGGATGGCTCATGTAATAAAAACACATACGGTCTGCTGCTCAATGCTGGTGCAGATGTTTTAGTAATGGGTAGCAGTGGTTTACTTAAACGCGGCATTCCACTTATTGAAACTTGGGAAATAATGCAAAACGAGATCGCACAATCTATCAGTGCTTAATTAAGTTTAAGGAATAAATTATGAAAGGCAAAGTGTGTGTATTTGGTTCTTTTAATGTCGATATCGTCGCAAGGGTTGATCGCTTCCCTTATCCTGGAGAGTCATTAGTCGCCAACAGTAGTACCACAGGAGCGGGTGGTAAGGGAGCGAACCAAGCGATTGCAGCGTTAAAGTCAGGTGCGAATGTTCACTATATTGGCAAGATTGGTGAAGATACCTTTGGTCCGTTTGCTCGTCGTTACCTTAAATCTCTTGAATTCGATGCATTAACCTTATTAACCACCAGTGACATACCAACAGGTAACGCATTGATTTTTGTTTCTGAAGGCAAAGGTGAAAATGCAGAGAATATGATTGCTGTTGATCCAGGAGCAAATATGACAGTCAGTCGTGAAGAGGTGATGCAGTTTTCCTCATCAATAGGTTATGCAGATATTTTACTGGTACAGCTTGAAAATAATATTGAGGCTATTGAGCAAGTGATAGAAGTAGCTCATGCAGGTAAACCATTGGTTATTTTAAACCCAGCACCTTGGCAAGAAGTCAGTAATGAATTATTGAAAAAGGTTGATTTAATTACCCCTAATGCCACAGAAGCACAATTTATGAGTGGCGTTACAGTGACCGACTTATCATCAGCCTCACAAGCGGCAGATATTATTCATGGACGTGGCTGCAAATCAGTCATTATTACATTGGGATCGCAGGGCGCTTTACTTTCAGTGGCGGGGGGTAAAACAGAAATCCCATTGTTCCCATCAACTCCAAAAGACACAACAGGTGCTGGTGATGCGTTTAACGGCTCACTTGCAGCACGATTAGCAAATGGCGATTCAATGATTGATGCTACTAGATTTGCTGCAGCCTATGCCGCGGTAAGCGTAGAAAAGTTTGGTGCAGCACCAAAGATAACCATAGAAGAAGTAGAAAAGAGATTGCTCACGTTAAGCTAAGAGATGAATAAAAAATTTACGATGACCATCGTAATAACAATCATGATGACATTGACAATGTTAAATGTGATTACCAACTGAAAACAAACAAGGATAGAACAATGAAACAGATGAAAAAGTTATTAATAAGTGCACTAGTTGCAGCAACGCTAACCCCTTTTGCTGCATCTGTAAGTGCTGCTGATAATCTGAAAATTGGTTTTTCAAACAGAACAATGAATGGTGCATTTTTTAATGCCATGAATGAATACATGAAAATTCATACTAAAGAAAAAGGCTATGAGTATATTTCAACGGATGCTCGAGGTGATTTAAGTAAGCAAATTTCCGACGTAGAAGACATGCTTTCTCAAGGCATCGACTATCTAGTACTTAATCCACAAGATCCTGAAGCCGGTTTACGTATTGCTAAAAGTGCAGAGCGTAAAGGAATTCCTGTCGTTGTTTTAGATAGTGGTATTCCGTTATCAGCGCCAGTCATTACACGTGTACAAGCTGATAATGAACAAAACAACATCATGCTCGGTGAGTTTGCTGTAGAGCACTACGGCTCAGATGCAATGAACTGTGTATTGGTAAGTGGTAATCAAGGTAATGTTGTTGGAGAAATGCGTCGTGTTAACTTTCTACGTGGAGTTATCGAAGCACAACTTCGTAAATATAATCAAACCAAACTAAACATCCTAAGCCAAGGCTGGGGGGGGTGGGATCAACAAGGTGGTCTGAAAGCGATGGAAGATCTACTGGTTGCGCACGGTGACAAAATGAACTGTGCATTTGCTGAAAATGATGACATGGCATTAGGTATGATTTTGGCGCTTAAAGCCTCTAATAAATTAGACCAAGTAACAGTGTTCTCTAATGATGGTTATAAAAAAGGGTTAGAGTCCATTAAGCGCGGTGAACTAAAAGCAACCGTTGGTAATAACCCTAATCAGCTAACCGAGCGAGTGGTTGAAGTCATTGCAGAACATGCAGCTGGCGAAACTCAGTTCCCTGACTACACCTACATCAAGCCAGTATTGATGGAACAAAGTAATGTTAGTGAGCACCTAGATCCTGATTCATTTTTCTAAGTGTATTCAGTCTAATGTTGCTTCGTAATGGCTGCATTAGACTCAACTTTACCTGCATGTAAACTTTAAATAAATATAGGTGTTGAAATGACTGATTATGCAATTGTTACGGATAAAGTTAAAAAAAGCTTTGGCGGTGTCCATGCTCTAAAAAACATTAATCTACGTGTGAAAAAAGGAGATATTCACGCAATAGTCGGAGAAAATGGTGCAGGTAAATCAACTCTGATGAAAGTACTTGCTGGTATCCATACCAAAGACAGTGGCACAGTCCTTGTTAATGGCAAAGAGGTGCACTTTACCTCGCCTAAACAAAGTAAAGAAAATAAAATTGGCATTATTTATCAAGAGCTTGCGCTTGCTCCAGATCTGACGGTTGCTGAGAATATATTTCTTGATGATCTTGGATTTGGCAGCGTTATCGTTAACCATAAAGAGCTCAATAAAAAAGCCGGTAGAGTGTTGAAAAACCTTGGCTTCAATATAGACCCCACAGTGAAAGTAGGCTCCTTGAGTGTGGCCTATCAGCAAATGGTTGAAATTGCTAAGTCATTAGCCAAAGACGTTAATATTCTGATTTTAGATGAGCCTTCTGCAGTTCTATCAGAAAGAGAAATAGATATCCTATTTAGTCAATTAAAATTACTTCAGGGTAAAGGCGTTACTATTTTATATATCTCACATCGTCTAGAAGAAATTTTTAGGATCGGTAATGCGATTACCGTGATTAAAGATGGTGAAACGACTAAAGAACTCGACCCTAAAGTCTGTACAGAAGATGACATAATTGAAGGCATGGTAGGCCGTAGTTTCGATAATCTGTACCCAGAAAAAAACGTTCCGCAAGATGAGCTTATATTAAAAGTAGAGAATATGTATACCAAGAAATTATTGCGTGATATTAACTTCCAAATTCGTAAAGGAGAAGTGGTTGGTTTAGCGGGCTTGGTCGGTTCAGGAAGGACTGAAATTGCACGCTGTTTATTTGGAATTGATAAAATGGATGGCGGTAAAATATTCAAAGACGGTAAAGAAATTTCAGTTCGTTACCCAGCAGAAGCCATGGCACATGGTATTGGGCTAGTACCAGAAAGCCGAAAAGAGCAAGGTGCGATACTGTCTAGACCGATTAGAGAAAATATGCATCTAGCTAACTTAAAAAATATTAGTAATCGCTTTGGTGTACTGCGTTCAAAAATAGAAAAAACGATTGGTAATGAACTAAAAGAAAAATTGAAAATTAAGTTAAATAGCATCGAAGATCCCATTTCGAGTTTAAGTGGTGGTAACCAACAAAAAGTAGTGATTGCGAAGTGGCTTAATACAGATTGTGACCTATTAATTCTGGATGAGCCTACACGTGGTGTAGATGTGGGAGCTAAGGTTGAAATTTACAATATAATCAGTGATTTAGCGAGAAAAGGATATGCTATTTTAGTTATCTCATCAGAGATGCCTGAAGTTATTTCACTTTCTCACCGAGTCTATGTAATGAGCGAAGGTAACTTAGCTTGTGAATTAGAAGGCGATGAAATCACAGAAGAAAACGTCATGCGATACGCGATACCAAAACGTGAAAGTGCGTAATCACTTAGAGCTCATTATTTTTGCGGCAAATTATGTTACTGCCGATTGCAATTTAATTAAGGAAAGTAAAATGGAAACCACTCAAAAAACAGATAGTCAAGTATCGACTCATGAAGAGCAAGCGCCTTCTCTAATGAGTAAAGCATTAGGCTTTATAAGTAATAATTCAACCTTTGTTGTGTTTGTTGTTATGTTGATTATCGCCGGATTTTTATCAGATAGGTTCTATACCGAAGGCAATATTACTAACGTATTAAGACAAAGTGTTCCATTAGGCTTAGCCACCTTGGGGATGTTGTACGTTATTATTACAGGTGGTATTGACCTTTCTGTTGGATCAATTATGGCCTTAGTATCAGTAGTGGTGGCATTATTAATTCCAGAATTTGGATTGTATACCGCATTACTTGGAGGAGCGGTAGCCGCAACTTTTGCAGGAGTGCTTTCAGGTATTTTGGTCACTAGCTTCAATATTGCGCCATTTATTGCGACGCTAGCTATGATGACGATTGCACGTGGTGTAGCACTGATTATTTCAAAAGGACAACCGGTATTCATTGATGATCCAGCATTAATTGATTTTGGAACTGGGTACTTATTTGGCATACCACTACCTGTTTACGTATTAGTTGCTTTCGCTATCGTTGCACACTTTATTTACAAACATACTGTATTTGGACGTTTAGTGGTTTCAATTGGTTCAAATGAAACAGCAACACGTTTTGCAGGTATTCGAGTGAACTACTTCAAACTTTCAGTTTATGCCATTAGCGGACTAGCATGTGGTTTAGCGGGTATCTTAGCAGCAAGCAGAACGGGTGTAGGTTCTCCAGTACTAGCGATTGGTTTTGAGTTAGATGTTATTGCTGCCGTAGTAGTAGGTGGTGCGAGTTTGGCCGGCGGTAAAGGCACTGTGATCAATACCATTATTGGTGTGTTAATCTTAAGTATGATCTCTAACTTAATGAATTTAATGAATATTTCAGGTTACAACCAACAAGTAATTAAAGGGGGGATTATCATTGCCGCGGTAATGTTAGAAAGCTTTAAATCCCGTACTAAGGTGTAGTGATAATAAAAATAATATGCAATTAGCTCATGATTTAAAGGCGTTCTCATAAGCCTATCATCACTGAACTAACTACTTTTAAAATCAATAATAAAGAATAAGTTTGCATGGTCGCGACTGAATAGCACAACTAAGTGCCATGCAACTGATAAAAACTAAACAATTTAATTATTTAAAATAGGAGTTTTATATGAAAAACAATCTTTTTTCGCTTCAAGGTAAAGTAGCTCTGATCACCGGCGGCAAACAAGGTATCGGTAAAGTAGTTGCAGGTTATCTAGCTGCTGCAGGTGCTGATATTGTGATATTTGACTTAGCAGAAGCTAATGATGTGGCAACAGAAATTGCAACTGAGTATGGAGTAAAAGCAAGTTCATATGTTTGTGACGTCACTAATCCGCAAGATGTTGCAGATAAAATTCAACAAGCTGCTAGCGAGATGGGCACATTAGATTTGTTATTTAATAATGCGGGTATCTGCTTACACAAAGAAGCTTTGGATTGTACACCTAGCGAGTGGAGTAAAGTCATTGATGTTAATTTAAATGGGGTGTTCTATGTTGCACAAGCATTTGCCCGTTTTTTAGTGGCTAATCAAAAAACAGGTAACATTGTTAATACCGCATCTATGTCTGGCAGTATTGTTAATATTCCACAATGCCAAGCTTCATACAATGCGTCTAAAGCAGGTGTAGTTCACTTGACCAAATCATTAGCTGTTGAGCTAGCGCCTAAAGGCATTCGTATGAATTCAATCAGCCCTGGATACATTCGAACAGAAATGACAGGTACAGTAAGGCAAGATTGGCAAGATACTTGGGTTGAAATGATTCCATTTAAACGTATGGGAACACCAGAAGAATTAGCTGGCGCGGTTATATATTTACTATCTGAAGCTTCAACTTATACTTCTGGGGCAGATATGATCATCGATGGCTGTTTCACCATTGTTTAATTGAAACCCTATTTTAATCACTATGACCATGCCTGCAAATGCGCAAGCATGGTTTATTGCTAAGGTTGACAAGCTATGCACACTTCCCCTTCTCAGCAAATATTAAAGACTTTAGCTCCATACCAAGGTTTAATTTTTGATATGGATGGTACCTTGATTGACTCAATGCCAGGGCACTTAGCCGCTTGGGAAATCACCGCTCAGCATTACCATTTTCCTTTCGATAACGACTGGCTGTATAGTTTAGGTGGCATGCCAGGCGACTGCATTGTTGAATTAATTAATCAGAAATATGCCCTACAGTTAGACCCGCCCCAAGTTTCACAATTTAGAATGGAAACTTTTGCTCAGTTTAAGAACAGTACCAATTTAATCACTATTACTAATCAGATACTTAACTACTATTATCAAGCAAAAAAATTAGCAGTTGGTACCGGTAGCCCAAGATCACATGCGGTACCTGTTTTAAAACAAACAGGCCTTTTTAATAAATTAGATGCCATTGCCACTGCCAGCGATGTCAGCAAACACAAACCACATCCCGATACTTTTTTATTAGCAGCGCAGCAAATGGGATTAGAGCCAACATCTTGTATTGTATTCGAAGATACTATACTTGGCATGGAGGCCGCACATCAAGCAGGTATGCACTGTTTTTTACTTGAGAATAATGAATTAATATTACACCCAAACGACACTCCTATAAATTAAAGTAAATTAGACGTTTGAATGATCAATACTTGCGTAATGTAAAGTAACTGTCTACTAAGTTATTATATAATAGGAAGTTTGGTCGCTTGTTATACTCGAAAAGCAACAAGCTAGTTTTATGTTATCTTGCAAGGGCCGAATAATATTTCACTGAAAACTGTGGCTGATTAAATATACAATTGATGTTATTAACCGCCTTATCTCTTATTATTAGATCATCAAAGGAAGCTTAATGTTACAGCTGGAGCGTCATAATCGTATTGTAGGGTTGCTCGAACAAAATGGTGCGATGCGAGTTAATCAAATTGCTTTAGAGCTTGCCGTCTCACGCGAGACTATTCGTCGAGATTTAACTATGCTCGATAAAAAAGGAGTCTTGTTACGCAGCCATGGCGGGGCCTTACTCGCGGACAACTTCAAAACTATCAGCAGTTCTTATAAAGCACCTATTTTACCGGATAGACTCCAAGCAGACTCTTTTCGAACGCGAACTACGATAAATGTAGATGAAAAATCAAAAATAGCACGCAAAGCGCTTTCATTGATAAAACCCGGCGATACCATATTACTCGACTGTAGTAGTTCAAGTTGGTTTCTTGCTAGGCAACTATCGGATATGGAATTAACTGTAGTTACACAATCGACCAGTATTATTAATACTCTTGTTTCACGTAATTCAATACGTTTAATTGGTTTAGGAGGTGATTACTCAGCCTCTCAGGAAGCTTTTTTTGGAGAAATGGCTGGTAAGCAATTAGATGAAATGAATATTGATACTCTATTTTTTTCGTGCCAAGGTATGGATCTAGATAGAGGAATATTTGCAGAAAGTAGGGCTCATGAAGCTTTATTGCAACATATGTTTTTAGCTGCAAAAAAAGTTGTGCTACTAGTTGATGGAAGTAAGCATAGTAAAATTGGTAGTGAGCGAATCTGCGGTTTTGGTGCTTTAGATGTATTAGTAACGGAAAAATTCAACGACCCTTTACTAGAAAAAGAAATGATATGGCATAATGTTAAAGTATTAACGATATGAATATGTTCTGGTCAATAATAAATAAACAAAGGCAACTAAAATGAGAGGTAAAGTATGTGTTTTTGGTTCGTTTAATGTTGATATCATGGCAAGAACGTCTCGCTTTCCATTACCTGGTGAGTCTTTAGTAGCAAATAGTAGTATGACTAGTGCTGGTGGTAAAGGTGCAAACCAAGCGTTGGCTGCTTTAAAATCTGGCGCAAATGTTCATTATATTGGAAAAATAGGTAAAGACTCATTTGGCCATTTCGCAAGACGTCATTTAAAATCCGTAGGCTATGATGCCTTAACAATATTAGAATCTGAAGAATTACCAACAGGTAACGCATTGGTGTTCGTTTCTGAAGGGAAAAGCAAAGTAGAGAATATGATTTGTGTTGATCCCGGAGCCAATATGACGGTCACTGATAAAGAGATCGCAAGGTGTGCCCCTTCAATTAGTTGTGCCAAAGTGATCTTGGTGCAATTGGAGAATAACTTATCTGCTATTAAGCAAGTAATTAACATCGGTCGACACAACAATGCCTTTATTATATTAAACCCAACCCCGAAAAAAGTCGTTGCAGATAGTCTCTTGCAATCCGTTGATTTAGTCACTGCCAATCTTAACCAAACGGAATTTATGACAGGAATTAAAGTGGAAAATGAACAAAGTGCGATACTTGCGGCCAACAAACTGCATCAACGAGGCTGCAAAATAGTGGTTATTACTATGGGGTTATGGGGGACATTCTTGTCCAATTTAGGGGAGCAAAAGCTTATTCCTGCATCCCCTTCAAAACCAATTGATAGTACTGGTGCATCGGATGCCTTTAATGGTGCATTAGCTGCTAAAATAGGCAACAATGAAACTCTTGAAGATGCCATTCACTTTGCTTCTGCTTATGCCGCGGTTAGTACCGAAGAGCTAGGTGCTGCCCCGGATATTAATATTGTTAAAGTAGTAGAAAGGCTACAAACATCTTCGTAGTTAAAAGCCTCGACTTAACCGAATAGGTCAATATTTTATATCTATCGTGCTTACTTCTAGTTTGCTGGCTTGTGAATGCTGGGTGATAACATGCATCATCTGATTGAACTCACTAGGGGAGTTTTAAGAGCCTAGACCATCCCGCCGCAAGGGCGGAATAGCAATGTAAGTAGTAATCAAAAAGCTCCGATAAACGCAGATGAAGCTATACCAAATTAATCTAATTAAAATTGTGGTATTAAGAGTAGAAGAAGCTAGCAAGCTAACTCAAACTACCTCGAACAGCGCAGACGAATCTATTAAGCCGGCAGTCAAATTAAACACCAGATTGATCAATTATCTAATTTACAACCCTTGTTGGTATTGTGCGTTAGTTGACACGGTTACCATACCTGTCACCGTTGCTGCTGCTTGCTGATCACCGTCTAAGAAATCCTCAAAGTGCTTTATTAACTGCGCCTTATCCTGCTTCTCTTTTGAACCTGAACCAATATCAGTAAGGTCGATAAAGA
>Ga0316197_10002545_pt1 | contig 13030 bp, 21 predicted proteins | sample OudBiesiAoxic_MG_FD_204939 | JGI IMG/M metagenome (GOLD analysis project Ga0316197, IMG submission 204939) | Coastal sediment microbial communities from Oude Bieten Haven, Netherlands - site A oxic | ecosystem: Environmental > Aquatic > Marine > Coastal > Sediment | place: Netherlands...
CGTTCAGGTTTACACATTACAGGTGATGAAATTGAAGAGCATATTGAGCTATCCGGCAGTGACTACGAGTTGAATCTGACGGTCGGTGACTGGGCGTTGCTTGATATCAATAAACATCGCCTGGTATGCCGAATGGACAGGAAAAGCCTTTTCAAGCGCCGTGCGCCCGGAGCGGACCGGCGCGAACAACTGATTGCCGCAAATGTAGATACCCTGTTCATCGTGTCATCCTGCAACAACGATTTTAATGAAGCGCGTATTGAACGCTACCTTGCGATAGCACGGGAAGCAGACGTCATGGCTGTGATCATCCTTACAAAGGCCGATCTTGTCGATGATTGCAGTGATTTCGTGCAAAGAGCAAGCAAACTCGCACCCGCCGTTCAGGTTGAACCGGTTAACGCACTGCGGGGCGATACACTTGAATGCCTGGCCCCATGGCTGAAAGGCGGACAGACAATTGCACTACTCGGTTCGTCAGGTGTTGGTAAATCAACACTTACCAACACACTTCTCGGCCTGCAGGAGATTTCAACACAGGCCATACGTGAAGACGATGCGAAAGGCAGACATACAACCACCTCGCGATCAATGCACCAGTTACCCGGCGGTGCATGGTTGCTCGACACACCAGGCATGCGGGAACTGCAGTTAACCGATGTTAAAACAGGGTTGGATGATGTTTTCGCCGAAATATCAGTGCTCGCAAACAGTTGCAGGTTTACGGACTGCGATCACGTTGACGAGCCTGGTTGCCGTGTGAATGAAGCTATTGAGGCCGGTGAGATTGATCAGACCCGGTTGGACCGGTGGCGCAAGCTTGCGCGCGAAGAGGCATTTAACAGTAAAAGTATTGCAGAACGCAGAGCAAGTGACAAAGCACTTGGACGAATGTACAAGAGCATCATAAGTGGTAAGAAATTCAGACGAAACACATAGAAGAAACCACCGTTTCACCAGGACTTAAACCGTTTTCATTAATGCGGAAATTGCCCGTAAAAACTTCATGAGTCAGGTTAAGGTATATTTACGATTGCTGTACTTTAAAAAACTCCGGACAACAGGCCCCAATGACCCAAGAGACAGAGCAAACCAGAACCGGTCTCCCCCCGGACTACAACGAGGCATCAAAACACTCATTTTGCGTGTTGCCGTGGTTGCATCGCTTCGTCAACCTCGGTGGCGAGGTTCAATTGTGTTGTACTGCGGAAGAATTTGATCACAGCTATATTCGGCAAGACTCAAACCAGCCTATCAACATCACCGATGGCCTCAGTGACGAGCAGATTGGTGCGACACGTCATATGCGCGATATCCGCTCTTCCATGTTGAAGGGTGACTGGCCTGCGGCCTGCGAGCGCTGCAGGCTGACCGAGGAAACCGGCGGTTGTAGCCGCCGACAGGCAGAAAACCAGCATTTCGACGAACATATCCCGTGGATTCTTGAAAACACCAATGAACAGGGGCACGCACCTGTACGTATTCGTTCCCGCGATTATCGACTGGGTAATCTGTGTAATCTGCGCTGCCGCATGTGTCACCCACGCGCCAGCAAACTGCTCATGGAAGAATGGAACGAAGTGGCCCGGCCGAGGCTCAGGATCGATGGTGAACGGGCCGCCGAATACAAGAACATGACCTGGTTCCACAACCAGCAATTATGGGATGATTTCACGGCCCACTGCCATGATCTGGAGCACCTGCATTTCGCCGGCGGTGAACCGCTCATCATTCCGGAGGTTCAAAAGGCGCTGGAGATCTGTGTTGAACAAGGCGTCGCCGGGAACATCGAGCTAACCTTTAATACCAATATGACCAAGATCCCCGCACGGCACCGGGAACTTTGGCCACAGTTCAAGTCAGTCAACCTGCTCTGCAGCATAGACGCCTATGGCGAACTGAATGACTATATTCGTTATCCGGCGAAGTGGATCCGGCTTGCACGCAATCTGGATATCATCGATCAACAGCACGAAGATCTGAATCTGGTGCGCGCCACGCTGAGTGTCACGGTTCAGATTTACAATATTTTTCATCTGCACGAATTGATTGACTACGCTCACGAGCGTTTTAGTTTTATACGCGCCATGCCCAACCTCGTGCATCTGTCGATTCCTGATTATTTTAATATTCAGCACCTGCCCGATGATCTCAAGCAACTGGCTGCCGAGCGGCTTGTGGACTTGAGATCCCGGCTTGTACAAGCCGGAGAGACCGCCGGTCTGAACCAGATCGACAGCACCCTCTCCTTTCTTGGTATGGGCGAGCACTCCCCTTACCTGATGAATGAATTCAAGCGGGTTACCCGCGCTTTTGACGGCCTTAGGGGCGAATCCATTACCGAACTGGTTCCGGAACTACAATCTCTGATGGAAGGCTCAGAAAATGCGAATGACAAGCTCAGGTTGGCCATCAGCCAGGCCCGTTGGCTAGGCGGCAAGATCCGCAACCGTTTGCTGGGATGAAACTCCCGGCATCCAGATGCCTTACCGGAGTCGCCTCCCAGCGGCGAATTTGACCGTAAACCTGAAAGAAACTTGTTCCTGAAAGTATTGAGTTCAACACTTACAATAAACCCTTCCACAATTTTTCATTCAGATATCCAGTGGTGATCGGGCTCCAAGCGCACCGCGCTCCACGACATGTGTATATCATTGTGGTTCGCAAATCATTGTGCCCAAGCAATTGCTGAATAGTACGAATGTCCGTACCCGACTCCAACAGGTGTGTGGCGAAAGAATGACGCAAAGTATGACATGTGACCCGCTTGTTGATACCTGCTTTGCCTGCCGCCAGGCCAATGGCTTTTCTAACCGTGCTCGAATGGACATGCCATCGGTAAAACGCACCGGACTCTCGAGGATGGTTGGAAATCTGGTTACTTGGGAACAGGTACTGCCAATAGAACCGGTGGCTTGATTTACCGAGTTTTCGATGAAGCGCAAGAGGCACCTTTGCAACCCCCGACCCTGCCGCACAGTCGCACTCATGAAGATGTCTGACACAGGCAATCTGTGCACTCAGAGCCTCTTCGAGATTATCTGGAAGCACGGTAATACGGTCTTTGCCACCCTTACCGGCATGAATTCGACCCGTGTGTCGCGAAAAATCCAGGTCACCTACCCTCAGACGCAAACATTCCGTCACACGTAGTCCCGCGCCGTACATTAAACTGGCGGCGAGGTACTGGGCGGGAGGAACGTTTCCAAGCAACAGCCGCACTTCGCTCCTGCTCAACACCACCGGAACCCTCCTTTTCGGTTTGGCACGAACCACTTCATCCAGCCAAGGCAGCTGGATCTCCAGAACCTGTTTGTACAAAAATAGCAGAGCCTGTAGCGCCTGGTTTTGTGTTGACGGTGAAACTTTCCGTTTAATGGCCAGGAACGACAGGAATGCTTCAATCTCGGTTTTTGCCATTTAGTCAGGGTGACGTTTCTGGTGAAATATGATGAACCTTTATATCCAGCCCAGATACGCTTTCTCCGTCGCCAGACTATATTGACGCACCCGGATCGCATTGCTAACACGCTCTAACAGACGTGGTTCAGACATCTCATTTCCATGATTTCGTTATTCACAAAATGTACGGAATTTTGCTAACGAATTCAGTGGCCAAGGATGTACAATCAATGTAAGAGCTTTGCTACTTATCCACACCCATTCTCGTTTTTACCGCGTTTGGAGTCCAAAACATGCTCTTACAAAACAAAAAGTTACACACCCACCCAACCTCATTATGCCCAATTTACGTGCATAACAAGCCCAATTCTCAATAAGTGTAGTTAGCTGCCTATGCAACCTACGTCTAAATTTGAAGTAGAATCAAGTCATGCCGACCATTCTTAGAATTGGACCTTTTCGCTTCTTCTATTATAGTAACGAGCAAGGTGAACCTGCGCACATTCATGTCCAACGCGATAGAATGTTGGCCAAGTTCTGGCTAAAGCCTGTTTCTTTGGCTGGTTCAACAAGATTTTCACCTAGAGACCTGAGACAAATTGAAAGACTGGTTGTCGAAAATAGAGAAACACTAATGGAGAGATGGGATGAGTACTTTGACAGTTGAGCTACATCCACAAGCGCACAGGGTAAAATGTACAGACGAAGCAATTATCGTTGAGTTGCTCGACGGCCGTACTGTTTCGGCACCTCTGGTGTGGTTTCCCAGGCTTTCTCAAGCAAACGTTGAACAACTAGAAAACTGGGAACTTCTGGGTGATGGAGAAGGTATCCACTGGCCCGACCTGGATGAAGATCTAAGTGTTGCGGGTTTACTTGCAGGCACTCATTAAGTCGTCAGCTAACAAATCATTCAACCGGACGCAGGAAAGTTTCGTGGCGCGTTTCCGCGGAAACGTCGGCGCGCGCGCCGGTTAATTCAAACGTTATGTGTAAGGGAGCAATGTGAGTCCAACAGTATTCAGAGAAGCCGGATACAGGTTCTTTTTCTTTTCCAGATAGGAGGAACGCATGCACGTTCATATTGTTTCTGGGGATGGAGAAGCCAAATTCTGGCTTACACCGGAGATTGAACTCGCAAAAAATTACCACTTTTCTCCAAAACAACTTAAAGTAATAGAGTCTCTTATCAAGGAGCACTTAGATGAGCTCACTAGCGCCTGGAAAAAACACTTCGGAGGTTGAGATAACACATATCTCGTCTCATGGAGTCTGGTTGTTGGCCCAAGGTAAAGAAATGTTCATGTCCTATGAAGATTTTCCTTGGTTTAAGGATCAAGCTGTTAAGGCAATCATCAATGTTGAGGAGCAGTCACCTGCGCATTTCTATTGGCCGGATATCGATGTTGACCTATCGAGTGAAATCATTGAACACCCAGAAAAATACTCACTTAAAGCGGGCAACACATAACAAAACGTTAAAGTTCGTTCCGGGCCTGCGCGCCTCCACCGGACCCAAAAAGGCTGCGACTTTTTAGGCCGCCTAACTCAAACGTTAGCTTCAATTGTGCTTGCATCAAGCAAAGTGCTACTTTAGTATCACTTTATGAGAACTGAACTAGTAACCACCCTAAAACGAAAAGCGACGGAATTGCTTTCCGAGCTATCTCGTGACAAAGAGCCAATTCTAATTACTCAACACGGGCTGCCCTCGGCTTACCTGGTCGATGTTGATAGCTTCGAAAGCCTTAAAGGAAGAGTAAAACTTCTAGAGGGTATCGCTCGAGGCGAGCGTGCAATTGAAGATGGTCGGACCGTTTCTCACAAAGAAGCAGAATCCAGAATGTCTCGATGGTTGAAATAGTCTGGACCGAACCTGCACTTTCTGATCTTGATGCAATAGCAGATTTTATTGCCTTGGAGAATCCAGTTGCTGCACAGAAGTTGGTACGAAGAGTTTTTATGCACGTCGAGCAACTCGCAGATCATCCAAAAAGCGGATCAAACCCTGCGGAGCTCAAAGGCCGGAACTATCGGCAAATTGTCGAACCTCCATGTCGAGTGTTTTACCGCCACGATAATATTCGCGTATTCATTCTGCACGTGATGCGAAGTGAACAACGACTTAGCGCTAGCAAACTGAAGCGGAGTGGTGGGCGTGAGAGCTAACAAATCGTTAAAGTTCGTTCTGGTGCTACGCGCCTCCACCGGACCCAAAAAGGCTGCGCCTTTTTGAGCCGCTTAACTCAAACGTTATGTGCATCGCAAACAAATCAATCGGAGAACTTAGATGATTAGTAAATTGAAAACCCTTTTGCCCTACATCCTCGTTGGTGTTGCAGCAATTGCGGTTGGTAAGGAACCTGTAACTCGGTACAACAATGTTCTTTTCCAAAGCTCAATAACCAAATCTGACGGTACAGACGTACTAATTCGTGAAGCCTTCTTCCCGGTTGGCTGGACAGCACCGCGTCATTACCACAATGGAAACTTATTTATATATGTAATCGAAGGAGAGTTTGAGGTAACGCTGGATGGCGAAGAAACAAAGATTTATAAATCTGGTGATGCGTTGCAAATGAGAGCCGGAGTTGAGATGGATGCCCGGAACCCATCTGATTCACTAAACTTGAAATTGGCAGTTTTCCAGGTCGGTAAACCCAATGACCCTTTTGTAGTACCTGTAGAGTAAGTTGCTCATAACAAAATGTTCAAGTTCGTTCCGGCGCTGCGACCCTCCACCGGACCCAAAAAGGCTGCGCCCTTTTGGGCCGCTTTACTCAAACGTTATATACCTCAGATTGTGAATGGTACTAAATAGTGGTACTATTTCTAAATGAAGCGAAAGCATCAGAGAACGCTAGAGCAGATCTTCAATCGGCCAACTAGCGGCAGTATTCCGTGGAAGGATATTGAGTCTTTGTTCAAAGCGTTGGGAGCGGACATTTCTAAAAGAGCAGGCTCCAGAGTTGCAGTAGTCCTCTTTGGTGAAGTTCGAGTATTTCACAGGCCTCACCCCTCGCCCAACACTGTCAAAGGAGCAATTTCCAGTATCCGGAAGTGGTTAGAGCAATATGAGGTGACACCATGAATATTATGGAAGTCGATGGTTACAAGGCAAAAATTGAATATGATTCTGAGCTTGATGAGTTTCGGGGTGAAATTCTTGGACTTAATGGAAGTGCAGATTTTTATGGTAAGAATCCAACGACTCTGAGACGTGAATTCAAGGCTTCATTAGCAGTATTTCTAGAGGTTTGTGAGGAAAAGGGAATATACCCCACAAAAACTTATTCCGGTAAATTTAACCTCCGAATTCCACCTGGGTTGCATAGTAAGATTGCAAACAAGGCAACAGCTGAAGACAAAAGCATAAACCAATGGGTGTCTGAGGTCCTGGAGCATTCGGTAGGTGAGTGAGCCGGTATATAACAAAGCGTTCAAGTTCGTTCCAGCACTGCGTGCTTGCATCGGACACAAAAATGCTACGCATTCTTACGCCGCTTAACTAAAACGTTATACCGTGTCAGCAAACCCCGTAAACTGAAACGACTTCTTTTTTATTCCCTACCGGAGAATCTTAAAATGTCACAGAATCGATTACCAAGACTCGCTCACGTTGTCTATCGGACCCGAAAATTTGAGGAAATGCTCGTTTGGTATAAAGAAATGTTCCATGCCAGGGTTCAGCATCAGAATCCGGCAATGGCATTCCTCACTTATGATGACGAGCATCACCGATTGGCATTTATCGACCTGAGCGTTATTCAGCCGAATGTGGACGAATCGGAGAAACGTGGGCTAGTTGGTGTTGAGCATATCGCCTACACTTACCAATCACTGGAGAGCCTGTTCGAGAACTACACGCGCCTCAAGTCCAAGGATATTCTGCCTTACTGGTGCATCCACCATGGCCTCACAATCTCTATGTACTACGCAGACCCTGACGGTAACCAGACTGAACTCCAGGTTGACTGCTTCGAGACCACAAAGGAATGCAACGACTACATTTGTGGCCCGAGCTTCGCCGTCAACCCGGTTGGGGTGGAATTTGACCCAGAGGACTGGCTAAACCAGGTACGCGCAGGAAAGTCGTTTTCCGATTTCCTCGTACGCCAAGTACACGAGCCAGTTTCTCCGATTCGCGGTGCCTTGGGCGCGGTCTAACAAAACGTTCAAGTTCGTTACGGGCCTGCGGCCCTCCACCGGACCCAAAAAGGCTGCGCCTTTTGGGTCGCTTAACTCAAACGTTAGAACTCATTCGGAATTCATACACGGAACTTGAAAATGGAAACTGATGAAAGCATTCAATTAACAGATGAATCTGTTTATCCTGATGAAAACGTTTTGAAACGTGTGCTAGGTCGTTCGTACGGAGCGTACACGGATTTACTCAATCTTTACGAAAATAGGGGGTTGAGTTTGGAGTGGCGGTACTATAAAGATGGCAAAGCATGGCTCTGTAAGGTACAACATAAGAAAAAGGTCATTGTATGGATGTCTGCCTGGAAGGGGTATGTTCAGGCTGCTATTTATGTTCCTGTGCGAATTCTAGATGATGTTTTAAGCCTGAATGTTTCGGAAGAAACAAAGAATACGATTGGCGGCACAGAGAACGTGGGAAAAACAAGGCCGTGTATCTTTGATATCAGGAATAAGAAGTCGATTAAAGACTTTGAAACGGTTATGGATTTTAAAATATCCGTAAAATGATGAGAGAAAGTTCTAACACTCCCCAAGCAGACGCTCAATGCTTCGTTCCGCTTTTGCGAATGGCTTACGCCACTATATCGCAAAGCTGCACTCCCGCATTGGCGCTGCTTACCGAGGCGTTATGTGTTTATGATGCTGACTAGACATCTTAAATTATCTGCCCTCACTGCTTTGGCTATAGCAATCACAGGATGTTTTGAGAACAATGAGAATTATACTAAACAACAGGTGTGTTCTAACAACTGGTACTTGTTGGTAGAGAAGCAAATTTCAACCGGTGACAGTCAAGGACATGGACCGGATTTGGGTTCTATTGAGTGGCGATCAACAATTGAGTTTAAATTAGGAATTCGAGATCAATCTGGAAATCCAGCATTGGATACTGAGCAATGGTGTAACTATATTAATGAACATTTCATTAAGCCCACCACATAACAAAACGTTCAAGTACGTTCCGGAGCTGCGCGCCTCCACCGGACCCAAAGGACTGCGCCTTTCTGGGCCACTTTACTCAAACGTTAGGCGTCACTAGAGAGATATTCATGAACTGGGAAGCGATTGGAGCAATTGGAGAGATCGTCGGTGCGCTCGCCGTAGTAGTGACGCTTGTCTATCTGGTCATACAGATCAGGCAAAACACCGCAGCTGTCGCAACGGCAACCTACGAAAGCACGATGACAGGTTTCAACGATATAAATGTCGTTGTTGCGAGCGATCCGGAGCTCGCCTCTTTGTTGGATCGGGGAACCCAGAACCTTGATGCATTGAGCGCGGAAGAAATCACCCAATTCAACTTTTTAATTCGCTATTACGCCAACCAATGGTGGAAGTTATTGAAGCTGCATGAGCGAGGAAGCTTATCTGCAGAGGATTGGAGCGTATTTGCTAGAGAAGCTGCTCAGTTTCTCGATCAGCCAGGTTGTCGACCTTTTCGGGCGCAGCTCGGCAACGCCGCTTAACTAAAACGTTTTATCAATGACCGGTGGGTCAACTATATGCTGCTTAATCAAAGAGATGTGTGTAATATCTCGTGTGCGGGTGTTGGGACTGCTAATGTGTGGGTAGGGGTGTGCTCAGATTGATGGAGGCTGGACAATGCGTGATGAACAAGAGATACGGGATTTATTCAACAATTGGATAAAATCAACGACTGAGGGAAATTTGGAATTGGCTCGTCAATGCATTGCTGACGACGCCGTGTTTTTTGTGCCTGGCGTTGGCGAGATGGATAAGGAGTCGTTCGCTCAGGCTGCTGCAGGGGGATCACCTGAAGAATCTCCGATTGATTTTGATCTCAATAGCAAGCTCCGTGAACTAAAGGTGTTTGGTGACCAAGCCTATATTTGGGTTGAATCGACCCTTGTATGTTCTCCCAAAAACGGGGATCCAGCCACACTAATGGCGGGACATTCTCTTTCGATATTAGAAAAGCGGAATGGTGGCTGGCAGATAATTCGAGATGCAAATACGATGACGGCGGTTCCGGAATAGGTGTTTCCGAATGTACGACATAACAAAACGTTCAAGTACGTTCAGCCAGCAAGTTGCTTCCACTGAACGCGACTCTGCTACGTCGCTTAAATCAAACGTTATACGAGAAAACATGAAACCTTTTACAATAATTCTAATTCGAGTATTAGCGGTCTATTTGTTGGTTAGTAGTTTCCAGCTTGGGTTTCCCCTCTACCTGGAAATTGAAAATTGGGAAGTGACCATTAATTCTAGCAATCATATGCTTGCGTATATTGGCTATCTGGGAATTCCTGCGATCGCGGGGCTTGTTTTGTGGTTTGTTGCACCTGGTTTAGCATCTCACGTTGTCACTGAGGATAACTCCTTTGAGTCACCCAATGAACAAGGTCTCGTAAGCGCAGGCAGCTTTTTAATCGGCATTTACTGGGCCGTTAGTTCAATTCGCGATATCGCTTCTCAATACTCTTACAGCAAGATTAGTGTCGGGACACTAATCGTCTTGGGCATTTCAGTTTGTCTTATGTTGGGATGTCGCTATGTTGCCGGGATATTCAAGAAGTTACGTACTTATGGAATAAACGTATAGCAAAATGTCAAAGATCGTTTCGCGCCGGCAGCCCTCCACCTGACATAGAATGTGATGAATATCTAAATTAATTTTACAAGTAAGTGAGTTTGGAATGAAAAATTCTCCCCCCGAAAAAAATCAAACAATGATGCAGAGAATCACACCGACACTTTGGATACTTGCTGGTGTGCTTTTCTTGCTGCCTAGTATATTTGGTGCATCAAAGAATGGCGCATCAATAGGTATCGGCATGATGTTTATCATTTTTGGTATTGTATTTTCCAAGAAAAACAAATCGTGAGCTACAGAGCATCAGCCAACACAACCTATCGAAGGCCTCTGGTTTTCCGCAGCCTACAATTTCAGTCATCGGGAATGATCGAATCAGTTTGGGGGGATAGAACCGGCAATGACCTTGGCTCGTGTTTTCGAAAGTCATCCGGCAGCACTAGTGTCTCCAGGTTGGAGCATGAATAGTTTGCACGCAGCTTAACGAGTCATTAAAAGACGGACACCGGCGACGCCGATGTCGGTTAGTTCGGACCTTAGGCGGCAAGACGGTTTGGTAGAAGAACCAAGGATGGGAGGGCAACTTTCGAATGACAATCGCAGTGACCGCGGCCAACGGTAAGCTTGGCTCGGAGATCATTAAGGCCCTGTCTCGCCTGGGAACGCACTCTGTCGTTGGGCTAGCGCGTACACCCGCAAAGGCACAACACGAAGGCGTCGAGATCAGAAAGGGTGACTACAATTCTCAAATTGACCTTGAGCAATCCCTTCGTTCAATCAGAACAGTCCTGCTCGTGTCTGGCATGGACGAGCCCGCAAAACGCATCGAACAGCACCGCAACGTGATTCGTGCTGCCCGGAATGCCGGAGTCCGCAAGATCGTATACACCAGCGTGCAGGGGGCGGAGACTGGAAACGCGTTTTCTCCGATTGTTCAGAGCAATCGTCAAACGGAGCAAGACGTTCGGGACAGTGACCTGGACTGGGCGATTGGTCGTAATGGTATCTACATCGAGCCAGACGTTGATTGCATTGATGCCTACAAGAAAGCTGGATGCATCGCGAATTGTGCCGGTGACCGTAAGTGTGGGTATACGACCCGTGCCGAACTCGCCTATGCGTATGCGCGGATGCTGACCGAAGACGAGCACAACGGGCAAACGTACAACTTGCACGGTGAGGCGCTTACCCAGGCGCAGTTGGCGAGTCATTTGAACCGCGCATTTGACACAAACCTCATCTACCGGAAAATGACAGTCGAGGAGTATCGTCGTGAACGTGTTGCTGAGCTTGGAGAGTTTCTCGGGGGAATGATCGCGGGCATCTACGCCGGAATCCGAGAAGGCGCCATGGACAATCCGAGCCAGTATATGAAAGTGGCCGATAGGGAACACAAGCTTTGGGGAGACTACTTTGCAGGGATATGAATGCCGAAGTGCTGGTCGCAGAATCCCTTATATGACGTTTTGCAACAGCCGCCTGACAAGTCGCTGCCGGTGGCGTTCGACACCCTACCCGCTTTTGCTACCCCAAAAAGGAGGGCCTCAAGGTTACCTGAGTTAAGGCGTTATGTTTACAAAGTTCGATGACTAGCCAAACCACGAAGGAAGGACGCTTAAAAGAAAGTCGTCTATTGCGGGCTGCGGAATACTCGGGCTTAGACACAACAGATCCTGAGATTGAGCCACCCCCAGGCTCAGCTTTGGCGGATCATGCTGCGTTGTCGCACAACAATACTTACTCTCGTCTACCTCGCTTTTATGTTGATCAGGTAGTAATTTGCCGCAACTGCGGGACAGAAGAAGTCTGGCCGGCACATCGTCAAAAATGGTGGTACGAAGTTGCAAAGGGTAATATCAACACAACCACTATTTTGTGTCGTAAGTGTCGGGGGAAAGACGAGACATAAAAAATCGTTCCGTTTTGTTCCGGACCAGCGGCTTTCCACCGGACACAAATATGCTGCGCATCTTTGCGCCGCTTTACTCAAACGTTAGGTGCGTTGGAGCAACATATGGATTGGGGTTTTGTAATAGGCCTGGTAGTTATCTTCTTGGTAGTGATTAGCCCAATCATGTACTTCGGAAGGAAGCTTTCCAAATACATTCAGAAACACGATCCTGAAAGTGAGTTGGCATTTAGTGTTACACCGGCTGGTATAGCACTTAATGCATGCATGGTTGGTTACTGGGCCGCTTGCGCTATTGCAGTGAAACTCGCACCAAATAGCGGGTTTGGTAAGTTTGTTGATTCACCGATAGGTGTGGCAGTTGTAATTGTAGGCTCCCTCCTCGGTTACCCAATTGCCGCGTCAGTTCTCAAGAAATTCGGTTATCCCATAATGAAAAAGAAGTAGCCATGACACCTAAACATGCGTTTAAGTACTTTCTGCCGGCAAACTGGCTCCACCGGACGCGGTTTCGCTGAGCCGCTTAGCTAAAACACCAGATTGAAAGTAAAGTTATGAAACACCTTTTTATACTCTTAATATTTTGTATATCCTGCAATATAAGCAGAGAGCACGAGCCTGTTTTTAAGACAGAGTACCTCCACTCCCAACCAGGGAAAATTACTATTGTCAAAACCAACACCCATACCATATTTCAAATTCAAAATGAGTTTGGCATTGGTAAAGCTAAAATCAAATTGGTTGAGGGCTCTTGGCCAAGTAATTCTATTCTAAGGTTGTACCTCAAAGAATTAGAAGGCATCTCAATCATTGGTTCCGGCCAGGAATTTGATAAATCCAACCTTGTTATCAACAGGTATAATAATTCAGGTCAAAAATATTTCGACGTTGTCCTGCCAGAATCGCTATTTTCAACTGGTAGAGAATTACAGATTAGCTGGGTCGATTTTTATAGG
>Ga0316197_10002547_pt1 | contig 13029 bp, 13 predicted proteins | sample OudBiesiAoxic_MG_FD_204939 | JGI IMG/M metagenome (GOLD analysis project Ga0316197, IMG submission 204939) | Coastal sediment microbial communities from Oude Bieten Haven, Netherlands - site A oxic | ecosystem: Environmental > Aquatic > Marine > Coastal > Sediment | place: Netherlands...
CCATACGATAAAGGATGGGCTTTATCCACTAGAACAGTATGCCCAAAGATTTGGTTATCCTGTTGAAAATGAAATTGTTTGTTGGTTAAAAGAAGGACTGATTGATATGCTTAGTCATGACGATATCGATTATCTTAAAAAATTGATAATTAAAGCTGGGTTGAATTGGGGCTAATTCTACTCGCAAAGCCTAGATGAGACATGTTAATGACAATCAGTGTACATAAGCCGTTAAACCTTCATTCTACTCAAAGAAAGATACTAGAGCTGATACGAAGTCATGCTCCCGTAACCCGAGCTGAGCTGAGCCGCTTGTCTAAGTTGACAGGAGGCACAATAACTCAACAATGCAGAGAATTAATCTTCCAAGGCTTAGTTATTGAAGGGGAGCCTAATAAGGGCCAGAGAGGTCAACCTTCATTGCCATTAAAGTTAAATCCTGGAGGTGCTTGTTCTGTTGGTGTCTCATTTAGCCCGGGTTTTATTGATATTTCCATGGTTGATTTTTGTGGCCATAAGCTGTTTTCCGCGTCGCAGCAACACATAGAAAGTCAACCACTAGCTAATACGATGCAACAAATTAAATTACTTATCGATGAGATATTAAAGAAAAAAAAATTACGACATGCTCGAATATTGGGTATTGGTTACGCCGTCCCCGGTTTTATAAGACATGACAAGAAACGACAAGTTGTCTCTTGGTTAAGCCATTGGCAAGATGTCGATCTTTATCAAGAATTTTCCACTTCCTTACCTTGGCCTACGTGGATAGAGAATAATGCCAATAGCTCAGCTATTGGCGAGTTCTATCGTGGCGAATGGCCAAATTGCCATGATTTAACGTCGATTGATCTTGGGTACGGTATCGGTGCGGGTGTGATCGCTAACCAAAAATTATTGCGTGGTGGTTTTGGTAACGCTGGCGAAATCGGAATCGCCTTTCCAGGCGATAAACAAAGACCGTCACTAATGAATTTGTTGTCGACATTACGTGAACACGAATTAGATGTGGAAAACCTGGCAAACTTGCTTGCGATTAAACACCCTGTCGTCGAAAAATGGATTGATCGTTGTTGTGAACAAGTAGAACAGACCGTAATGGGCTGCATTCAGTGGTTAGACCCACAAATAATAATATTAGGTGGCAGAATGCCGCCTTCTGTTTTGCAAATAATCGTCGATACCGTCAACGAAAACATCGGTGCAAAATTGGATGAATTCAAGCCCACGAGCACACTCGTTGTATCAAAAATGGGCATAGAGAGTGCCTCATGGGGAGCGGCCATGATCCCACTTTATCAAATATTGAACTCGGAAGAGTAAAGAGCTATTTGAGTTAAGAAAGTGCCCGCAACAATGTTAAAATGAATAAGACAGAAGCCGAACCGATCAAGATGTCCATGTAAGACTACATTTCGCCTGAACAGTTATTTTGTGGCATTGCTATTACGTTACTTTTCCAAATACTCAGGTACATAAGATTGTTCCTCAATCGGCGCTCTTATGTAGCCATCCTTGTTAATGGTGGGCAGCGTAATTTCAGGAAACTCTATGTCATGGTATTCGATACTCGATAATAGGTGACTAATACAATTGAGGCGTGCACGTTTTTTATCGTCGGATTCTACTACCCACCAAGGACACTGCTTGGTATCGGTGTAATTGAACATCTTATCTTTCGCTTCGGAATATTCCGCCCATCGGCTGCGAGACTCAAGGTCCATCGGGCTAAATTTCCAGCGTTTGATGGGAGTGCGGATCCTCTCTAGAAAGCGTTTTTCCTGTTCCTCATCGGAAACGGAGAACCAGTATTTAAGAAGGATAATGCCTGAACGGGTTAGCATACGTTCAAATTCTGGACAGGAACGTAAAAACTCTTGGTATTGGTCGTCATCGCAAAAGCCCATGACCTTTTCAACGCCAGCGCGATTGTACCAACTGCGATCAAAGAGAACGATTTCACCAGCGGCCGGTAGGTGAGTGACATAACGCTGAAAATACCACTGTGTTTTTTCTTTTTCTGTCGGAGCGGGGAGTGCAGCCACGCGACAGATACGAGGATTAAGCTTCTCTGTTATTCGCTTAATGACGCCACCTTTACCAGCTGCATCACGACCTTCAAAAATAACGACGACTTTAAGGCCTTCCTGTTTTACCCAGCTTTGAAGTTTAACCAGTTCAACCTGAAGTTTTTCCAGCTCTTTTTCGTATACTTTTTTATCAGTTTTTGCCATACAAGATCTCCTCGTGGTTGACATAATGTTAGCAACTATCAGAAAAAGAAAAAGTTTTGCTAAATGAAATTGAGAGGATTAATGCACGTTGGATGTAATTTAATAAATTAGTAGACTGTTTTGAATGACACAGGCAGTAACACTATGCTATGGACAGGGTGAATTTCAATGCGTAGACTGTGATTTACTGCGTTAAAAAATATATACTTTATTTCAATAACATACGGTTTTTCTTAATAGATACGGTGGAACTATGATTTGTCAATCTCCAGATCTAATCTCAGCTCTTAAAGAGCATGAAGGTTGGGTAGTTAAAGAAAATGAAAATACATTAGTCATTACCAATGAAGATAACATTGACGCTTTTCTTGCCATATCCGGTGAGCAGATCCTTGTAGAGGTTCTTCTATTTAGTAAAGATCAAGTAAAGAACTCACAAGATCTTAACGATTATGTGCTGAAAACCCATAAGATGTTCCCGTTAACAACGATAGGCATCAATGAGATTGACGGCGATGAGTATTATGTTGCGTTTGGTTCGCTTTCGTCTCAGTCAAAATTAGAAAGTGTCATTATAGAAGTGGCAACTTTGTTTCGTAATGTCGAAGCATTTATCGAATTATATCAAGAGTTTCTAGTAGCGGGTGAACAAACAGTGGAGAGTGGACAATGAGTGTTTGGAAAAAACTATTCTCAGCGGTAAAGGGTGGCGCAAATGAAGCAGCTGAATCCGTTGCTGACAATCAAGCCTTGCGTATATTAGATCAAGAAATCAGAGAGGCGAAAACAGAATTACGCCGTTCTGATGAGGCGCTAGTGAGTATTATTGCAAAGCGAAAAATGTCACAAAATAAAGTTAACGCGTTTGATAAAAGCATCGCTGAATATGAAAATCATACTCGTGTAGCAATGGAAAAAAGCCAACAAGAACTTGCTCTTGAGTGCGCTCAAAAAGTCGCTAACTTAAGAAATGAACAAGAAGCAGAAAATGTGTATTTAGAGCAATTTAAATCATCTGCACAGAGCATGAGCACGAATATTTCTCAAGCGAAAGATAAGCTTCGTCAACTTGAGCAACAGGTCGATGTTGTGAAAGCGAATGAAGCCGTACAGAAAGCGCAGTCCGCTGTTTCTGCGACAAATGTGGGTGCGAATGCAAAAATGCATACCGCTGTGGAATCGTTGGATCGGATTAAAAAGCGTCAGGAAGAGCGATCGGCGCAGCTTGAAGCCGCGGCAGAAATAGCAGACGTAGCGTCGGGTAGCTCTCTAGATAAGAAACTAGCAGAAGCTGGGATAACCTCTGGCCAATCATCAGCAGAAGATGAATTAGCTCGAATTCTTGGTAAATAATAAAACAGAGTAAAAATGAAAGCATCGCAAGGTGCTTTCATTGATTTATACAGACTTGTTTAGATGGGTGGTTTAGCGCCGCCCATTTAGATCGTGGTCTTTTGAAAAGAGGGAACGAATATGTCGTTATGGTTGGCGATGCGCCAATGGACGGTTCGTCACTTAGGTCAGTTAACCGGAAGAAATCTTGTTTTCTTACTTATAGGTTATATTTCAACAAGTTGGTTGCTTCTTCATCTTGTTGGTGAGTCTGATCTTACGAATTCATTTAGTGTATTTATTTACTACTTGGTCGTGACGGCGTCCACTGTGGGATATGGTGATTTTTCGCCTGCTACTGATATCGGAAAATGGGTAACGTCGTTATTTATCATTCCAGTGGGACTCGGTCTATTTGCAATCGTTGTAGGGCAAGTGGCAAGTCTTCTTGTGGAATCTTGGCGTAAAGGATTAATGGGGAAGCGGAGCCTTAAAATGAAAGATCATATATTGGTGCTCGGTTGGAACGAGAAACGTACATTAAATATGTTAGACATGCTTTTGCATGAAGAAAAAAAGAATCGCGCTATCGTATTGTGCGCCTGTGCAGAGATAGAAAACCCACTCCCAGGTGTTATCGAGTTTGTCTCAGTTCCAAGCTACGTAGACAGTGTAGAAATGGCTCGAGCAGGAATAGCGGAAGCGAGCTGTATTATAATTGATACGCCCGAAGATGACGTCACGTTGAGTGCGGCACTTTTTGTGAGCGGTCAAAATTCAAATGCGCATATTTTGGCGTATTTCAATAACGAAGAATTGAGTAACCTTCTCAAAAAGCATTGTCCAAATATCGAATGTATCCCTTCGGTATCGGTTGAAATGCTGGCTAAATCTGCGGTTGATCCTGGCTCTAGCTCTCTTCATCAAGAGTTGTTGAGTACCACGACAGGCATGACTCAATATTCTGTTATCTATCCTTCAAATCAGCCAACAACGTTGTTTGAAACCTTATTCCACTCTTTTAAACAGAAACATGATGCCATATTAATTGCCGTTGATAATGGCAATGGCCTGCAAATTAATCCAAACCTAAAATCAGAGATAGCAGAGGGAATGACTCTTTTCTATATCTCAGATGAGCGAATTTCAGATGTAAACTGGCCTTAATAGGAGCGAACATGTTTGATTGGTTTAAAAAGAAAGAACAGCAACCTGAAGCGCTTAGTGCTCCTGAAGTTCTAGGGATGCGTCTAGGTGGTGCTATCGAGTTAGACGACCTCAAGTTTCGCTTAATAGAAGAGTATCTGACAATAGAAGGTGCCGCTCGAACTCAGCTTATTAAAGCGGTTGGGGAAGTGAAATTAGATGGTCAAACGAGGTTGTTACGATTCTATACCGATGATGATGGCTACTTTCAGGTGCTACAAAACGGTATGTCAGATGCCGATGTAACGGAAGTGAAACTGGTTTATTTTTATGAAACAAAACCGGTAGACAGTGACAAGCAGTGGGAACATTGGCTTGCCACCGAGTTGGTTTTACCAAATAAAAAACTTGATGAATACACATTTTACAAAGCTTGGGATAATGAACGCCCGGTTGCGATGACGGAAAAAACATGGTTTGAAGATGGCAGTATGACTGAAACAGACCAATTTGCGATGGTATACGAAAGAGAAATTAACTCAGAGCTGTTTGAAGGGTTACAGATCATCGCGGAAGAGAAAATTGAAAACAACCAAACACAAAGAAGTGTTGTTTTTAGCACCAGTATTGATGTGTCACCAACTGATTTTAGAATTATTGGTTGATGGTAATGACAAGATTAAACAATAATAATTTAAGGGATTAGCATGCAATTACTAATAGACTCCATTGGAAATATAGGGGCATTTTTGCTCTATTTTTCTCTCTCCTTGGCATTTTTACTACTCTTCAAGGTGGTTTACGTCCGGTTTACTCCTTACGATGAATGGGCATTGATTAAAGATGGAAAGAACATTTCAGCCGCGGTAGCACTTGCTGGCTCTATACTTGGTTATAGTTTGGCCATTTCGGGCGCGGCAAGTAATTCAGTGAATATTGTTGATTTTGCTGTTTGGGGCGTAGTTGCATTTTTAGCGCAAATCGTGGCTTTCTTCTTGGTTCGTTTTACCTTTATGCCTAAAGTTGTCGAGCGAATAGAAAATGGTGAGATTCCTGCTGGTATAGTGATGGCCGCGACGTCAGTTTCGGTTGGATTGTTGAACGCAGCATGTATGACTTACTGATAAGGAGATTGTGAGGATGAAAAAAACCAAACAAGTATCTTTGCAACGAATGCGAAAATCATGGCGTCCATTTGCACAAAATTCTCTTTCGGTTGCCGTCGTTTCCGCCATGCTTGCAGGGTGCGGTGATACTGAAGATGCCACTATCTACCAAGGTGTCGATGATTGCTCTGGCGATAATCCAGATTTTGCAGAGCAATGCAAGGCTGCCTATGAGTACGCGCTGGAAGAAGCTGGTCGTACGGGACCAAAGTACAATACTGAAAATGAGTGCAGTCAAGAGTTTGGTGCGAATGCCTGTGTTCAAGCTCCGCGCTCTAACTGGTTTATGCCCGCAATGACGGGCTTTATGTTTGCCCGCATGATGACGAACAATCGACCGTACTACTCTCAACCTATGTATTCCTCGCGCTATCCCGGTAGTATTTTTCATGACCGCTGGGTTAGCTCTGATGGTCAGGATTACGGATCCAGTCGTTACAAAAAATCGACAGTAAAGGTCGGGCGAGATCAGATGAAGCCGAAACCTACGGCAACTAAAACCATGTCTAGAGGTGGCTTTGGTTCAACTGTTTCTGCTAAATCTAGCTGGGGAAGTAGCAAATCATCATCAAGTAAAAGTTGGGGTGGTTAAGTCATGTTGAGGGTCGACGCGAAAGAAAGAAAGCACTGGAAAGCGCTGGCAAAAGAGTACGGCTTTGGTTTTCATTCGGTATATGAAAACCCTTATTGGGACGAGTCGGCTTACTATCAGTTTACCCTTGAGCAAATAGAAAAAGATATTGAAGATCCAACAGAAGAGATCCACCAAATGTGCTTACAGGTGGTGGATAAAGTTGTTGGGGATGATTATTGGTTACGAAAGTTTCAAATACCAGAACCGATGTGGGAAAACGTACTGACATCATGGAAGCAAAAAGAGTCGTCATTATATTCGCGACTCGATTTTGCCTATGATGGAAAAGGGGCAGCAAAATTATATGAGAACAATGCTGATACGCCTACGTCGCTCTACGAAACAGGTTTTTGGCAGTGGTTATGGTTAGAAGACATGGTGAATAGCTCTCAGATACGCCGTGATGCCGACCAGTTTAATCTTCTGCAAGAGTTACTGATAGAACGCTTTCAAGAAATTGCTATACAGCAGCCAGGGCAAACACTACATTTTAGTTGCTGCAAGGATAGCGTCGAAGATCGTGGTACCGTTCAATACATTGAAGATTGTGCTCTAGAGGCGGGTTTATCTACGTCTTTTGTTTTTACTGAAGATATTGGTCTTAACAACAAAAAAGAGTTTGTTGATCTCAATGACCAAGCTGTTCGTTGGATGTTTAAGCTCTACCCATGGGAGTTTATGTTTAGAGAGCAGTACGCAGGTAACTTACAAGAAGCAAAGGTTAACTGGCTTGAGCCTATGTGGAAATCCATTATTAGCAATAAGGCACTATTGCCATTGCTCTGGAAAATGTTCCCTAATCATCCAAATTTGATCCCTTCTTTTTTCCCCGACGATAAGAAGATAAGCACCCTAGGTGATTACGTTATTAAACCGCTTTTCGCTCGTGAAGGTGCCAATATATCCATTGTAGAGAAAGGAAAAAAAACACTGCAAACGGATGGCCCTTATGGAGAGGAAGGTGTTATTTATCAAGCATATCATCCACTACCAAAATTTGGTGATAACTACACATTGATAGGTAGTTGGCTGATAAATGATAAGCCCGCAGGTATGTCTATTCGAGAAGATACGTCAAGAGTGACGCAAGACCTATCGCGCTACATTCCGCATATTATTCTTGATTAGTAAACTTTTTAGATTGGTATAATACCAATGACACTAAACAACTTATCAGATGAGATGTATTCGATAGAGCTGACATCAAAGGCCATGGATGCCCTTTGCTAAGCGATCAAGGGCGTCTTGAGCAGCCTGTGGAATCGAATTCATTTTGAACACATAATTAATGTAATTAGTATAATTCTAGGGAAATAATCAAATAAAAAGCCCAAGCTTTCGCTTGGGCTTTGATCTTGGGCTGATGATTACTTTATAACTGATTGGCGTGCGTTTTACGCTTTTATATTTTGTCCAACCATAAACCTGTGTTGAGGACAGGCTTAGCAGTAATTACTTGTTTAAATCGTCTTCGTGCTCAGCTAGGAATGCTGCAACGCCAGTTGGAGTTGCGTCCATACCTGCTTTACCTTCTTCCCATTGTGCAGGGCAAACTTCGCCATGTTTTAGGTGGAAGTTTAGTGCATCAACCATACGTAGCATTTCGTCGATGTTACGACCTAGTGGAAGATCGTTAACGACTTGGTGACGAACAACACCTTCATCATCGATTAAGAAAGAGGCGCGGAAAGCAACGCCAGCTTCTGGGTGCTCGATACCGTATGCTTGGCAGATTTCGTGCTTAACGTCAGCAGCGAGTGGGTATTGAACTTTACCGATACCGCCATCTGCGATAGCCGTGTTACGCCATGCGTTGTGAGAGAACTGAGAATCGATAGAAACGCCGATAACCTCAACACCCTTGTCTTGGAAGTCTTGGAAGCGTTTGTCAAAAGCAATTAGCTCTGATGGGCAAACAAAAGTAAAATCTAGTGGGTAAAAGAATACTACCGCCTTTTTACCTTTAGTGAATTCTGCGAAGTTGAAGTTATCAACGATTTCGCCGTTACCTAAAACAGCTGCAGAAGTAAAATCTGGGGCTTGACGTCCTACTAGTACCATTTTCTTGCTCCTAATTAAGTATTTTCTTCAAACCATTTGGTTTGAGTTTGTGTTTCTACAAGCAAACTATAGTACATAATTGTGCATCTAAAAAAGCGAATTAAATAGATTGATTTAATCGAAAAAAGCGATTAGGTTGATTTGCGTCTTATTGAGAAACTAAACAGTAAATAAAATGGTTGGCATGGATAGATAATATGAATAAATGGCCCAGTCTAAAACAGCTGCACTATATCGTCACACTACATGAAACACGGCACTTTAGTCATGCTGCAGAAAAATGTTTTGTGAGTCAATCTACTCTAAGCAAAGGAATACAAAACCTCGAAGAGATGATTGGCTGTCCTCTTTATGAGAAAAAAGATAAAAAAAGCCCGCTTGTATTTACGCAGGCTGGCGAATTGGTTGTGACTCATGGCAAAGAATTGCTGGCTAAAGGGCAGGACCTTATCGAGTTGGGTAAACTCTGCCAAGGTGGAACAATGCAGGGTCAGCTTAGAGTGGGCTGTATTCCGACAATCGCTCCTTTTCTTCTGTGCGATTTAGTCCAAGAAGTGAATCAACGATTTCCGCAATTGAACCTTCTGCTAAGAGAAGATACGACGACAAATTTACTGGAAGCATTGAAACATGGCCAAATGGACGTGTTAATTTTGGCTCTACCAGTCGATATTGGAAATATGCACAGCAAGGTTGTTGGGCAGGATCCTTTCAGGATGGTGATTAGTCGTAATCAGGCCGATGGGATTCGAGTGCCAATAAAATATGACGAACTGCCAAACGAATCCGTGTTTTTATTAGAAAATGAACACTGCTTAACGGAACACGCGGTTTCAGCTTGTAAATTAACGGACAAAGATAAGATCAATCCATTTACGGCCACGAGTTTACATACGTTGGTGCAGATGGTCGCTAATGGGCTAGGGACAACATTTATCCCACAGATGGCGATCGAACATGGATTATTAGAAAACCAAAATTTGATTGTTGTCGATCCTCCCGGTCAACAGGCCTATCGAGATATCGGTCTTGTTTGGAGGCCAAGTTCCTCGCGTTACGAGACGTTTGAGAAATTAGCTGAAGTGGTTTCTGAACTTATGTAATGCCAACCTGAAGAATTAACTGAACACGATTTTCCTGAGCTTGGCATCGCCGTTATTTTCATACCCATAAGAAATAAAAAAGCATTGGAAGTTGGGCTTAGCCTTCCAATGCTGAAATTTTATTTGGTCAGTTACGCGCTAGTTCTATATTACCTAGTCTGTTCTATTTAGTTTGGTATTACCTCAACGCAAGCAAGGCTCACGTCTTGGTCGATATAGGCCATTCCCAATTTGTTGAGAAAAGCCATACGGTCGGCTTTTATAAGATCAATGTCGGGTGCAGCAAGGCCACAACGTTCATAGATTATTGCTAGATGCGCCATAAAATGCTCACCAGTTTTCATTAATAATAGACTCGCTGCCCCTACATCGGGTTTCACGTTAACACGTTGTTTTTCCGATAAGTTTACCGCTAACACAATGGGATCTTCCTCTCCTTCAAAGCGTACCGCACGGTTTTGAACGGCTTGCTCGGCCCAATAATAAGCCAGCTCTTTACTTTGAGTTAAGAAAATCGGTTCTTGCGATTCTGTATAGCGATTACCAATGGTCGCCATGGTACTGACAGCGGCTTGGTTCAATGCTTTATCTCCTGAACGCTTTAATCCTTGTCCCTGAATTGAAGTCAGCAGAGCTGAAGAGGTGCCGTGGTACCAAACATCATTCGTTTCAAAACCATCAGAGGTGAGTAATTGTTTTGCATCTTGAAGGTGAGTTGGAATTCGAGTCATATTAGGCATCCTCATATCGGCGTTTAGTACCGCCATCCATTAGGAGGATGGCGGATTTAGCTAGGGGTTAGTTAAACTGGTTGGAAGTATTCAAAGCACCACCGGCTTTCAGTGCATTTTCACCAGCGAAGTACTCTTTGTGATCATCACCCAAATCAGAGCCTGACATGTTTTGATGTTTAACACAGGCGATACCTTGGCGGATCTCTTTACGTTGTACGCCTTTAACGTAGCCCAACATTCCTTGGTCACCGAAGTACTCTTTGGCTAGGTTGTCGGTAGACAACGCCGCGGTATGGTAGGTTGGTAGGGTAATTAAATGATGGAAGATACCGGCATCGCGAGATGCGTCAGCTTGGAAAGAGCGGATCTTATCATCGGCACGAATAGATAATTCCGTTTCATCGTATTCAACACTCATCAAGCTATCTCTATGGTAAGCAGAGACATCTTCTCCTGCTTCTACCATGGCATCATAGGCCTGTTGACGGAAATTAAGCGTCCAGTTGAAAGAGGGCGAGTTGTTATAAACAAGCTTCGCATTAGGGTGAACCGCGCGAACACCGTCCATCATCTCTTTGATCTGACCGATGTGCGGTTTCTCTGTTTCAATCCACAGGAGATCAGCCCCTGCGTTAATCGCTTCGATACAGTCAAACACACAGCGATCTTCACCCGTTCCAGAGCGGAATTGATATAAACCTGAAGGAAGGCGCTTAGGACGAACCAGTTTGCCATCACGATTAAAGCAAACATCGCCTTCAGCCATTTCTGCAACATCGATCTCTTCAGCATCTAAATATGAGTTATATACGTCACCTTGGTCACCGGGCTCTTTAACCACGGCGATTTCTTTCGTAAGACCAGCACCTTGTGAGTCGGTGCGGGCGACAATAACTCCGTTATCAATACCTAGCTCTAAGAATGCATAACGGAGTGCACGAAGTTTTGCATGGAAGTCCGCATGAGGAACCGTCACCTTGCCATCTTGGTGGCCGCACTGTTTTTCGTCCGCTACTTGGTTTTCTATTTGTAAACAACAAGCACCGGCTTCGATCATCTGCTTAGCCATTAGGTAGGTGGCTTCGGCGTTACCAAATCCTGCATCAATATCCGCAATAATCGGAACAACGTGGGTAACATGGTTATCGATTTTATCTTGAATTGATGCTTGTGCTGCCGTATCACCAGATTCACGGGCATTGTCTAAAGCGCGGAATAATCCACCCAGCTCTCTCGCATCGGCTTGGCGTAAAAATGTGTACAGCTCTTCAACTAGACCAGCCACCGAGGTTTTTTCATGCATTGATTGGTCAGGCAGAGGGCCAAAATCAGAACGAAGAGCAGCAACCATCCAACCAGAAAGGTAAAGGTAGCGTCCATCTGTTTTTCCACCAAAATGCTTCTTAACAGAAATCATTTTTTGTTGGCCAATAAAACCGTGCCAGCAACCTAATGACTGAGTGTAGTTGGAGTGATCATCATCATAAGCGGCCATATCAGCACGCATAATGTTTGCGGTATATTGGGCGATATCTAAACCCGTTTTAAATTTGTTTTGAGCACGCATACGAGCGGCAGATTCTGGACTAATTGCATCCCACGGGGCACCAGCTGCATTTTTAGCAGCTCCGATTGTGTCAATGTCTTTATTTATTTGTGACATAGGTATTCCTCGTTCCATGAAGTTGAGATGTAGACCAAAAAACTGGTCGATTGCTAGCGGTTAGGCATGGACAAAGTTTAACCATTCATGTGATGATTTAGCTAATTTATAGCTATTATATTCGGTATTTATTATATGAATGTAGCCAGAATCGATCTCAACTTATTGGTATATTTAGATGTTCTGCTTCGAGAGCGAAATGTCACTCGTTCTGCAAGTCAACTTGGTATCACACAACCAGCAATGAGCAATGGGCTTAAACGTCTACGCGACCTATTTGGTGACCCGTTATTGATACGAACAAGCGAAGGAATGGTGCCAACTGAACGTGCTCAGAAGCTACAGCCAATTATCAGGAATGTTTTAGCGAACGTTGAAAAAGCGGTGCAACCGACAGCCGAATTTTGCTGTGAAGATAGCGATCGGTTGTTTCGTATTATGGCGAGTGATTATACTGAATCGACTCTGATTCGAGCACTATTGAAGCGATTAGGTACCGTCGCCCCCAAAGTTCGTTTGGATATTATGACACCAAGTGACGTGAGCTACCAAGATGTGGAACAGGGTACAGTAGACATTGTAATTAACCGTTTCGACCATATTCCACAATCGTTTCATCAAACTAATATTTGGCATGACACCTTCTCCTGCCTATTCAGTTGTGATAATCCAGCAGCAAAACAGTTTGATTTGGATGTTTATCTTCAGGCGCAACATGTGTGGATAAGCAAAACAGGGATGGGGACAGGGGTCGGAGTGAACCCTAGCGATTCTCAAAAGTTAGGTTGGGTGGACGCCGAATTAGTTCGGTTAGGGAAAACGCGCAATATTACGGTATTTACTCGGCACTATTTAGCGGCCGTTCTCCTAGCGGAAGAGACAAACCTGATTGTAACCATTCCAACCAAAGCCGCCCAGTTACAAATGAACAATCCTAAGCTGATGATCAAGCCAGT